>VFQN01007724.1_pt1 | contig 11379 bp, 20 predicted proteins | sample 3512371 | NCBI WGS metagenome assembly VFQN01 (sample SAMN10412370, study PRJNA504923) | tailings metagenome | isolation source: Replicate 2 from Balatoc abandoned mine | place: Philippines: Itogon, Benguet | collected 2017-08-28
GAAGAACTCGTCGCACTACCTGCTACCAGTAAACTCACGAACAGGGGGAAGGGCTCCTGAAACAGGGAAAGGGAAACCATCTACCAGCTGATGCCCAACCATCATCCACTGATAGCCACCAACCACCGACACGCCTTCCCCATGGGTCCGGGCAGACCGCACAGGCAGACGAGGACTGGAATCTCGCCTGAGGTAGGATTCGAACCCGGGTTGGATGATTTTGGAGATCTGCAAGAGGTTGTACCGGTACAACCATGCAGAACTGTGCTCGCAACCGCTCTTTCGTGAGGAAGGAGGATACGAAATCTGTGCCCGTGCGCAAACTGCGGCCTCAAGGTAGCATCCCTGCAATTGGGACAGCAGGTAGCAGGGGACGGCATACACGACGGCATTTAGGGACTCCCCTGGGTGGGCTCGCTGGCCCGTGGGACGGTCCACAGAGTGCGGACCCTTACAATGCAGCAGATTGATAACAGAGTGACCCATGTGAGTACTAGGTGTCTTGCAAGGGAACTGCGTAGGCCACGAGGTATACGGCTCCTTTTACGCCTGCAGGCTCCGGCTTCCTGGTTATATTACAGAGCTTTGCTGTTCGCTGTGCAACCTTAAAGAGCGTGCCTGGTCGCTGCTGCTGCCTCGTTTTTGAGCAGCGAAAGCTGCATGGGCATGAGCACTGCGCATTAGGTGGTGACAACTTACAGCGATCCCGATGTCTCTACGCCTTGCCCGTAACAACTTGCCTGCAACTTTGTTCAATACCATCCAACACGTTGCAACTAGCGAGCTGTGCCGCGACTCCGTGACCATACCTCCGCTCTTGACTACTTTCTCCCTTTCTCGCCGTAGTGGACAGCACTCTTGGTATTGAGAACGCTTAGATACAGCGATATGTTCCGGCGAGGGGCGCAGCGGTTAGGTGTGCTGCTGCACCCACAACCAGGCCACGCAGGAGAGGATGCGCTCCTCGCTGAGCGTCTTCTATCGGGCCGGCTGGCGGGGCCATCAACAAGCAGCAATGCAGCAGGCATGCATATGGGACTGGCACGCCTGTACAATAAGCAGGCTGCCCGGAAAGGGCTAATTGCGTCGAACAGCATTTTCTCAAGTGGACTCCTGAAGCAGGTGCAGACATATGGTGTAAACTATAGAGATCCTGAACGACATGGATGTTGGTCTTGTGTTGGCCACGTTATACACCTGCTCGGTGCACACGCCCCTTGGTGTACCCACCCGCGTGCCACGTCGCCTGCCCGCCTCGACCCTTAGCCCGGGCAGTGCCCCCAAAGATTCCTCGTTGATCCAGCGAACTGCTTTTACTCACAGGAGGAGGGGTTCTTCCAGCGCGTCTTCCGACGAGCCATGGGCAGCAACGCCCCACGGAAGGGTAAGTGGCACACCCTACTGTGCTGGTGCACCGCTTCAGAGGCGCGGGGTCAGCCAATGCACCGTGCGTCGCTGCCAGGGGTGCAACGAGGAGCGGGGCGTGGGCAGTAATATTTCCAACGGCTATTGCCATATTATGACCCAGTTGGACAAGCCGACGGGAAGGGGTTGCCGTTTGGTGTAGCGCGCACGGCCTGTTGGCCCGCCAGCAGCACTGGTGTATCAAGGTCGCATGCACACAGTCCCATAGCTTCTGTTCCCCACAACAACATATTTTCATCGTGTTTCCTTTCTTGTACCAGGCTTTGAGAACTTCCAACCGCGCGGGCACGGCAGCGGCGGCTCCAAGCCGGGGAAGAGCAACCCCAAGGCGGAGGGCGGCGGCAGCGGCCAGGGCAACGGCAACAAGGGGGGAAGCGAGGGAGGTGGGTGACGTGCTGGTGCGGGCGCGCGTGGGCTGCCCAAGTGGGGTTGGTAATACTATGCACTCCCAAGGGATCAGGCGCGCGCAATGCATGCTCCTCCTGTCCTTGCTACGCCTACCGGCGGTACACTGCGCCATGCCCAGCACCCCCGTGCTGCCATCTGACGCCCCCAGCATAGTGTCCTACTATCGTTCCGTTCCACGCACTTGCACGGGGGGTCCTCATGCCATCCCGAGCGAACCCGAACGAGCTCCCCGTCAAAACCCTCTCCGCTTCTCTCCCTCCCCCTTATCCCACGCTCCCCAGACCCCGAGGCCAACCCGCAGCTGTCCCCCTTCGACTCCCTGGCCCGCTTGGGCGGCCTTCTGCTCACCTTCTACCTGGTCAACAGCGTGCTGTCGGGCGGCGGGCAGGGGGGGCAGGGCGGCCAGGGCGGCGGGCGCAGCGCAGAGATATCGTTCCAGGAGTTCCGCAACAGGCTGCTTGCGCAGGGGGCGGTGGCGCGGCTGGAGGTGGCCAACGGCAACCTGGTCAAGGTGGGGAGGCGCATTACTTACAGCTGTCCTTTTGGCTCCCAGTCTTTTATAGGGGAGAGGCGTACTCAGCTACTTACAGCTGTCCTTTTGGCCCCGAGTGTGTTGCATGCTGGGTACAGGATGTCGAGGCTTGCACCATGTTGGGTTGGCATTCCTTGGTGTGAGGCCAGCGGCAGTATGGTCGAGGCGGGCAAGTGGACAACTTCTGGGGTGCTCCGTGGCACGAGGTGTGCAGGGCGCGGTTCCCTAAGCTGCTGGAGGCGCACGGGGCAGGCGCTGTGTAGCAGACGGGTCGCCAAGCAGCCAGCTGCCTGGCGCAACTAACTGATCCAAGGCACCGCACGGCAGCCAATTGCCACCCACGCGACCGCCCTCCCACCCCGTACCTGCCCCTTATTCCTGGCCGTATGCGGCGTGGGACGAACTGTGGCACTTGCATGTCATTCAACTTCCTCGGGGCAGCACTTGCCTCAGCCACACGGCCAACTTGGCTGCAAATCGCACTACACATGCACTTTCTCGCACGTCCTCCCATCTTCTCTACCTTCCCGCACCTTCCTCGACCAGGTATACGTCAAGCCCGAGGCGCTGCACGCCTCCACGGTGGACGACGGCGCCGGCGGCCACGTGGCGCCAACCGCCAACGAGGTGTTCCAGGTAGACGCGCGCGCGCCGCCGGGGACCTCCCCTGGCCCGGGGGCGGGTGCGGGGGTCTCCCCTGGCGCGGGCGCGTCGTCCCACCACGCTGGCGGCGTGTTCCGCTACTACTTCCACGTGGGCAGTGTGGACAGCTTTGAGCGGAAGCTGGACGAGGCGCAGAGGGAGCTGGGCATCCGGCCGCAGGACATGGTGCCTGTCAAGTGAGTGCACTGTGTGTTTCTGGGGTTGCGGGTAAAGTGTCAACCCTATGGCGTAAGGGTGGGGATGGGGGCAGATTATGGGAGCTGGGCACCCGGCCGCAGGACGTGGTGCTAGCCGAGTGAGTACCGTATGCGTGTAGTAGGGGAGGTGCACATGGTAATGCTAGGGTAGGAGGGGTGTTGCGACTCGGGAAAGAGAGGCTGGGCACACGGCCGCAGGATGTGGTTCCTGTAAAGCTAGGGGAGCGCTAAAGGGCGGGGCTGGGGTGTCCAAGGGTTTGACAGGGACAGCAATGCTTAGCGCATGTTCGTGCGGGCCTGCACCCGTAGGGTCCTGTGTAGCCTCCTTTGAGGCAGGCGCACTCCCCAGGCGCACCTGTGGCATTCCCCATACCCGTGCCTACCACAGGCCCCGGGTATGTAGCACTCCTCGTGTTCCCCTCGTGTGAACGGACGGACGGGTTAAGAACCTTCGTTACGCCGCTGCATGTGTGAAAACGGTTTCCCGCCCTGGTCTCTACCCTACGCGCGCAGGTATGTCGACGAGGTATCCCTGTTCAGCGTGTTCATGGACATTGCGCCCACGCTGCTGCTGCTGGGCGGCACCTACTGGCTGGTCAGCCGGCAGATGCGGCAGATGACGGGCGGCATGGGCGGGTTCGGCGGCATGGGGGGCCGCGGGGGGCTGGGCGGCAGGGCGGGGCGCGGGGGAGCCAGCGGGCCGGGGGGGTTCTTCGGCATGGTGAGTTGGTTGGGGGTGGAGGGTGCGGGGTTGGTGAAAGGGATAGGCTATGCTTGGGAGGAAGGGAACGGTGCTGCAGTGAGGTACTGTGTGGGGGGTTTGAGAAGGCTCATGGGATGGCATGTTGTGAGTAAGCGTGCGTGCATTGTGCCTGGGGTACGGGTGTCAGGGGTGCGCGGGGCCTTTTGCCGCTGCAAGGTGTCAAGTTGCCGCATGCCGACGCGATGTTCAGCAGGCGTTAGCACGCTCGCCAGGGCCTGCACGAGGGTCCCACGCATCCCACTGCCCCTGATACTTATCTCTTTACTGCATGCCTTCGCCCTCGTAGTCCAAGGCCAACGTGTCCTTCATGGACAAGAGCAAGGACAAGGTGGTGTTCAAGGACGTGGCGGGGTGCGACGAGGCCAAGGTGGAGATCATGGAGTTCGTGGACTTCCTCAAGAACCCTAACAAGTACAAGTAAGCTTTCAGCATCGTTCTATCGGGTTCACATTTGTGATTAGCGGCGCTGTGAGGTCTCCTCTTCAAAAGCCGCACTGGATAAAACTTACTATGTGGCGTTATGTTGGGGCGCTGGAACTGCGCAGCCTACCGTATCCATTGATGCAGCCTTCCATGCACCACGTGTGTTAACCTACCCCGACCCTGCTGTGTATCAACTCGCCCCCAGGGACCTGGGCGCCAAGATCCCCAAGGGCGCGCTGCTGGCGTATTGCCCATGCAGCCCCTTCTGCACCACGTGTATTAACCCACCCCCACCCTGCTGTATATTAACTCTTCTCCCCCGCCAGGGACCCCTTCTCCTCTTTACTCGCAACACGCACCCAGTTTTAGCCACTTTGCGTAGAATACCTAATTTTGCCTGCCTCCCACGCCTTCCAGTAGTATGGTATACATGCAGGACTAGTTATTTGTCCGTTTTGCGATTTGTGCCGATATGGAGCATGCATGCCATCGGCAAGTTTGCTTTAAAACCCCCCATTCTGCCCTGGCTGGGCGTGGACTCGGTCGACCTCTACAAAAAGGGTATGAGGCCTATAGGAATCGATCCCCCCTGCACACCACGGCGCGCAATCTGACAGCGCCCCTGCATGCCAAGAATTGGCACTGCAAAATATAAAAAATACCCTAAATTTGAGGGGGTTTTAATATGGCGCGTTTTAAAACTAGTTTTAAACGCAACACCTTTAGGACCCTTTACTCCCCCGCCAGGGACCTGGGCGCCAAGATCCCCAAGGGCGCGCTGCTGGTGGGCCCCCCCGGCACCGGCAAGACGCTGCTGGCCAAGGCCACGGCGGGGGAGGCGGGCGTGCCCTTCCTGTCCATCAGCGGGTCGGACTTCATGGAGATGTTCGTGGGCGTGGGGCCGGCGCGCGTGCGCGACCTGTTCGCGCAGGTGAGTTTGCGCACGTAGAAGTGTGGGTATGGGCCACGGATGCTGCCGGCCGCTTACTCTGGGACTCTCGAACAGTCCTTTCTGGGAGGTGTGGAATGCCGTGCGCGCCAGTTGTGGGCGCGGGGCCGGCATGCGTGGAGGACGTGCTCGTGCAGGTACGACACCTGCTGGCAAGCGCACGTACGCGCAGCAAGGATACACCGGCATTGGTCCACCTGACGGTGCTCTTAGTGTGCTGTAAGGGGCGTGCTGGCGAGCTGTCCGCTGTCGCCCTGCTGCCCTGTAGGCCCGCACCCAGAACCCCTCCATCATCTTCATCGATGAGATCGACGCCATTGGGAGGGCGCGCGGGCGCAGCGGCGGCATGGGGGGGCACGACGAGCGCGAGAACACGCTGAACCAGCTGCTGGTGGAGGTGGGTGGTGCGCGTGTGTTAGCGCTGTTCTTGATGAGGTAGTTGGACCAGGACGGTGCCTATGCGAGTTGGCTTGAAGAAGCGCATGGCGCGGGAGCAAACGCGTTGCGGCTTGCTACATGGAGGGAAGCATGGGCTTTGACCGGCATTACAAAGGAACGGATGTGCCCGCTTTCGCCATACACGAGATGCCAGGCGGGTAGAAGCCAAGCAAGGTTGCACTTGCAGTTTGTTCTTACGCCTTGTCCCTGTGTCTTAACAACAGATGGACGGCTTCGCCACCACCAGCGGCGTGGTGGTGCTGGCCGGCACCAACCGCCCCGACATCCTGGACAAGGCGCTACTGCGACCCGGGAGGTGGGTCACGGCGTGTGTGGGTTAGCTGTTAATCACATGAGTACTTGCGTTGCGGCATGGGCATTCTGGGCAAGGCGCTGCTGCGACCCGGGGGGTGCGTACGGGTGCGGATGGGTTCGGGTTAGTTTCCTACACAACACACACGCGCAAACAATCACAATCACGTGTTTCCTTGTCCGGACATTGCGCGTATGACCCCGAAGTCCAGTAGGCGGTCGTACGCCCTCCGTGCTTATGGTCCCCTGCTGCACTCCTCGTTTTCAACACTTTCGCGCCGACCGCTAATATGGCCATGCCATTGCTGACACAACGCCTTTCACGGGAGGTACCATAGCCGTCACCGTTAGGCAACGCCCGAAACGAGCAGTCTCCCACCACCTTGCAGAACATGCCTGTATTCTCGAGTATCGAGATGCGCTTACCCGGCAACCATGCCCCTCCAGGTTCGACCGCATGATCACGGTGGACACGCCCGACATCAAGGGCCGCGAGCAGATCTTCCGCGTGCACCTGGCCAAGCTCAAGCTGGCGCGGCCGGCAGACTACTACGCGGAGCGGCTGGCGGCGCTGACCCCAGGCATGAGCGGAGCAGATATCGCCAACGTGTGCAACGAGGCGGCGCTGCACGCCGCGCGCAAGGATAAGGTGGGGGGCGCATGTGTATTAAGGATGAGGAAGTGGAGGGCGTGTGTGTTAGCGCAACGTGGTAGGCGCCAACGTGTGCAACGAGGCGGCGCTGCACGCTGCCAGGAAGGACAAGGTGGGGGCGTGCGTGTGTTGTGGCGTTGTGCTTGGAGGTAGCAGGATAGCTAGTCGGGTACGCCGCACGCAAGGCGGAGCGAGGTCCAACGCGGCAACGGTCTGCATGACCTCCGCACAGTTGCCTGACACCACGTTGGCGTGTGGGACTTGGGGCCGGCGCCCATGCCTGCTGGCTGCGCGTGCACGGACCCGTGCGTGCCATTTGCCACGTGTCACACTGCCACGTGCCACGTGTCATGCCGCAGGACTCTGTGGACATGGTGGACTTCGAGGCGGCCATCGACCGCGTCATCGGAGGCCTGGAGAAGAAGAACAAGGTGGGTATGAGCGGCGGCGTTACTACTGTCCAGGATGGGGCATGAATGGGTGGGGACGAGCAACTTTCGGGGCTGCGTGCGTTTGAATTGTAAAGAGAGCGCGCCGTCATATGTGCACGACGGGCTGTCCACGGCACTGGTTAGGTCACACACGGCATAAGCCGCTACAGCTGAAGGCCACGTTGCGTGCGTCGGTGCTGGTTGCGTGGGCCGCTGCTGTTGGGCTGCTTCGGCCCTCCCTGCCCACCGCTAAACCCTCATCTGTTCCCCCGCCCACCGCACGCATCCCTCGGGCGAATGTCCGTTCACACGGTGCATTTGAGACGGCACCACAACAACCCTACATCCCCTCGCTGCGCCGCCCTGGTCCCCAACCACCCCGCCGCTGTGTGTCTACCTCACCTCACCAACCCATCCGTACAGACTCCTCTGTTCTCGCGCTCACCGTACTCGCGCAGATGCCCGACGGCACAACAATGAACTCTGCGCCTCTCCCCGCGCTACGCACGCCTGCCTCCCAACCCCCTTAGGTCATCTCCCCGGAGGAGCGGCGCACGGTGGCGTACCACGAGTCAGGCCACGCCGTGGTGTCGTGGTTCCTAGAGTACGCGGAGCCGCTGCTCAAGGTGAGCGACCTGAACGTGCACATGCACGTTGACTGGGTTGTGTAGTTTGCATTCGCTCTGAGACCTGGCGCGTGCGTTTCTTGCAGACGAGCAGACAGGTAACTCAAGTAAGGCTCCGTGTCCCGCGGGGCAATGGGCTCCCGCCTGCATCATGTCGCGATGTGCAGGCCGTGCGCCCCACTGTGACTGCATTCCATCCCTCCTCCCTACCCCCAGGTGTCCATCGTGCCCCGCGGCACCGCCACCCTGGGCTTCGCTCAGTACCTGCCCAACGAGAACGTGCTGCTCACAAAGGTGGGCAGCCTGGGCGCGGTTGGAAACAAAGCGTGGGTGCACGCACCAGAGCGCCTGTGGAGCATGCAGAGGTCCCTGCGTGGTGGTTGCACAGGCGTTGGTGCTCAGGCCGCTAGGGGGTGTGCAGTGACGCCGGAAGGAAAATGTCTCCAGACTTCAGCGTGCTTGTTGTGGCCTGAACCTGACGCCTCGTCCGCAAGGCTCCGTCAGCCTGACGCATTCCGTTCTTTCCTGATCGCAGGAGCAACTGCTCGACCGCGTGTGCGCCACGCTGGGCGGCCGCGCTGCCGAGCAGGTGATGCTGGGCAAGATCAGCACGGGGGCCGTCAACGACCTGGAGCGCGTCACGCAGATGGCCTACTCGCAGGTGGGCGCGTGTGTGTATTAGGGTTGCGTGTGTGTCAGGTGTGTCAGGGCAGCATACCCGGAGGTCTACGGTAAGTAACGGTCTGATTCAAGATGGCCGCAGCAGGGCTGGGGGTAGGCATTGGGTTTGGGTCTCAAGAGGAGGGAAAGCGCTGGTGTTGACTTGTAAACTTCTCCGGTTGAACATCAGTAATGCGGTATGACTGGAATGGGATCCCAATCCTTTGGTCGTCTTCGTCGTCCCAACCCCATCTGCCGTTGACTGTGCACAGCGATGGGGGCGCTGGTGCTCAAGCCCAGAATTTTGTGGTGAAGGCACACCCTTTCCCCCTGTGCCCCCTCTCTTCCCGTCCAGGTTGCTGTGTACGGCATGAACGAGAAGGTGGGGCTGGTGTCGTTCCGCATGGACCGGGACGCCTTCGACAAGCCCTACAGCGACGAGACGGCGCGCCTGATCGACGAGGAGGTGCGTGACATGGAGCATTGCATTCTCGCACGCTGTATTTGGCGATTTCTCATGTTGATGAGCGCCTGCGTCGGTATGGTTTCATGTTCCTCTGCACTGCCTTGCTCCATGCAGCACCCCAGGTCCATGCCTTCGTGGACATGGCCTACCGTTATAAGCGTAGTCCGGTACAGGCGCAATGAACGTCACTAAAATCGAGTGTGTGCTGTGTTGCATACTTTGCGTCTTGCCCCAGGTCCGCGCCTTCGTGGACATGGCGTACAAGCGCACGGTGGAGATGGTGGAGAAGCACCGGGACAAGATCGAGGCCATGACGCAGGCACTGCTGGTCAAGGAGGTGGGTGGCTGGGGGCGGAGGGGTATCAAGTGGCAGGGTCTTGCCGGCCTGGTGCATGTGGGTTAGCGCACAGTGCGTCCGTGTCCGTGCACGCTGCGCCGCACGTCCCCCGCGTATCCTGCTACTATCCGGGTGGAGGGGGCTGCCGCTGCAACCTGCAAGCAGGGGGCCATGCATGCTGTCGGATTCGTGCTGCCCCAGCCTGGTTTGATTTGCTTTTTTTCGGTAGAATCGCGCTAGAGCGATAAAATCTGGTTGCGCTGAACAAGCAACTACAGGGGACCCCTTCCGGTCGGGGTGTCGTACCACACCCACCACCCCGAGAGGGCAACGAGACCGCCCTCCCAAAGCCCAAAAGCCTGCTACTGCCAAGGCCTAGTCACGGCCAGGGCATCACACCAAGCAGCCCTACGCACAGGCCGTCAAGTTGCACGGGCAGAGCGGGGGTGGATGCACCCGTTGAGGGTGTGCATCGCCCCTGTGGATTGACACGGTGCTTCCTTGCCGTGTGGCCCCAGGTGATTGGGCTGGACGACGTGGAGGGGCTGCTGGGGAGACGGCCGTTCGAGTCTCGCGAGCTGCGGAACATCGACCGGTTCCGCCACGGCGCCGATGCCGCTGCTATCAAGGCGGGGCTGATGCCTGGGGACGGCGCTGCGGCGGGGGAGCAGGAGGGCGAGGGCAGGGACGGGCCAGGGGCGGGGGAGCAGGAGGAGGACGGGCAGGGGGGCAAGGGCGACGGGGGGAGTGGCGGGGATGAGGGGCGAGAGGGCAAGGAAGGGGCGAAGGGGGGCAAGAGGAAGAGCAAGGGGAGGCTGGTGGTGGCCACGTGAGGTGGTGTGGTGGTGGGGGGTGGGGGGCTGGCAGGGGCTTACCAAGCTGTAGTGCAGGCGTGTTGATGTGTGGCAGGAACATGAGGCTGGTTGCCGTTCAGCGTGTGGAGAGCTGTGAGCATGTAGTTTACTGATGCACTGCTGAGGGGATGGCAGAGAGGGACCCGGCAGGGTCTCGCAGGCCTGCGCCCGAGGTTTCAACGCAACGGTGTCACCCTGCGGCGTTGAAGAAGAGCTGGGCTGGGCAGTTGTAGCGCATTGTGAAGGGTGTGCTGATGTCACGTCGAGCTGCTGTCTGCGTGCGCGGCGCATCCCCGCTGCATGTCGCATTCTGTTGTATGTTTTTCGTCAAGGCGCATGTGCACAGCTACGCTTCCTTCGCACCCTGCTGATACTCATGCACTCGCGTCAGCGTTTGGCCGCAACCTGCTGGCACGCTGGCCGTGCGTTTTGTTGTCTGGAACCTTGGGTAAATTGTGGGCTCGTGGGCAGTTCTTGCAGGTAGCAGGTTGGTAGTATGTCCACCAACTACGGCCGGTGTACCTGTCTGTGTACGTGGCAACACCTTGGCATTTGGAGGCGGACCAGACCGGGAAACCGAGCACCCATGTAACACGAGGTGTTGCGTTCTCGCGTGCGGTGCCCGAGCAACCGTCACCGGTACTGTCGTGTGTCGAGAACTTGAAGGGCAGCAAAGCCGAATTCATCATAGCATCCTCGAGAGGAGTGGAGAACGCACAAGACCAAGTATTCCTGAATTACGCCATGGCCCTCTTGCACCGCGCTGAAGCAAGTACAGCTTGCACTTGCGATGGAACAACCTGGGACACGAACATGTGCCGTTCACTGGCACTCGAGCGCGGCAGGACTTTCAGAAACCGGTATAGGAAAGCCCGAATGACATCCACACCTGCCGTTGTAACAAGTCCCTTCAGAAAGGGGAATGCCACGTGGGGCGACACCCTGCCACGCCAGGCCGCCCGTCTTTTCCGCTAGTTTGAGAGCGTTCCGGGCTGACAGGTCAAGCAGGGGTACATTGCGCCTGTCCAGCACCCGCACCCACAGAACCCTTACTTGCAGCCAGCCCGCATCCACCCCTCACTCTGCTGCTGGCGGCGGCGGCGTCTTGGCCATATCCTCCTCCACAAACTTCTCCACATTCCCCGCAACCCGCTCCCCCACCATCCCCCGCAGCCCCGCCACAATGCTCCCTCCCCGCCCCCCCCCCCCCCCCCCCCCCCCCCCCCCCCCCCCCCCCCCCCCC
>VFQN01007725.1_pt1 | contig 11379 bp, 6 predicted proteins | sample 3512371 | NCBI WGS metagenome assembly VFQN01 (sample SAMN10412370, study PRJNA504923) | tailings metagenome | isolation source: Replicate 2 from Balatoc abandoned mine | place: Philippines: Itogon, Benguet | collected 2017-08-28
TAGTGGCCCTCGCAGTGCACTGTCGGCGCTACATCCCAGAGTCCACAACAGACTGCCAGCACTCAGTCAGCTGCGATGCCATTGATGACTGCTTGTGCCGAAAACAGACCTTCGTAGGTCATCGTCGGTCGCTGTGCCGGGAGCTCGTGGCCAGTTGGAATTCGGCGGCGTCACTACGGCACATTAGACGCATCCTGGGCGGTAGGTGAAAATCGCGCTGGTGAACATCCAACAACTCGAAAACGAACTCTGGGAGGCGGCAGACCAGCTGCGCGCCAACTCCAAGCTGACCGCCGCCGAATACGCGATGCCGGTCCTGGGCCTCATCTTCCTGCGTCACGCCGACAACCGCTTCAAGGCCTTTCTGCCTGAGATCGAAGCCGACATCCCGGCCAAGGTGCCTGCCAAGCAGCGCGAGGAACTGATCAAGCTCGGCTTCCAGGGCAAGGCGGCGATCTACCTGCCTGAGCAGGCGCGCTTCGACCGCATTGCGAGCCTGCCCGAGGGCGCCAAGATCGGCGAAATCATCGACGCCGCGATGGACCGCATCGAGGCCGACTACGAGGTGTTGGCCGGCGCGCTGCCGCGCGGATATGCCGCCTTCGAGCCCGAGCTGCTGGCCGGGCTGGTGAAGATCTTCGACCGCCCCGCGATCCGCGCCGCCACTGGCGACGTGTTCGGCCGCATCTACGAATACTTCCTGAACAAGTTCGCGATGACTGGCGCGCAGGAAGGTGGCGAGTTCTTCACCCCGCCGTCGCTGGTGCGCACGATCGTCAACTTCATCGAGCCCGACCACGGCCTGGTGTTCGACCCGGCCTGCGGCTCGGCCGGCATGTTCGTACAGACCGGCCACTTCATCGCCCAGGTGCGCCACGGTGCCGCCAACGATGCCGTCACCTTCCACGGGCAGGAGAAGAGCGACACCAACACCAAGCTCGCGCGCATGAACCTGGTGGTGCACGGGCTGGACGCGTCCAACATCGTGCAGGGCAACACCTTCTACGACCAGGCCGAGCACCTGGTGGGCCGCTGCGACTTCGTGATGGCCAATCCGCCGTTCAACGTGGACGGCGTGGACACCAAGAAGGTGGCGGCCCAGGTGGGCGAGGGCCTTCGCCTGCCCTTCGGCCTGCCGGGCACCAACGCCAAGACCGGGGCCATCTCCAACGCCAACAGCCTGTGGATCCAGTACTTCTACAGCTACCTGAATGACACCGGCCGGGCCGGCTTCGTGATGGCATCCAGCGCGTCCGACGCCGGCAACAAGGACCGCGACATCCGCGAGCAGCTGGTGAAAAGCGGCCACGTGGACGTTATGGTGGCCATCGGCACCAAGTTCTTCTACACGCGCAGCCTGCCCTGCACGCTGTGGTTCTTCGACAAGGGCAAGCCCGGGGACCTACGCGACCAAGTGCTGATGATCGACGCTCGCAATGTCTACCACGTGGTGTCGGCGCGCTCGCACGTGTTCACCGACGAGCAGTTGGCCAACCTGACCGCCATCACCTGGCTGTACCGCGGGCAGACGGAGAAGTTCGTCGCGCTGGTCGGCCGCTACCACCGTCAGGTGGACGAGTGGCTGGCAACGCTGCCGGCGCGCCTCGAAGCCGACACTGCCGCGGTCACGGCGCTGCTGCACACGCTGCAGGCCTTCGCCGAAGGTGCAGCGCTGGCCGAACTGAACGAGGGCCTGGACGAGACCGCGCACATCGCACCGGCCGCATTGGAGACGTTCCGGACCGAGCTGGCGCGGGTCATGGCGGCGACGGAGGTGTCGACCACCGTTATCGACACGCTGAAGGCCTGCAAGCGGGCGCGTGCGGCCATCGCTGACGCGGACCCTGCTAGCCACGCGAGCCAGGTCAAGCTTCAGGCGGTGCTGGACGCGCTGGCTGCGCCGCTGAAGGCGCTGGCCAAGGCGCTGGAGGGGCGCCACAAGCAGGCGCTGCAAGCGCTGGATCGGGCCGAGAAGACCCTGCGCGCCCGCTGCAGTACGGCGTGGGACGGCAAGGCGGCCCGTGAGGCCCGGCGGGCACTGCTGGCGGCCGACGCCAAGAAGAACGAGCCCGCCACGGTGCGCGACCAGGTGCTGGAGGCGCTGAAGCAGGCCGTGTACTTCATCCACCAGGTTCACTGGCTGCACAGCCGCTTTCCGGACGGCGTATACGACGACGTACCGGGGCTGTGCAAGGCGGTGACGGTCGATGACATCGCGGCCAACGACTGGTCGCTGACGCCGGGGCGCTATGTGGGCGTGTCGGCTGGCGGCGTCGAGGACGACGAGGAGGAATTCGCCGAGAAGTTGCGAGACATCCAAGGCGAGCTGATCGACTTGAACGACAAGGCCATGGGCTTGTCGGAGCGAATCACTCGTAACCTCGCGGAGTTGATCGGATGAGGTGGCCAGAAGTGGTGTTCGAGTCCGTCTTCGCGGTTCCTTCCCGCAATGGCGTCTATAAGTCCAAGGAGCACCATGGGGCGGGAGTCCCGATCGTGAACATGGGCGAACTGTTCGCCTACAGCCGAATCGGCGATCAGCCCATGTCGCTGATCGAAATGTCCGACGCGGAGATCGAGAAGAGCGGTCTTGTTCATGGTGACCTGCTTTTTGGACGTCGTTCGCTCGTCGAGGAAGGAGCCGGGAAGTGCTCGATGGTGTACTTCCCGGCCGGACCGATGACCTTCGAGTCGTCGATCATTCGAGTCCGCTTGGAGGGCTCAGTTGCGGACCCTGAGTTCTTCTTCAACTACTTCCGGTCGCCAGTCGGCAGGGACCGAATTCGCGCCATCGTTGGCGGCGCTGCAGTCAAAGGAATCCGCGGCAGCGACTTGAAGCAAATTCGGGTGCATCTGCCGCCCATCGACGAGCAGGTAGCGGTTCGAGAAATCATCTCGGTCTACGACGACCTGATCGCCGTCAACCAGCGGCGAATTGCGCTCCTCGAAGAGGCCGCCCGCAGCCTGTACCGAGAATGGTTCGTGCATCTGCGATTCCCGGGCTATGAACTTGTCGAGTTGAACGACGGGTTGCCGGCAGGCTGGCAACGGATGACCATGGGGGACGTGTGTCAGTCGATCGGGGGTGGAACTCCGTCGACTTCGCGTCCTGAGTATTGGGGCGGCGAAGTGATCTGGGTGACTCCAACCGATGTCACTCGCAATGACTGTCTCGTACTTTTGGATTCTGAGAAGAAGATCACCGAAGCCGGTCTGTCAGACTCATCGGCCAAGTTGGTGCCTCCCGAAACCATACTGATGACGAGTCGCGCATCGATTGGATTCTTTGCGTTGATTGACCGCCCTGCATGTACCAATCAGGGCTTCATCTCCGTTGTGCCTAACGAAGCTGATTCGCGCATGTACCTTCTTTTCAATCTGCTGAGCCGAGTTGAAGAGATGGTCAATCTGTCCACCGGTGCTACGTTCAAGGAGCTATCGAAGAAGACATTCCGGTCGCTTCCGATCACTTGGCCAACGGCCGAAGTCTTGGCGCGCTTTGAACAGCAGTGCTATCCGATGATTCAACAGACGCGAACTCTCAAGACGCAGAACGCTCGATTAACCCGCGCCCGCGACCTGCTGCTCCCCAAGCTGATGTCCGGCAAACTCGACGTCAGCTCGATCCGCCTGCCTGAAGAAGCCACGACATGACCACGGTGCCTGCGTCCGTACCGGTGCTGCGCTGGGCCGCCCAGCGGGCGCGCCTGGACGCGGACGAATTGACGCGGCGTTTCCCCAAGTGGCCGCGCTGGCTCGAAGGCGACGCACAGCCGACGCTCAAGCAACTGGAAGACTTCGCTAGGCTCACGCACACCGCCATCGGCTACTTCTTTCTTCCGCAGCCGCCGGCGGTAGCGCTGCCGGTGCCCGACTTCCGCACCCTGCGTGATGAGGCGCTGCGCGAGCCCAGCAGCGCGCTGCTCGACACGCTGTACCTGTGCCAGCAGCGGCAGGACTGGTTCCGTGACCACGCCCGCGTGAACGGCCTGCCTGCGTTGGCGTTCGTCGGCAGCGCCACCCTGCAGCAGCAGCCTGAGGCAGTGGCGCGGCGCATGCGCGAGGTGATGAAACTGTCCGCTGCAGAGCGCCGGGAACTTCCCACCTGGACCGAAGCGCTGCGGCAGTTGATTGCCAAGGCCGAAGACGCCGGTGTGTTGGTGATGGCCAGTTCCATCGTCGGCAGCAACAGCCATCGCAAGCTGGACGTGGGGGAGTTCCGCGGCTTCGCGCTCGCCGATGACCTGGCACCGCTGGTCTTCCTGAACGCGGCCGACAGCAAAGCGGCGCAGATGTTCACGCTGGCCCATGAGCTGGCGCACGTGTGGCTGGGGGCCACCGGTGTTTCGGACTCCGAGGTGGGTCGCCTGCCGGAGCTGCAGGCCGAGCGATGGTGCAACCAGGTGGCCGCCGAGCTGCTGATGCCCTTGCAGGCCACGAGCGAGTCCCATCGGCCCGATGAGCCAGTGCCGCAGCAGATCCAGCGCCTGGCGCGGGAGTTCAAGGTCAGCACGCTGGTGGCGCTGCGCCGCCTCTTCGATGCTGGTTTCCTCGACCAGGCGAGCCTGTGGCAGCACTACCGGGATGAGCAGGCGCGCCTGCGCGGCCTGGACCAGGGTGGCAGTGGCGGCGGCGACTTCTATCGAACGCTCGGCGCTCGCACGGGCAAGCGCTTTGCGCGGGCCATCGTCACCAGCACGCTGGAAGGGCAGACCCTGTTCCAGGATGCCTTCCGCATGCTGGGCGTGCGCAAGTCGGCCACGTTCTATGAAGCGGCGCGTGAACTGGGGGTGATGGCTTGAGTTACCTCCTGGACGCCAACGTCTTCATCCAGGCCAAGAACCTGCACTACGGTCTGGACTTCTGCCCGGCGTTCTGGGAATGGCTGATCACCCACAACGCTGCCGGTTCGGTCTTCAGCATCGACAAGGTGGGCGACGAGCTGGGTGCGGGCGCCGATGAGCTGACGGCGTGGGCAGGACAACGCGGCAATGGTTTCTTCCGCCGGACCGATGCGGCGGTGGCGGCTCGTTTCGGGGCCGTCAGCGCGTGGGTCACCGGCCAGCAGTACGAGCCGGCGGCCGTGAACACCTTTCTGCAGGTGGCTGATTTCTACCTCGTGGCCCATGCGCTGGCCGGTGGCCACGTGGTGGTGACGCACGAAGTCGCGGCCAACTCGGCGCGGAAGGTGAAGATCCCGAACGTGTGCATTGGCCTGGGGCTGCGCTTCATGACGCCTTACGAGATGCTTCGCATCGAGCGGGCACGGTTCGTTCTTGGGGCTCGCCCGATGGCGGCGGCCTGACGCGGAACGGGATGGGTCGATGGCGAGCAAGGACTACTCCGAAGACGCGCTAATCCAGGCGCCGACCGCCGACTTCCTGGCCCAGCAGTTGGGTTGGGAGACGGTGTTCGCGCAGGACGAAGGCGGCTTCGGGCCGGACAGTCTGCTCGGGCGCACATCCGATCGTGAGGTGGTGCTATCGCGCGACGTGATGACTGCGCTCCGGCGCCTGAACCCTGGCCTGCCCGAGGCGGCCTATACACAGGCCCTGGCCGTCGTGCTGCAGGACGATGCCACCCAGAGCCTGGTGAAGATGAACGAGGCCAAGTACCGGCTGCTGCGCGATGGCGTGCTGGTCAAGGTACGCGACACCGCAGGCAAACTGGTGGAAAGACGCCTGCGCCTGATCGACTTCGACACCCCCGCCAACAACCGCTACCTGGCCGTGCGCGAGCTGTGGGTGCGTGGCAGCTTGTGGCTGCGGCGACCGGACATCATCGGCTTCGTCAACGGGCTGCCGCTGGTGTTCATCGAGCTGAAGCGCTTCGAGGTGCACATCGACAGCGCCTACAAGAAGAACTACGCCGACTACCTAGACACCATCCCGCACCTGTTTCACTGGAACGCGCTGGTGGTGATCTCGAACGGGCACGACGCGCAATACGGATCCATCACTTCGAGCCGGGACCACTTCTACCACTGGAAACGGCTCGACGAGGACGACCCCGAACCCAAGACCGAACAGCCGCTGCTGCCGCTGTTGCTGGCCGGCATGCTGGACCGCGCGCGACTGCTCGACATCGTCGAGAACTTCGTGCTTTTCGATGCCGGCGAGGAGGCCACGCAGAAGATCTTGGCCCGCAACCACCAGTACCTGGGGGTGAACCGGGTCATCGAGCGCCTGACCTCGACCGACGCGAAGGTGAAGGCCGAAGTCGACGCGGGCCAGCTCGGCGTGTTCTGGCACACGCAGGGCTCGGGCAAGTCGTACTCGATGGTGTTCCTGACGGAGAAGATCCGGCGCCGCCTGTCGGGCAGCTACACATTCGTGGTGGTGACGGACCGCACCGAGCTGGACGACCAGATCGCCGGCACCTACACCAGCACCGGCCGAGCCAACAGCAAGACCGACCAGGCCAAGAACGGCGACGCGCTGCGCAGGATGCTGCGCGACCAGAACCGGCACTACGTGTTCGGGCTGATCCAGAAGTACCGCGAGCGCGTGGCCGAGCCGTACTCGATGCGAGACGACATCATCGTCATCTCCGACGAGGCGCATCGCACGCAATACGGGCGGCTGGCGCTGAACATGCGCAAGGGCCTGCCGCGCGCCAAGTTCCTGGGCTTCACGGGCACGCCGCTAATCGACGACGGCGAGAAGCAGCTCACGCGCCAGGTGTTCGGTGACTATGTGTCGATCTACGACTTCAAGCGCGCCGTGGCCGATGGCGCAACGCTGCCGCTGTTCTACGAGAACCGGGGCGAGAAGTTGAAGATCATCGACCCGAAGGTGAGCGAGCGCCTGGCGCAGCACATCGAGGCCGCCAAGTTGTCGGCCACGGCGGAAGACCCGTGGACCGACGAGAAGGAAGACAAGCTGTACCGCGAGCTGTCGCGGGACTACCCGATCCTGACGGCGCCGACGCGGCTGGACAAGGTGGCGACGGACTTCGTCGAGCACTATCACCAGCGCTGGCAGGTGGTGGCGGGCGGCGCAAGCAAGGCGCTGGTGGTGTGCCTAGACAAGATCACCTGCGTGAAGCTGCACGACCTGATCGTGCACAAGTGGCAGGCCCTGGCGGAGAAGCTGGATGCGCAGGTGGCCGAGGAGGAGGCCTTGTTCGCCGCCAAGGGCAAGGCGCCGCCTGACCTGCTGAAGACGCGTCGGGCGCATGTGGCTTGGATGCAGGCCACCGAGATCTGCGTGGTGGTGTCGCAGGAGCAGGGGGAGGTGGCCGACTTCGCCAAGTGGAAGAACTTCCGCGACGAGCCGCTGACCATCACGCCGCACCGCGAGAAGATGGTCAAGCGCAACCTCGAGCACGAGTTCAAGAAGCCCGAGAACCCGTTCCGAGTGGCCATCGTCTGTGCCATGTGGCTGACCGGCTTCGACGTGAAGTGCCTGGCCACGATGTACCTGGACAAGCCCATGCAGGGGCACACGCTGATGCAGGCCATCGCGCGGGTCAACCGCGTGGGCGGCGGCAAGAAGCACGGTCTGGTGATCGACTACAACGGCATGCTGAAAAGCCTGCGCAAGGCACTGGCCACCTTCGCACAGGGCGACCGCGGCGGCACGGGCAAGGGTGAGGGCGAAGACGACACCGTGCGCGACGACAGCGCGGCCCTGGCCGAGTACGCGCAAAGCCTGAAGCGGGCGCGCGATTACCTCACCGGCATGGGCTTCGACCTGGACGCGCTCATCACGGTCAAAGGCTTTACCAAGCAGGAACTGCTGTTGACAGCGGTGAACCTGCTCAGCGAGAGCACCGAGCGCCGAAAGACCTACCAGGTCATCGTCGAGGACATCCAGGCGCGCTACCGCGCCTTGTTTCCCAACCCAGGCCTGTTCGCGCACGACATCGAGGAAGGCGCGATATCTGCGATTTACAACAAGCTGCAGGAGGCGCGGACGGCGCTGGATGTCAGCGCGCTGCTGCAGTCGCTGTACGACGTGGTTGATACTGCCTTGACGACGGACGGCGGGCCGGCGGCGCCCGGCATCAAGCAGCTGCCGCCGCGCTATGACCTGTCGAGGATCGACTTCGCTCGCCTGCGCGCCGAGTTCGACAAAACGCCGCACAAGAGCGTGGTGATGCTGAACCTGCAGGAAAAGCTGGAACAGCGGCTGGCGGCGATGGTGGCCGTCAACCCGTCACGTGTAGACCTGTACGAGCGCTACCAGGAGATCGTGGCTGAGTACAACCGCGACAAGGACGCAGTCGAGGTGCAGAAGGTCATGGATGACCTGTTCGCGCTCAACGACAAGCTCGACGAGGAGCAGAAGCGCTATCTGCGCGAGGGCCTGGACAGCGAGGAGCAACTCGCGGTGTTCGACCTGCTGCAAAAGGACTCGCTGACCAAGGGTGACCGCGAGAAGATCAAGGCCGTGGCCAAGGACCTGCTGCAAACCCTGTCGGACGGCAAGTTGCAGATCGACCGCTGGAAGGAGAAGGCAACCGCTCAGGCGCAGGTGAAGGCCGAGATCATCAAGCACCTGTTCGCGAATCTGCCGGACGGCGTGTACGACGCCGACGAGATCGATCTGAAGGCAAACGCGGTGTTCGCACACATCCTAGTGTCAGGGTCGACGGAAGGCGCGCGCGTGTACCACTGACGAAGCGATCGGCTCTGTGTGATGTTGAGGTGCAAGCATGGCGCCTCAGTGCGCAAGGAAAGCGATACTGACGGACCCCGCAAACTGGTGATACAGGAACACGATGCAAAAGATTCTGGAGGCTCGGATCAAGGGGGCGGAACAGCTCAAGGATCCCGCTCATGTCCGCATTGCCGTCCTAGGCATCTTCCGAATTGCCATGCAGCACGCTTGCGTCGCACTCGGCGAGTGGATCGTGAGTGCCCTCCGAGAGCATCCTTCGAGGCTGTCCGGATATACATCGGTGGACATCGGATCGTTCTCGCAGCCTGCGGATGGATCTCTGGTCAGTCTCTTGTCGCAGCTCTTTGTTGCGGCCGAGAACGTTGGATGGCGCTCCGTTGGTCGGCACTACTGGGAGCAAGTCGAACTGCCTGAAGAACTCCGGCCGCTCACGGGCACATCGCGTGCCAATCTTGAAACGGTGCTGATGGCCTTTGTGCGCAGCCGCAATGACGGAGCGGAGGGACATGGCCTACCTGGTGGCTACAACCCACGCACTGACATTGCCGTAGTTCGAGCGCTATTGCGCGGCGTCACATCGGTCTTGCCGGTAGCAACGAAGGACGGCGAAAAGCTGCTGTTGCCGACACACGGTGATCGACCCGCCGAGGAGCTTGTGACGCTTCGCCTGTCGGATGGGAACCCGATCTGCTATCGAAAGCTCCGCCGAACTTCCGCCGGTCGCGTGCAAGTTGATGCGCAGGTGCAGAAGAGTCTGCTGACTCGTGGGGACCTGACTTACGAAGTTCAGAACGTACTGTTGGACCTTCCACGTGCTGCCACGCCTGAGTACAGCATTGAAGAGCCGACCTGGACGGACAGTTGGAAGCCCTTCGTACATATCCCAGACAGGCTCGCGTCTACAGACGTATTCACGGGTCGGGCCAAAGAGATGAGTTCGCTTGCAGACTGGGCTGATGACCCAGACTCAAGAAAGTGCATGGTTTGGGGCGACGGAGGGGTAGGCAAGACAACCCTTGTTGTCGAGTTCTTGCATCGCCTACTCGAAGGCAAGGCTGGCGTTAGCTGGCGCCCTGAGCTGATCACGTTCTACACGGCGAAAAAGACGCGATGGGGCCTTCAAGGACTGGAGCAGATATCTGCTCAGGACATTGGTGTCGCAGATGTTGCCCTTGACGTGGCGCGAATGCTGACAACGCCAAATCTGGAACGCGCATGGTTTGAAAAGAGTCCACGTGAGGTCATCCAGCGGTTGGCAACCCTACAGGCGGACATGAAGATCACGAGAGACTCGCACCTGATTGTTCTCGACAACACCGAGACGATGGCGCGAAACGATGCGGATGTTCAAGCGCTTGCGTCTCAGATTAACGAACTCTCCAAGCGCGTTGGGCGTGTGATTCTCACCTCGCGACGACGTGAACAGATCGAGGCACTCCCGATTCAGACGGAGAACTGGACCGATGTCGAGGGTGCTGAGTTCCTTCGCAAGCGCGGGGCCGTGCTCCGGTGCACATCTATTCAGCAAGCTGGTGATGCCACGTTGCGAAAGTACTCGCGATTGCTCATTAGCAAGCCGATTGCGATCGAAGTGTTCGTGCAGGCCGCTTCAGCTTCTGGTGTGAGCCTCGACAGCGCGTTCCAGAGAGTGCAGCGCATGCAACGCCAGGACCTGGGCCAGTTCTTGTACGACGACGCCTGGTCTCGACTGTCACCCGAGCTTCGGCGCGTCTTGCTGCTGATGAGTCGATTGGGTGATAGCCACGATCAGTACCTTATGCAGCTTTGCTGTCAGCGAACGGACGTGACCGTGGCGGCGGCAAGTGAAGCAATCGAGGAGAGCCGAGGCATCGCGAGTGTTTCTCGCTTCGAGGGAACGTTGCAGGTGACCTTCAATCCTGAGTTCTACAACTACTGCGTCGAGCGTTGGGAACTAATCGACGGAAAGCGGACGCCCACAGAAGATGACGTGGACTGGGTGAGGAGGCGGTATGGCGAGTTCGTCGCTAGCGCAAGCACGCAAGTCTACGATCGCAACGTGCGAGCCTTCCGAGTTCCTGCAGCGCGCGCTGCGTGGAAGAGCTTCACGGAGAACAAGTTTGATGCGGCGCTCGACTACTACGAGATCGCAGCGCTAGAAGACCCTGAGAACGGATGGCTCTTCGATCGCTTCGCATACACCCTCATGAAGATGAGGCGTTGGGATGCCGCGCTGGAGAAGGCCGGGAAGGCGGTGCTCCTGCTGCCAACCGACTCCGAAGTGTTCTTTACCAAGGGGATGATCGAGAGCCGGCGGGGGGCTGTCGAGGCCGCTGTCCGAGACTTGGATCGGGCGGCTGTGCTCGGCAAGCCGAAGCACCTCTGCGAGATGCAGAAGGCGTATGCCTACGTTTACTCGACGCCGAGCAACCTTGCAGCCGCACGTGACTGCTTGGACCAGGCTAGGCGTGCCGCCCCGAAAGACAAGTTCCTTAGTCGATTTGTAGACGAGGCAACTCGCTTTGAGCGCCGCTGGTTAACTTAGAGCCACGCTTGGACGTGGCTCAGGTAGCTGGCGACTAGTGAGACCCGCCGCAACGCGCAAAGGAATTTGTTGTCGTTTCCGCTGCCGCTGGATGTCCTGCCAGTGGTTCCTTTGACGTCCACCGGCCGATTGCAGCCGCTAGCGGTCATCTGTGGCATAGGCGGCAATGACGGCACCCGCTGCATAGGCGACCATCATCTCCATGAGACTGCTCCAAGCTGATCCCGGAGG
>VFQN01007726.1_pt1 | contig 11379 bp, 22 predicted proteins | sample 3512371 | NCBI WGS metagenome assembly VFQN01 (sample SAMN10412370, study PRJNA504923) | tailings metagenome | isolation source: Replicate 2 from Balatoc abandoned mine | place: Philippines: Itogon, Benguet | collected 2017-08-28
CGCTGGAAAGACGCGGCCGCTGATCAACCAGCAGGTGGGTGCTGGGCGGAAAGATCTGAATGTGAAGGGGGCACGGGTGCTAGGCGTGTGGCGTGTGTGGTGCTGGGGGGCGGGAGGGCTTCGGCCGCGTGGCACAGGCCACACGGGGGCGCCCAGGGCCGGCTACCCCACGACAGGGGTGGCAGCGGGGGGCGCAGGGGCAGGCGCAGGGGCGGCGGGGGCAGGGGCGTTGCCGCAGGCTGTGGCGGGTAGCGGTTCAGGGGCTGGGAGGACGCGGCCGGTGATCAACCAACAGGTGGGCGTTTGGGAACGGACAGCGGAGGAGGCAGGGGTCCAAGGTGTGTTGGTGTTGGAGGTCAACCTCGTTCTGTTTTCGGGGGCCAAGGCTCTGGCACGCTGCTCAGCTGCTCAGCTGCCGACGGCAACGCTCCGCGGGGTCTGATGGATAAAGTCCTGACTGTTGCTCCGACCTGCCCACAGGTCGAGATGAAGAACCGGGAGCAGATCAGCGAGTCGCTGCTGACTGGCGTCAAGGTGCGGGGTGGTGGTGGTGGTGGTTGGGGTCGGCGGGGCAGCAGCTACGCCCCATGGAAGGGGCCGGGGCCGCGCTTTGGCACTCGCATTGACGCAGCGTGGCTGCTAGCAGGGCGACTGTGTCGTACAAACGGATGATATGTTGCGGGGGATGAGCTGACGAGCTGTCCAGCCAGACACGGTGGCACGCCCGCCGAAGGCAGTTCCACATTCCGTGCTGCTCCTCCTCCAAAATGCACCTTAAACTTCAGTTCAGGAGCCGCTGTCTGACTCCTGCCCATCGCCATACCACCTTTGGACCCGGTCCCCACCCCCAGGGATTGGACATCCTGACCCCGCTGGGCCGCGGCGCCTCGCTGCTGGTCATCGGGCCGGCCGGCAGCGGCAAGACGCAACTGGGGCTGGACGCCGTGCTGGCGCAGGTGGGGGTTGGGCGAGGGGAGGGAGTATAGCATGAGAAGACAAGTCAGGCAGTGTCTGTAGTGGCGGAGGAGACGGGTAACTGCAACATGAACCACGGCCGCCTGAGGCCGAGAGGCGTTTGCATACACGGGCGTCGCGGCTGGACGTAGTGCTTGCGCAGGTGGGGGCGGCGTCGCTGTCTGGATATGCGAGTAGGTACAAAACTTTGGCCAAAAATTGTTACTTCGCGCTTCACGTGCACTGTGTTAGCTGTCAAATACGTTGTAGGGGCTGCCACTCGCACCGTCGGCTCCCGCCTGTACGCTGCTACTTACCTTGCCTGGAGTGGGCTCCTCTGACCGCCGCCCCTACTGCCAACTCCCCTCCGTCCCCTCCCTCCTGCCTGCAGGCCGCTGCCCCGTCCTCCCCCGGCGGCGTGCCCCCCGGCGGCGCCGTGCGTTGCGTGCTGGCGCTGGTGGGGCGGCCCGCGGCGGAGTGCCAGGTGGGGATGTGGGACATGACGCAGGCGGGAGGTGGGCGATGGAGAGCCGCCACATGGAGGATGGCCGGGTTGCGGGTGGACGATAAACGAGGAGCCGTATGGGGTAGCTGCGGCTGCTGCACTGCGAGCGCCCAGCGCATGCCCAACTGGAAAGGCATGACCAATCTGCGGCAGGGATGGGCCCGGGGCCACGTGTTAAGGGTCAGGGTGCGTCGGCTGTCAGTACTGAAACTGCTGCGGGCAGCCCCTGCCGTCCCTGTGTTGCGCTACCATGCATCCCAATGCTCCTGCACGGCACGGCCGAGGGCTGGTTGCTAGTATCCAATGGACCCCTGAAGCCGACCCCGCCGCCCTGCAGGCACCAAACCGCTCTTGCCCGCGCGCTCCTCTCTCCCATCTGCTTCAGTCGCAAGCAACATACGTCATGACTTGTTTCCTCATGCGATTGTAACAATGTAAATTGTTTCCTTCCCGGCAGGCCATCGTGTCTGAGCTGCGCGAGCGCGGCGCGCTGTCCAACACGGCGGTGGTGGTGTGCGAGGAGGGGCAGCCGCTGGGCCACCAGTACGCGGCAATGTGCTGCGCCTGCTCCATAGGGGGTGAGAGGAGGGGAGCGGGGGCGTGCAGGGGAGGGTCAGCGCCGGGACCGCCCCTGCAGTTTTACCTTCGCGTGTGGGATAGCGCGTTGGCTGCTGTCCGTGTTCAAGGCCAGAGACCTGAGGGTAGCGTCCCTGCACTATCCGTGTACAGTATTCTCCGATTTTTGTGCGTCCTCGCCGCTGTTACCAGACGCTGCGGCATTGACACGAGCCACCCTGACGCGTTGTTACGATGGCATCTCGGAATGCACTGGGGCCACTGTGGCCTACACTGTGTCCTGCAACACGCGCATTGGGGCTCAATGTGACGCCGCTCCGCTGTCTCCCCTTTGCTGCCGCCGCCCTGCTGCCAGAGCGCGTGCGCGACGAGGGCGGCCACTGCCTGGTGGTGCTGGACGACATCCGGCCGCTGAGCGACGTGTGGGAGCAGCTGCTGGCGGGGCTGGCGGGTGGGTCGGTGTGCGTGTGTGTTATGGGTGTTGTACAGTAGTTGGTGCGTCTGTGTGTGTGGGGGGGGGGGTGCTTTTGATGCGTGTGGGAGCAGCTGCTGGCGGGGCTGGCGGGTGGGTGGCGGCTGGCGTGGTGGGGGTGGGTGGAAAGGTGTGCAACGACGACTTCTGTTGGGATGTGTTGTCGAACGTGTGGCAGCAGCTGCTGGCGGGGCTGGCCGGTGGGTCGGTGTGTGTTACAAGGAGTTCTACAGTAGTTGGTGCGGGGATGGTTCTGTCGTACGTGTGGGAGCAGCTGCTGGGGGGGCTGGCGGGTGGGTTGGTTGCGGGGGAGGGCGGTAGGGCCAGAGAGCATCGGTGGCTGCAGTGCTTGGCGGGAAAGGTCGTGCGGGTCCTGTGATCGCCACGTCCCAAGTCGTGAAGATAGCCCTGGACACTCGCGAATAGTTGTGGACCAACTACGCACGCCGCGCCCGCACACCTGCACCCTGCGCCCTCCCACCGAGCCCGGACGTCGGTAACACGGCACCAAACTCCAACAACCCGCACCTCCCATTACAACCGCAGGCCTGGGTCCGGCGCTGCTGCGCGAGGGCTTGGTGAAGGACGAGCGCGGCAGGGACATGCCCGTGGTGCCGCCGCCGGGGGCAGCGGCGGCTGGGGCAGCGACGGGGACAACGTCAGGGGCAGGGGCGGCAGCGCCCGACGCGGCCGCAGGTGCCGCCGCCGCAGGCGCGGGCGCGGGCCCGGGTCTGAGCATGGCGTCGGCTGGCAGCGTGGACGGGCTGTCTGGCGCTGGCGCTGGTGCTGGTGCTGGTGCTGGTGCTGCTGGTGCTGCTGGTGCTGGTGGTGGTGCTGGGGGGGTGGGGTCGGAGGGCGACGACAGCGCGCTGGTGGAGTACGAGGGCATGCTGGTGTCGGGGGCGGTGGCGCAGCGCCGGGGGTGAGTTGTTGGGGGCGTGGGGTGGGGGCGGGGGTGGGGGAAGGCAGGGGAGCGGGGTGCAGCGCCTCGGGTGGTGTTGGGGTGGCTGGGGGTAGGGGGTGGGGAGGAGGGGTGAATGGGGTAAAGCATGCAGTGGAATGGACATCAGCGTCAAGCATATGGGGCCAGGGCAGCGCACTTTGTTGGAGTTTTGGTACGTGGAAGCCTTCGTGAATCTGCGTGTTTTAGGAAGCGCAGGAAGGACTGCTGGCTGTTCCTGGGGAGGCTAGCCACTGAGGCACCGTGGGCAGTCCCTGGCGCGTCAGGCATTCTTGGCGTACATTGGCGCCCTCACTCCCAGGGCAAGCACCTTTGAGGGGTGCTGCCTGCCTCCTCCCCTCTCCCACCTCCTACGGCCTTTCCCCCTCTCCAGTCACCTCCTTTGTCATCACACTCACGATGTACTTCTTTCGCAAACCCCTCCTGACCTTCCCAGGCTTCCTGTCCACCTTCTTCATGCGCGCCCATACTCCGCATCGCCACATCTTCACAAGCCCCTTCTTACCCCATTTTCCCAATGCCCCGCACCTTCCCCCAGCTTCCTGTCCACCTTCTTCATGCGCGCCGCCAAGATGTCCCGCGCCAACGGCGGCGGCTCGCTGTCGCTGCTGCCGCTGGTGCCAGGCACGTGCGCCACGGGCGTCAGCAAGCGCATCGACATGAGCAAGTGGGTCACTGAACTGCGCAATCATGATAGTGCCCATTGATGTTCGTGTGCACGGTAGATGGTAGTGCCGCCGACACCTGGGCTACGGGCGTTTGCAGGCGCATCGGCATGAGGTCCTGGGTCCGTAGACTGGTCGTATGCGATTGCCAGTATGCCTCAGTAGGCGCATACCGTCAACCCAGTATGTGCTCAGCATATGCAAGTGGCCCCCTTCCCCCACGCCCGATCACATCGGCATGGGGAAGTGGGTCGTTCCATTGAGTCCAGGGGGGGACGCGGGCGTCAGGGCTAGGGTGCGGGGATCGAACCCATAACTTCGAAGTCGAAGCGTCGCGTCCTATCTAGAGAATTTTTAGGTTTTTCGTAATATAAGGACTCCAGACCACTACGTGTAGACATGTTAAGGGTGCACTTGACGCTGCATGCGTCGACCCGTGCACCCACGCTTCCTGCCCTGCGTACCTGATTACCTGCCCGCATGCCCGCATGCTCCTGTTTCTCTACCGCCCACCCAGGTACAAGACGCTCAGCCCGGAGCAGATCGCCAAGCTGGAGGTGGGCGGGTGGCGTGGGAGGGCTGTGTAGGAATGCAACTGCGGGATCAACGACAGCATGGCGCAAACAGGTTGCAGGATTAGCGTATTCAGAAGCAAGGGAAGCTACTAGGAGCGCTTAGCAGGGCATGCTGAGGCTGCGGGCTGCCGATTTGCTGACAAGGGTCATCTGCAAAAGCACTAAACCACCTGTGATCGGTGGGGCCCCAGCTCGTGCGGGACAGACGCATGCGTGCTCACGCGAGTGGAATGCGATGCATACCTGCCTCGAGGAGAGGAGCCTCTCGCCGTGAGCCCAAATCGAACAAGTAGACTAGAAGGAAGTGCGACAAGAAGGGCGGCTGCCATGCCTGGCTCGACCACCACCTGCTCCGTTTCCCCCAGCCCGTGTACCGGCCAGCCGCCGTCCTCCAGACGCTGCGCAGCCTCACGACCAGCGCCTTGACCTGCTGCGGCAACAATGTTGCCAGCAGGGGAAGGCGCTGGTGGAGGGGCTGTCCAGCGTCTAGAGGACGGCGGCTCGCCGGTACACGGGCTGGGGGCAGGAGACGGAGCAGGCGGAGGAGCTGGCCGAGGAGCGGGAAAGCGCGACCGTGACTGTCATGGTCTAACCCAAATGTATCTGCCCTTGCCGGTATCATGTGCGCAAAAAATTATCCTTTTACACAAAGTGTGGAACGTTTTGTTGGCAAACAGATTACATGTTTGCAGGCGTTCATTTTGAAACCGCTACGCTATGCAGGCTGCGCTGCGCGCCAAGCAGCTGGCTGAGGAGCTAGCCAACGGCCCCGGCCCCGGGGAGCTGTCCACCGAGGTGGTGGAGGAGTTCATCTCCATAGCGGACGGCCAGGTGGTGCTGCAGCAGCAGCAGGGGCAGGCGGGGGCCGCTAATACACAGGGGCAGCCGGCGGGGTGCTACGTGGTCAACCCCAAGCTGTCCATCACGCGCATTGGCACGCGGGCGTACTACAAGGCGCTGGAGGGCATGGCGCCTCAGGTGGGGGCGGGGAGGGGTGTGGGTTAGCGTGTGTGGGTGTATATTAACAGCTGCGGGCCTACTACAAGGTGCTGGAGGGCATGGCGCCGCAGGTGGGATGGGGAGGGGCGGGAGGGGTGTGGGTTAGCGTGTGGGGGTTAGCTGCTGCGGGCCTACTACAAGGTGCTGGAGGGCATGGCGCCGCAGGTGGGGGGAGGGGAGGGGCGGGACGGGTGTGGGTTAGCATGTGTGGGTGTGTATTAACAGCTGCGGGCCTACTACAAGGTGCTGGAGGGCATGGCGCCGCAGGTGGGATGGGGAGGGGCGGGAGGGGTGTGGGTTAGCGTGTGGGGGTTAGCTGCTGCGGGCCTACTACAAGGTGCTGGAGGGCATGGCGCCGCAGGTGGGGGGAGGGGAGGGGCGGGACGGGTGTGGGTTAGCATGTGTGGGTGTGTATTAACAGCTGCGGGCCTACTACAAGGTGCTGGAGGGCATGGCGCCGCAGGTGGGATGGGGAGGGGCGGGAGGGGTGTGGGTTAGCGTGTGGGGGTTAGCTGCTGCGAGCCGCGAAGGCGGCGCTGGAGGGGATGTCGCCGCAGGTTGAGGTGGCAAACGGGTGTGGGCTGTATGCTTTGGGTGGGTCTTGTACGCTGTGGGGAGGAATGCCGCGCTAGAGGGCATGGCGCGGCAGGTATGGGCAGGTATGGGCGGGCAGTGTTTGGGTTAGGTGCTGTGGGTCAGCTGCTGCGAGCTGCGTGTGTGCGGGGAGGAGGAAGATGGTGCTGGAGTTCTCGGCGTCGCAGGTGGGGTGGGGAGGGGTGAGTGGGGTGCGGGACTCGCCTCGTCTTACGAGCCATGCTGCCGGTATACGGCTACACGCCCTTCTTGGCACCTTGCTGTAAGAGTGCTGCCTCACACCTGTGCCACCTCCACACGCACCCCCTCCGACGACGCCCGAACATTGTATGGACTTAACATTCACATCCAGGTACGCGGTCGCACTGATACTTTGTTTGCCTACCACCACCGCCCTATTGCCCCCAGGTGCGCCTTGACCTGGCCCAGGCCGACGACGCCCGCCGCTTCTCCACCACCGCCAGCAGCAGCACCAGCAGCACCAGCTCACTGGACGGTACGGCAGGCGGTACGGCAGGCAGCGGCAGCAGTACGGCGGCGGGCAGCCACGAGGCGCGCATGGACGCGCTGACGCGGCGGCTGGGGGCGGCGCTGGTGCAGCAGCCGGGGCGGCCGGCCAGCCTGGCGGAGCAGGTGGGGCGCGTGTGGTGCATGGGACTGCATGCGTTGGGGGGCGGTGCATGCCGGTGCAGGGGGGCTGGGTGGTAAGCCGGTGCGTTCTGGATGGTTCGGGATGTGTGGCGGAGCAGGTGGGGCGCGTGTGGTGCACTGGCCCTGCATGCGTTGGGAGGCGGTGTTTGCCGGTGCAGGGGGGGCTGGCTGGTGCGAGGTGGACCGGTCGGGATGTGGGGAAGGAGACGCCTGTCTCCCGGGGCCCTCTGGCACGCAAGGGAGCTACTGGGCAGGCGCGCGGCGCTGTGTTGCTGTGGCTGCGCGCCCGGGGGCGCGGTGCTGCGTCGCACAAACGGCGACGCTTTTTGCCTGCCCGGACCTCACCCTTTGCCCCTCCCTGCCTGTGTTGCCCGTTGCAGGTTGTGACGCTGTTCGCTGTGCAGCGCGGCTTCCTGGACGCCGTGCCCCCCGAGCAGGTGGGCCACTGGCTGCTTCTGCTTGTTACGTCCTGCTTGTTGCATACGCCGCTGCCTCTTTGCGTACAGACACCAGCGTTGCCGTGACCTTCCGACGCCCCGCACGGTGTCCTCGCGTTCCTCGCGTGCCCCCCGAGCAGGTGGGCGACTGGCTGCGCGGCGCGCTGGCGCACGTGACGGCGGAGGCGCCCAAGGCCATGGAGGTGCGGAATGACGGGGCAAGGCGGGGACCGGGGGGGGGGGGGGGATATTGGGGTAGTAAGGATGAACACATGAACATACTTGGGGTAACCATGGAGGCGCCCAAGGCAACGGAGGTGCGGGGGGCGGAGCCGGGGGACCGCAGGTAAAAGGCACTAGAAGCGGCTACGAGGAATCGCTGCAGTAGCACAGCGTGGAGGGTCGTGGGGGGCTCGCGTGTGGCTTGCCCCTACAGAGCCTGTGCGTTTTGCGGGTGGCTCTGGTGGCCCATATGCGGCCACCTGCGGGCCGGCGGAGGTGCCCGAGGCCCTTGAGGCGGACATGGTGCCTCACAAACGATGCGAGGCCACGACCAGGCCTTCCGGTGCTATTCTGGGGCCTCCCCTGCTTGAAAGCCCTACCGTCCTCATGCCAGGCCCCTCCTTTTATACCGGACACCGCCTCCTGCAGTGCGTCGATTTAGATGGCGTGTCATCCTTTCCACCGCGTGCACCACCTCCACCTCATGCTGCCCCCCATGCAGGACATTGGCCGCACCGCCATCTTCACGGCGGAGAGCGAGACGCGCGTCACGGGGGCGCTGCGCAGCTTCCTTTGGAGGCCGTGAGCGGCGGGGAGGGGACTGGGTGGTACGGAGTGCAGGAGGGGGAGTGCAGGACACATTGGTGCGCTGGCCGCGCGTTCTGGTCCAAAATGCATGGCTGGGGCGCTGCGCAGCATCCTGTGGCGGCCGTGAGGGGCGGGGAGGCGGGCAGGGGGCAGACAGGCAGGGAGGCAGGGTGGCGGCCCCAGAGCCAGGGCGACAGGCAGGAGGTCGCGTGACTGATGCGAGGGATGGGCCCTGCATGCCTGTCCACGGCAGTCGGGCCGATGTGTGTGACGTGGCGTTTTTGTGGTTGGGCTGCTGTTGTTGGACGAGCCCGGAGGCATGTGGCTTCGCGGTGCGGTACACGTTGCAGCAGATGTTGGCTTGTTATGTTTTCGGAAGGCTTGAGCGATCAGGAGTGAGTTAAGAATGAGGCATGCGCAGAAAGCGCTATTCAGCTGAGGGCCTGGGAAAGGGAAGGGGCCAGCGCGGGGTGCTGCGTGGGCACGCGTGTGCCGGATGAGTGGTCAGGGTGGTGTCGTGGGCAAGGGGGGCAGCTTGTGTTGTCGAGTGAAGCCGTGCCATGGATTGGGAATAGCAGCGTGACGAGGGGAATGGACGATACGGAGTGCGGGGGTGCGGAGTGACCGCAGGGCAGCGGAAGGGAAACGGTATTGGTCGGCCTATCACGTGTCTGGGGAGGAGAGTGCATGGCACGGCGGTGTGTGTCCCATGCATGGAGGGGGCGTGTTGGACTCCTGAATGCGCGTGCGGCGGTGGCAGAACGTGCATCGGCAAAGATCCAGCGTTCAATAATGCTTGACACGTTATTGGAGCACCGAGAGGGGGAGAGGAGAGCGGTGTTGGGGTTTGCGCCATCGGCACGTGGCGGTCCGAGGCAGAGGGCGCTTTGCTGCCCGTGACATTGCGAGATGTGCGTGGCATGAAGTGGCAGCAGCAGCAGTAGCTTGCTGACGCTGAGCGCAACCGGAACTGAAACTTCATAAGGAGGTCCGCGACTCCGCGTGGGTCGTCAGCCTGTGACCGGCGGTTGGAGGTTTGTAAAGGTTGCACTGCAGGTCGTGAAGCGCCGGGACCAGCTCGTTTTAGTGGAACTGCCGGTATTGCCGCTTTGGCTTTGCCCTGCACCGTGGCGGCTGCCGATCCAGCCCGTGGAGAGCCATTACGGTAGTGGGGACACCCGTCCCCTGCAGCCTGCAGTCAGCCAAGCATCCGGAAGCGCAACCTTGCCCGTTACCAGTACTTATCGCTCTCATGCTACGCCACGTGCTGCGTCCTGGCAACGTCGGCACCATCGCATAACAGCAGCCTTGCGGTTGCCGCAGCGGTGTGCATAGCCAGGTTACATTTTTGGGGGGGCGGGAGGGTGGGGGGCAGTGTCGAGCCGCTCGACGTTCAGTGTCTCGACGTTCGTTCTTGTCATCTGTTGGGAGTTTGGAGCTCCACAGACGAGCATGCGCAAGGGCCAGGAGGTCTCCATACGCTATTACCTTATTTACTCTATTTGACGATGAACTCTGAGGATCTGTTTTAGGGGGACACCGCCACTATGGAATGCTCTTTCGCAAGCCACACAACCAAACTCACTCGACGTTGGGCCCGGCGCTCTCCTGCCAGCTTTGCACCGCCTTCTTCACTACGTAACGGCAGCATTACAACCACGGCACTCTGCCAAGCAGCGCGAGCACCTGCGCAACCTTGTCGCCAACTGCCACCAGCATGCCGCGGCGCATCGCCCTGCCTGCAACAGCGTAGCAGAACCGCGAGCGTTCCAGCAGCGATGATGACTTCTGAGCTCTCAACGCAACACCCGGCGGTGCTGTGGGATGATCTGGATGTTGCGGTGGTCGGGGGCGGGCCGGCGGGACTGGCCACGGCTGCTGCACTCTTGCGGGCCGACCCTGGACTGAAGATCAAGGTACGGTGACCACTCTGCGCTGCATCTGTTGACTGCTTTGCGTGGAATTCTATCAGCACCGCTGCTGCAACTGTGCCCCACGAAGTACTACTCTAAGCGCCGGAGAGAACGAACTGTGGTGGGAGGTGGGAGTGCAGCATCAGGGGACTGCAGCATCCCCTGTGCAGCATGCTGTGGCCATGCGGTTTCAGCCCAGTACGGATTTGCCGCAGAAATACCGTACTCACAAGTCCATAAAGTCCATGTTACATGACATGTCAACCGCCTCTACCCGGCACCTCTGTCCAGGTGTTCGAGTCCGCCCCCTCGTACGACTCGCAGCCCGGCGCCGGAGTGTCAGTGTCGTACAACGGAGGGCGGGCGCTGGAGGCCATTGATCCAACCATACTGCACAGGCACGTGGCTCAGTGGCAGTGTGACTGGCCGTGCGAGCCTGTGTGTGCTTGGGCAGGCATGGGCACGCCGTGGCGGTGGCTGTGTGCACCCCTGGCCAAGTCCACGGCACCACCACTGCACAAGCTGGCACAGGGTGATTTTTTTGGGACGCGCACAAACGGCCAAAACCGTAACTTGCGCCTTACAGCACCACGGTCGCACAATGCAACACGCTGCTCCGCAACGGCGGCGGCGCTCCCAGGGCATGGCATGTGCCCCTGCACTTGCTGTTAGCCAACCCTCAGGCCTCCCCTCGCAACAAGGTGTTCGATCTTGAACACGCTGCCCCGCATCGCTTCGCTTGTGCTGTACCGCTGTCCACGCAGGGTTGCGGAGGCGGGCGTGCTGTACGCCTCCATGTACGGCTACAACGACCGTACGGGCGCCCTCCTCCCGCCGGCGGGCGGGGTGCCCACCAGCCCGGCGGCGCTGGCGGCGTCGAAGCGTGCTGACCTGGAGGCGGGCGGCTACACGCCATGCATGGTGCAGTGGTTCGAACTGAGGGGGGCGCTGTACGCCAGCCTGCCGCCAGGTGGGTTAGCGGGCGACGGGGGGGTGGGGGGAGGGGGGGTAACCGCAGAGCGGCAAAGTAACTGAATCGGAAACGGTCAGCCTGCGGAAGCGAGGTTAGCGGCGAGCAACAAACAAGGCAAAACCTGGGCGAAAAGCTTACCGAGGAATACTTACCAACCGGTGAGGCAGGGACGGCTGCGGCAGAAGGGCCGGCTGAGCTGCCGAACGCGACACTGAGAACCCGGCTGGAAAGCTGAGAGGCTGGGAACTGAATGCAACCTCGTGCCTATGGTCCCGCAACGGCGCAAGCTAGCAC
>VFQN01007727.1_pt1 | contig 11379 bp, 8 predicted proteins | sample 3512371 | NCBI WGS metagenome assembly VFQN01 (sample SAMN10412370, study PRJNA504923) | tailings metagenome | isolation source: Replicate 2 from Balatoc abandoned mine | place: Philippines: Itogon, Benguet | collected 2017-08-28
CCGATTCAAGCCAAAGTCAAGAAATAGCGAAGCTGAAATTAGTTGTATACTAAGAGTTAGTCATACGTTGTTCTATGATATCAAGCCAGGAGCATTGGCGAAAAGCGTACTCGATGAATATTATAATCCCCCCTCACTATTAGAAGGTAATGATGCTGAGGGATCGCGCAAAAGAAAGATTGCTTCTGATCCTGACAATTTATTGCATCCTTTTACTGAGTCCGAGAACTTCTATGAGACAAGATTTCCTCGATTACCCAATCCAGTGGCTGTTACAGGTGAATGCTTAATGAGAATGAAGATAAATGATGAAAAACAAATTACACAACTAATCTCTGGTCCTTTAGAACTGACTCCAAGTACTCCGAATCTTTGTAAATATTATTAACTATGTCTATAGGACATATATCTTTCTTATCTTGAGTTAACTTCTTTTAATGATATAACGAATAAAAAGTGTGATTTGGTTGAAGAAAAAGAGGGAAGTATAGTATTAGTCGATTAAATTCAACCTTCCACGATTGAAAGATGAACAGACTAATAGTATATTTTAGTGATAGTACCGACTAAGAACTCAAGAGAAAGAGTTTATACACTTATTCTTAGATGAGAGTTTAAGATAATTATGAGTTTCTTTTTAACATATCCTTATTCATTCATCAAACATAGGAGGTAACAGCGATTTTGGGAAAAGATCCTTTAAAACATCAACCTCATCCTCCGCCACATCAATCCTCACAAATGGAATTTCAGAGAACAATTGTTCAAACTTCCCAGTTTCATCACCTTGAATCATTTGTTGTAGCTTTCTACAATTATAGATGATAAGAGATTGCTGTTTCCCCAAACAATCAATATTCTCTAATCTATTACAAAAAGTCAGATTAATATGAGGCACATTCTCTAATCCAACCAATTTCCTAATCCCATTACATTCCGCGAGGTATAAACTCTTCACCTTCCCTAAAGCACTGGTATTCTTAAAACTATCACATTGAATAATACTTAGATGTTGTACATTGACTAAGTCTTTTCCATGTTCAAGGTTAGAGCAGTTCGTTAGAATCACCTTATAAATTGATCTTAATGGAGAAAGATCAACCTTATCGAATAATCCTGATAATTGAACTTCAGAATTCCCCTGACCTAAACCTTTCAGATTCTCTACACCAGAATGATCCAAACACAAACGATGCACTCGACCTAGCTTACTAACATCTTTCACATTCATACATGACTCAATCCTCAATTCATAAACCTCATCCAATCCACTGATATCAAATAATTCCTTGATATCATTAAATATCAACTGACGAGCGTTGGATAACACATATGCATTGCGAAAACCTATCCCGTAACAGGTGGCAAATTTCAACTTCTTCACATGTCTTACAACAGATAAATCATCAAACAAACAATAATGAAACTCCGCAGCTTGTAATGATGAAGGAAACATTATTTCAGGATCAATCTTTGCTGATGTTAGTTTTAAGAATTGAAGAGAAGGGAATGATAAAGGATCATAGAACTCTTTATTACCGTGAAAGACAAGATATATAAGATTAGGAAAGATTGAAAGCTTCGAGGAGATCATGAAAACATTTCTTTCTTCATATTCTAGATATTGAATATCTCTAAAGATTGAGATATCAATCGTCTGACTCATACATGGTTTTATGAACACTTTTGTATGATTTCCTAATCCGTCAAAGCTTAAATCACGACAACGAGATATGCTTAATTCAGGAATATTACCATACTGTGAAATCTGTTGAAGATTAGGTAAATCATGAAGGATTAATCTCTTTAATCCTGGTATCAAGTCAATAGTAAGGAGACTCTCTGACTGCTTCACTTCTAAAATTGTAATCCCTTTCAACCCAGTCAAACATTCAATTCCATCAACATCATGAAGTTGAATATGATATATATTACTAAACAAACCCAGATCTGGATGTTTATTCCAGAAGTCACGATTCGATTTAATAGTAAGCGCATGAATCCCTGTGATCAAATGACTGCAGTGCTGGATAAAATAAGGATTATACCCAATACAATTCAATGAAATCTGTTTTGATTTATCTTGAACAAAAGAACATAGCTTTTGAAAATAATCAAGTTCCTTATTGCATTCACTCTTTAAATATAATGTTTGGCAGGTGAAGTTATAATAGACTGTTTCATGTTTCGAATGTTGAAAGATTGCAACATTTGTATTTAAGAATTGAAGATAATCGTAATGGGTTAAATATTGGTGAATGATGCGTAAAATAGATGTGGGAATTGCTTCAAAGGTGCCTGATGTGTAAGAATCTTTCGCGTGTCGAATTGGAATTGGAGGAGCAGCTTTCCTTTTCTTTGTCGATAGATGCGATTTGATTGATGTAAAATCTGTACTGTTTGAAGATTTATGTTGTAAATTTGCTTGAGATCTGGTAACGCGTGACATCACGATACAAAGAGCTGGAGAAAAATGCAATAATAGAGAAAAATCTCAACCAAAAAGAGATTTCGGCAAATAAAAGATGAAAAAGTTTAGTGTACGCAGGGTGGGGTTCGAACCCACGCGTGAATTGTCACAGTGGATCTTAAGACCACCGCCTTGGACCGCTCGGCCACCTACGCGCTGTTGCGCGGTTTACCGCAGATGAAAGGATAGCAAGCAGAGAAATCTGCGCTTGTCTTGAATTGTGAGGACCAGAAAAAAATTGAACAATGAATTCTTTGCTCTATGCTGCATGAATCTTAGAAGAGTCTTCGATCTCTTACCAAGGTAATTACTTCCTTCAATTATTGGGTCCGAGATTACTGCAGTCGTTTTCCTCACTCCGAGTTGTGCAATGACGTTGTGATTGTGCACTTCTGCAATATTGACTCTCTCCTCTTTTAGAGGTAGCTGAGAGGCGGCTATGCATGATGGTAGTCGAAACTTTGTGACACAATCTTTGTGTTTGAAGAGATTCGGCGATTTCCTCTGCTTCGCCCACATCCATTGCCCTCTTATTTGATATCCGATTTTCTTTAACCTCTTCCTCAGATGACATGATGATCGAACCCTGGAAGAAAACATGTTTAGCTCTTTTCGCAACTTGTCTGTAAGTATACTGACTCTATACTTTATCTCTCTGGCAGAATGTTTTTTTCTATATTTGAATGAGTACAGTTATATTGGCCTCATTTTGTAACTTCTGCAATATTCACCATTGTCAAACTGACGCAGCTTGATTTCTTAAAGCTGTGGCTGGGAAAGCAGTGGAAGATTTTTTCATTCTTTCTCTCTTCGCATTCTTATTTGGTCTTACGAACGTGTGTTTCTTTTGTAGACTTTAACTGAGAAGCACTCTTACAGGCGATGACTGAAACTTCCTCCTCGATTTGGGATCATCCGAGAGCAATTCCTTTGGTCAATATAAGTTAATTAGCATATTATAACTCAGTCAAATGAACGTTACGTCATTAGAAGGCGATTTTTCTTGCTCATTTGAATCACATCACATGTGTCTCACGCATTTTGTAAGTCGTATTAATTACAAAAAACATTTAACATAAAATAATCACTGTAATTGCTGCAAATTTTATTGTTTATTGTTTTGAATTCACGGGAGAGTTTCTCAAAAGGGTGGCGATGCTCATGTTTGATTTGATGTCCACACGAAAGCTAACTAGATCTTATGAAGATACGCAAGTGTTTAGATCGCGAAAGTCTTCATTCAAGTAATAAATCAATTAGTTTACTTCTTAGGGTATATTCTCTCTCCAAAAATTGTACTTCCTACTCTGACTGAAGTAGCTCCACGAGCAATAGCTTCCTCGAAGTCACCGCTCATTCCCATGCTAAGCTCTAAGGCCTCTTCAGCTATCAATAAATGATTTGCGACTACTTTTCTTTGATTTGCTAATTTATCAAAGCATGTAAAGTCATTTGGCGCTCCAATCGTCATCAATCCTGCAATCCTTAGTCGAGGACACTGAGAGTGAATGAAGTCCACGAGAGGGAGAAGCTCTTCTTCTGAAACACCTGACTTAGTGTCCTCACCACTTGTATCTACTTGAATGAAAATATTCAATTCTTCGCGTCCATTGCTTTCACATGCATTCTGGAGCTTTGAAGCAAGTTTCTCACTGTCCACTGTTTCTAAGACGAAAAGATTCGGCACATCCCTGATCAATTTACTTGCTTTGGATGATTGTAAATGACCAATAAAGTGCCATTTGATATCTTTTGGAAGTTGTTCGGCTTTTTCAACCAGTTCTTGGAAGTAATTCTCTCCGAAGTGTCTCTGGCCTGACTGATATAAAGCTGACAAATCCTCGACAGGCTTGGTCTTAGAGACAGCAACCAAGCGAACAGACTCTGCATCTCGACTTACTCGAACAGCCGCTTCTTGAATTCTTTGTCTCACAACTGCTGCATTTTCGACAATTGCTGACATCTTGATTTCTTTCCTAAGAACAACAGCTTGATGATAGAACACTTTATGGAGGAGACCTGAAGGCTTTCCTAAGGCTATAGATATCTTATTAGTCGATTGATAGAAACTTCTCGCAAGTAAAGGGCAGATCATCAACAGCAATGACGAGTAGATTCTCATCAACAAATTCTCCATACAAAACCGTGCTAATGATGCACTCTCTATACACTATCCTTGTGCACTCTTGCTTCTAGATTTTCAAAAAAGAAAAAGCGCTTTTACGAAAAGTAGTGAATTTGAAAAAACTTCTTCTTTGCTGAGATAACAACAACTTAACAACACCACCGACTCTTTCTTCATCACATTTACTATTACTACAGAGAATACCACTTGTTAGGAACAGATTACAAGAGATTTGTAAGTATTTTATGGAATTTTGTTTGGAAAGTGGTGAATTTTCGTTTTGTTTTTGCAGTTAGAAATATTTCACTGATTCTCGACGATGAACATCTTAATACTTGCTCTTATCTTTGCCATTTTGGCAGTCAGGTAATTTTCAATCTTTTAAATTTGAAAAGTGCCTGATTATTGTTGCAGTCAATCTGCTTCGCCGACCGTCAAGCCGACCGCTAAACCGACTGCTAAGCCCACAGTGAAGCCCACAGTCAAACCAACCGTAAAACCCACTACAAAGCCAACAATCAAACCTACCTTTAAGCCGACTCGGAAGCCTACTCTACAGCCAACTTCGCATCCAACTGTTCGCCCCACTGCTCACCCTACTGCTCATCCTACCGCTCACCCAACTTCTCGCCCCACATCACGTCCGACCTCACGACCAACCAGTCGCCCGACCACTAGACCCACTGCTCGTCCAAAATCCTCAAGCGGTAGCTCCCTATCTGGTGGTCAAGTTGCGGGCATTGTGATCGGAGTGCTGGCTGGAGTTGGTTTGTTGATTTTCGCCTACAGCTATTATAGCAAGAAGCAAAAGGCTGCCCAGGCTGCTGGTTCTACAAAGCAAGGATTTGCTCCTCTTGAAGATGAAGATGATGATCAGCTCTAAATTGTGTGAACTTTTATACCAAAGCAATAGGTATTATTTGTATAAATAGCTATAGATCTCTTGTTTTGTATGATTATTGTTTAGAATTCCCACCTCCACCACTCTTCTCCTCCATTATACACTCTCTCTTTGAAACTCATTCAAATCTATTCCAACAAGCAATCAGCTTAACATATTAGCAGATCTGAAAATTTTTGTGAGAACTTTGCTTTTCTTGTTTTTGTTTTAATTTTTATAAATAAGAATTCAACAATCATCCTCCTTTCACACAATAGCATAGCAGAGCAAGCAAAGACACTGAAAATACTCTTTGAATCGAATCAAAACTATTATGCTCATGTTGCAACGTGCACCATGTCTTTTCTTTCTAATCAAACAAAAACCATTTGTGTAATCAACATTGCTGCTAGCGGACAGGAGAGATCGAGGAACCAGAGAAGTGGGAGAGAGAAGAGAATGAATCAGACATCACAGAGTGTAGAGATAGGAGAACAAGAGGAGAGGAGAGTAGAGTAGCGTAGAGAGAGAAAGAGGATAGACTACCAGAGAAGAGGCTAGTAGAGAGAGAAAGAGAGTGAGAGAGGAAGGGAATGGGAAGGTTGTCTTAATATGTTTTAATATGCGCATACCATCATCGCGCTCGGGCCAAAATTTCTTGCTTCGATTTTAAAGTCTGGGAATGAAATAGTCAGTCAGTTGGTCAATGCTCTTTAATCTAATAAATCAAGTTTACAACTGATCGTCATCGAATCCATGATCAGATTGATTCTTGAGTAAGGTCATGTCGGCCTTTTGCTTGTTCTTCATGTGCATGTATAAACCAACAGCTAAACCAACGGCAGCTAAAACACCGATAACAATACCAGCGATGGCTCCACCAGAGAGACCGTTCGAGTCAGAAGAGTGAGGAGCGGCGGTGGGCTTAGGCGATGGTCGCGAAGTTGGGCGAGCAGTCGGACGCGAGGTGGGGCGCGAAGTAGGACGAGAAGTTGGGTGAGCAGTTGGATGCGAAGTAGGGTGTGCAGTTGGATGAGCCGTAGGATGCGAGGTCGGATGCGACGTAGGGGCAACTGTTGGCTTAGCAGTAGGCTTTCTTGTAGGGGTAGCCGTTGGCTTCACAGTCGGTTTGACAGTAGGCTTAACAGTAGGCTTAACTGTTGGCTTGACTGTTGGCTTCGCGGTGGGTTTAGCGGTAGGCTTGACAGTAGGCGAAGCACCGTAAGCGAAATCACTAGCCAAACACAAAACCACAAAAACAAGCACTAACTGGACTATTAAAACATTCATTTTTAAACCTATAAAAACAATTCCTAAGAGATTGAAGGGAAGGGAGACGCGAATATACTTACTATTGATTCTAAATCTAAAGACAGAAGACTTTTCAAAGAAATATCCGCAAGAAATTTACTCTAATTAATCCAAACAAAAAAATTTTTACTCATAAAAGATCTGTACAATTCACATAAATCACTTACCTTGATGGCCGAGCAAAGATGACTGGAAGACAATCGCTGAGGGATGTCCAAATCCTAATGGAATGATGGAGGATGGATGATTGTTCGATAGCGGAAGCAGATTTTTTTCCGCTGACTGTTGTGTAGAAAAACTCAAATATTCTTGTTTATTAATCGATTTTATGGATTTTATGAAAAGTTGAGAAATTGAAAACTGCTTCATTATAACTCTCCCGTGAAAAATCTTTATTAACCAGAAGAACTTTCTTAAATAATATATACACATTTGACATTCGATGAATACATTTGAAAAATTAAATTATAAACAACATACTATTAAAATTTAGATTTTAATGAATTATTTCTATCTCTGAAAGTTTTACTGAAGATATAGTTATGCGGATAATTTAGAAACATGTTCTATCTTCTTCACGCCTTTTTTCAATCAAGAGAATTATTGAGTAGTAGATGTCCACATGTTCACTCTGTCATTCCTGGAAATCTAGAGAAGAGAAGGTGTCTTCGAAAGAGTTTCCAAAGATTTTTTTGTTTTTCGCAATGGTAAGTCCTACAATCTTGAGCACATTGAAAAGAATACATTCGTTTTATTCTGAAGAAGAATCAGATTTCTCGAAGATGATCCCGAAAAAGCAAAGTTGTGAACTATTTCGTAAGAGAAAGTCAACTATCAATAAAACGATCGACTAGACGATCGAACTCGTCTTCTTCATTTTTCGTTTCGAAATTAACATAACTTTGACCGTGGGAAATTCGTTGTCGATCGTCTGTTGAAGGAAGAAAGGATACGAGACAATGGATCCGAGTCTTCTTCGACGTGGTCCAAGTGCAAATGCATCCAAAACAAGTCTCGTTTCCTCCCACAATAAGAAGGCGAACTCGGGAAAGCGAAAATGTCAATGGACTTATATATTTCTCCTGTTGATCACTATCATTGTTGCCTTTGCATTTTACTTTCTTCACTATCATCATAATTTAATGCTCGTGTCTTTGCCCTCAAAAGATCAACCATCATCCAAGACTCCGCCTCTATCCTCAGAGCGACTCGAAGAGACAACTTACGCTGACATCGATTCTTCATATTCCGACGAGCCAGCTATCGATACACCCCTAACACATCCTGAGAGAAGGAAAGAAAAGCTACAATTAAGTAGGAATGAAGAGAATGCCCCCATCGCCTCTCCTGATAAACCATCCCAGAAAAGCAACAATAGCAAGAATAAGATCAAACCCAAAGACCCGAAGAATCAAAAGACTAAACTACAACAAGATAAGCCCCCTTCTCAATCCCTGAATCCAGCACAAGAAAAGAGAATGAGAAATAGTAAAAAACAAAGAAAATTCCAATCAGATAAACTATTTAACCATGAAGCAGACTGGGGTGCTGATGGACGTGAAAAATACATTCAGATCATGTCAACAAAGAAGATCATGATAAAGAAAGATCGTCGGGTGATTTTCCCCAATCTGACGTTGCCCTTACCAACCCGCCCTCCTGGCACACCCAGCACTCAACCCGGCCTGCCTAGAGCCCTCGTCAGTGCCAATACTGTGCTTCAGCAACACCCATTCCTCAGGAGCCCCTCTCTGGCGAGTGGTGAGGTCAGTCTAGATGAGGTAATGGTGACGTTACAAGCTCAAACATCCTGTCACGCGAAACCCATCTTCCTCACCATGGCAACAGTGGGCGACGAGCTCTACTGGCAGCTCGTAGAGAACTTCGTCTATTCGATGGTAAAGTTCGGTTTAAGTCAATGTGCTGTCGTCATCTGTGTGGATGATGCACGTTGTCTTGAGCTATGTCGTGCACAGTATTTCCCATGCTATCACTACTCACAGAAAGGTACTGGCAGAGTGTCCGTGATGGAACAAATCGCGAAAGTGAAATTATTTTATGTACCATTAGCATTAACAAAAGGTGTAGATGTATTTATGTTAGATCTTGATGTAGGTTTTGTTCATGATCCTAATATTATGGTTAAAGCATTTACTGAGACACCTATCGTTGATATTCTAGTACAAGTAAGTCATCCTTCCCCCTCCACCATTTCCTATACTCTCTTACTATCTCTTCTTATATCTATCTATTTTTTTCGGAAATAATAGGAAGACTATATCTTTATTATGAATCGTACAAAGGCTGGTTGGAAATCATGGTTTACTGAACCATTACCTAATATTGGTTTATTCTTATGTCGTGGGAATAATCGTACAGCACGTGTCTTTGAGATTGCATGGGAGAAATATCAGACCATGGATGATGCCTATGAGAAAGCTCAACCTGGTAAAGATCAAAACCATGTATTAGAAGCAATGCGCATAGGACGTGGTACCTTTGGTCTGAAATATGCTTATTTTTCTAATTATACCGCACCATTGATGGATAAACTAGTATTAAACTATGGTGTAGGTATGGAATTAGGTGGTATGATAATGCAATCATTTATTATGAAATATTCTTCATTAGCAATACATACAACATGTTATGAGAAAAGTACAAAAGTATTAGGATTAAAAGCTGCTAATGCTTTTTGGAATCCTCGTTATTATGATTCATTACGAAAAACTATCACAAAACCTATACTCTTTTTAAATGAAAAACAAGTACAAGATGAGGTTAGATCACTTCTTTGGCTTGGTATTATGACTGGACGTCATGTTATTATCCCAAATCTGATCGGATCGCCGAATGAAGTAGCTCGGCGTCTTCCAGTGCATGGGAGTAGTGATGGTGGACAATGCATGCTGTGGCCAGGATTCCGAGTAGCGAAGATTCGGAAAGATCTGCCACGTAGTCCAATCGACCAGCGCCCAGTGAGTATCCTAGAGCCAGCTTATTATTGGAGGATATCTCGCGACTATGACGAAGTACCACCTGCAAAGATACTCTACTTCTCTCAAGCCTCTGACGCACTCCTCTCGACAAGAGAGAAGTTGATGTCAGAGGAATGGCGTGACTATCCTCGTATAGTATTAGCACCTGATCTGTTCCATGGACGGCCAGATCAAAGGGGTGACGTGGCAGGAAGGTTCGAGAAAGAGCTGGTGACATGGGCCGATGATTCATTGGGAGTCTTCCAACACACGTCATTCGCAGAGTTAATGACGAATTATCGTCCATTACCCTCATTGAAGAATCTTCGTTTGAAAGGTGTAGGTCAGGACCAGTCTTTTGTTATCACAGCACAAGAGGTTCAGATGAGTGTGAGGAATTGTGCTGGTATCTTCGATCCTCCACGTGGCAATCGAACTTGTTTCCAGATATGTAAGTAACATCCAGTACTAGATGATGTGATGTCAGTAAGCAAGCTCACTGTATGTCTCGATGGATAGGAAGGATGTTTTGTATAGTGTATTATCTTGTATTTTATATAGTAACCTCTCACTTTATGTGTAAATCTAATAACCCTGCACCTCATCATTTTTCATGATAGATATCACAACACAAATAATGAACGCACTTTCTTTTCTTGCGAGCGCTCCTTTTATCTCTTTTATCTTATGGTGGTGACTTTATTCATCTTATTTATGTTTAAATCTTCGAGCCGCGGAAATAGGGTTAGGATGATTCAAGTTAACTAATTTGGGTTTTCTTTCTATTTTATATGCGAATTTTCTGAAGGAAGATGTTGTTGACAACAAATACATCGATTGGAATGCTTGAATATACGAGACACTTTTTCAATAAAGCAATCGTCTCAGAAGCATGCTAAATACCGCAAGGCGACTGAAACTGAACTGTCCCATGCCCATTCATCCTTGCAGATCACACTGCCTTTCTCCATACTCGTTTCGCTTGATGATACTCCATAATAATATCCATCAGTATTATATAGGATGAGTGTGTATTTTGTTCTTATCTGCTTGTTTGTTGTAGAGAAATCATTTCTCATACTTCTCCTACTTGACCTTCCGTTACAACAAATACTGTCTCAAACTTTTGTTTTTGCAACGCGCGCTTTGGAGGATCCGTAGAAAGCAACCCGGTAGTCGGTAATGAGTAAAGTTAAGTTAAGTTAGTTATCAAATAGTTCCATATTTTCATAAACACTTCTAATAGCTTCTAATAATCTATTCCAAACGTCATTCTCGTTTCTGCGCTTCCAGATGAAGGTAAGGAGGTGGCTGGTGATCCTAGTTTTTGTGCAATGGCTACTGGGTACTTTCAACTTGATTCCACGCCAGGTACCTTCAATAGTGTTCGTATGCACTCCCGTCTCGGGGTCCTTGAAGTGTTCGGAGTGGTTAACCGTAGCATGGAGCATCTCCATGCTGAGTAATCCATCGTTGGAATATCCTCTCCAGCAATCCGTATAGATAATGCTGCCAGGGTGTACGTGACGCGCTATCACGTCGAGGAGAGTATCTGCACTTCTGTCCTCGACAGTTACTGCAAACATCTTGCGCTCATCGGTTCTTTCGACCCCTC
>VFQN01007728.1_pt1 | contig 11376 bp, 8 predicted proteins | sample 3512371 | NCBI WGS metagenome assembly VFQN01 (sample SAMN10412370, study PRJNA504923) | tailings metagenome | isolation source: Replicate 2 from Balatoc abandoned mine | place: Philippines: Itogon, Benguet | collected 2017-08-28
CGATCTGCCTTGATCTTCACTCGACTGCCTAACAGCTTCATCCTCCTCTTCTCCAATGCAAGACCGACATCATGGTCGGGAAAGAGAAATAAGAAGAACTCCTCGAAGGTGATCTACGAAGCAAAGATTATACTCCTTTGAGGTACTACGAAGATCCTCTTACCTTATCGTCATAGTTGAGATCAATCTCTCGAAAGATCTGTTGCCATTTCTTTCGACTGAAATTAATCTCTATGGCATTGAGGAAGGCAGCGAACTCTTCTCTACTCAGTGAACCATTCCTACTACTATCAATCTCATGAAAGAGTGTAAAGAGCTCTGCCTGAGGTTCTCCAAGATCTCTCAGACGAGACAAAATCTTCTCTCGCATTGTAATACCAAGAAGACGAGAACCTTCTGTCTGCTCGATCACCTCTAACACAGCATCATTGTCCAACTCGCTCACTGATTTGAGTAATGCAGCAGTCTTCACAATGAGTAAATAGACGATAGCAGAGCCGACACCAGGAATCAGCGTTAGAATCTTCCATGTGGCCGAATCTGCCGCCACATCAAAGTTTGTAATCCATAGGGCGAGATAGAGCGATGTGAGCAAGATTATAATTTGTACTGTCTCGAAATAGAGCACGGGCTTGCCAAAAGGGAAGTTCAAAGCAATATCTTGCTCTCCCTTGGTTTTAGTCTTGCCTTCACTGTCTTTCTGGTCCAAGTTGTCGAAATCTACGTCTTTACCGCTGAGGTCAGGCATCGAAGTCTTTGATGAGGAGAGAAAGGCTTTTTCATCGATGTCAGGTGTCACCATCGACGTTGTATTTGCGCGTTCATGCATGCCTCTTCTACCATTCTCAAGATCTTCCTTCTCATCATTGTGATCAGCGACAGCTCGACTAATTGTGTCAGGCGCTGAGAGGCTGCGACTGTGAAGCGCACCTGAGCCATCGTCACTATCTTGGTTCGACCGTCCTTGAGAACTGCTATGCCTCGCGGCGTATCGCTTCATTGACTCCTGAACCTGATCTTCTGAGATGGAAAAGTCTCTCATCACCTCCTTCGAGGGAAAGATCGACCATTGACGTGTCAAACCTTTCTTCTGTGCTGCAGCAGCCGCTGCGTCTTTTTTCTTACGATTTGTCAATTTCGTCGAGAAAGACTCTATTACACCACCAATTTGAGGTCCATTCTGCATAAATTCTGGCCAACGCACTCTTAATCTCTCTAAGACATCATCACCTCCTCCTCCGAAGAAAGCAAGGAAAGAGTGGATTCCTTTCTTCTTCTTTGGCCCTCTATTCTTGACTTGTTCCACTGCCGCCTATAAGGATTCATGAGTTTATTCCGCTCAAATGATCCGAGAAATATACGATACCTTCAGTTCTGACACATCCATACGCACATGTTCCTCCACTCGTTCCTTCTGATGTTCCATATGCTAAACAACCCAGGTTAAAGCCGCTGAGAGAGGCTATTCAAGTGAATGATAAACTTACATGAAGATAGTTATAATAATGATCAATGTTGAGGATGCCTCTACTCTTCATAATCTTTAATTCAAGGTATCTTGAGTAGAAGGCAACGATAACTGTTAAAACAAAAAGTAGAAGACCTCCTAATGCAAAGATCTCTGATAATCCACTATTCTTGCACGATTTATCATGTTCTTCGCATTTTTTACCGAAATTAATGGATGCACTCATACGAATGATATTTAAAGTGAAGAGAAGAGAGACAATGAACCAATCCCATGATCTAATCTCAACTATTTCCATCACAAATCTCTCAAAGACTTTATCAACATATTCATCAAAAGCAAATGCTTTTCGTTGAATCTTATAAGCATCACAGAAGATATTATGGAAGATGCGAAACTCTAATTCTGTTACGATGTTGTTCGGGATCCAGTTAAAGTACTGGAAACGAACTGTTTCACTATAATCGAAGAATTCATCTAATAGTTCTAATAGCTTCATGTGATAGGCTTTGGACCAAAGATCACATTGTCGGACTGACATTGAAATAAGAATGAGGCCAATGAAACAATATACGAAGGAAAAGATTGGAACCACGAGATCTGAGCACAGAGACAAGAGAAGAGGATTAAAATTAAAAAATTCAGAAGAGACGAGGATAGTAGGGTGAGACTTACCAGCATATTCTAATGCAATAAACCAGGTGTGAGACAAGCCGTTATTGGAAGCATTGACAATAATTTTGAAGACGAAAGCTGTGCAGCCAGCGATCATTAACTCCTTCTGAATCGCTGGAAGCAGCTGCTCGAAGGGAGTATCATGAGACATCAAACTAAGACCATAAAAGGCAAAATCAACGAACATAACAGCTGCAACAATTATAATAAAACTGAGAGTGCCCACGACAGGATCCAGACTCGAGATGATTCCGAACAAGCTACTCGTTTCCTCATTCAGTCTTCGCTCAATATCACTTTCCAGTACTGTAAATATTGGTGTAGTAGATGATGATAGCGTTGATAACGATGGAAAGAGTACTGATGGGAGGGTAAGCAGAGGAAATACAAGCTTGAGGCATAATTGATATACAAGGAAGACGAAAGCTAAAAAGAAAGATATAAAGAAAACGCGAAACAAAAACCGACTGATTTCACTAAATTCAGACTTTCCTATGCCATTTGGCAGAGAAAGTTGTCTTCTATCGTGGAGATAGGCATGGAATGTTCTCAGAAAGACTATTATCATATTTTATCTGAGGGAAGTAGAATCAATTAATGAAATCGATTCAAGTCTTCCCGACGCCGTTTTTTTCGAAATTCCTAACCCAAATCGTTTAGAAGATGATCTTAATGAATGAAAGAAATGCAATGTTCTGATCTACGCTGATAATAAGGGTGAAAGAAGTTATGAATCAATTGAGTGAAAAAGGGTTAAAACGGTTCTCGCACTGCGCAACTCTTCGCCGAAATTTGAATTTTAGAATTTTAGAACTTTAGAGTTTTAGAGTTTTAGAGTTTTCGTTCTCTTTCCTTCGAAAAATCAAAAAAAAAAATTTGAAATAGTAGCGTAAAGTTGTGGAAATGTCTAATTTCTCCCCTATTTTTCGGTTTTGCTTGCCGTTGATCATCTTTTCCTTATGATTGACGATAAGCTGGAGGGAGATGGAGAATCTTTACAGAGTAATGCACTTTCGATGGATTATATCAACAAACGCTGGAGTAGCTTACTCTCAGACTTTGAGCTGATCTTGGAAGAGTTGTTCTTACAATCCAGCCCGAATTGGATAGACCTAAAGCTGAGATTAGATGAAACCTTTTACCATATTATTCAGATTTTGATTCAATTTGATATAGCGTCTGGCGAATTCTTGCAGTTCTCAGCACAGTTAGTCTCTATATTCGCTAAAGTGTCATTTAGTCCAGGTTCTCTTCGTGAAGGAATGCATGTTTTGATTGAGATTTTGCAAAAAATCGCCTCAACCACCACTTGGATGACCCCTGTTCTATGTCAAATACTTGTTGTACTCTTATTTCAGATTCAGTTCATGTCTGGAGTCGCTGTAACAGAGGAGATCTGTCAGAAGCTATCAGGCGCTGGACAATGCTTGGAGGCCATCGAGCACCTCGTCACAGCAGGAAAGAGCCTTTCAGTGAGTGCTTGGCATTCCCTCAAGCAGTATATCGCTGAGGAGATGGAAAGAACGATGAAGTGCAGTCGCAGTCTTGTGGGCTATCGCTTCTTCTACCTCCTCCACCTCCTCGCCTTCCTACTACAACACCGCCTCATCTCCCCCCATCTCGTCTCTCTTCTTATCAAAATTTTCCAACTGGCTGATCGTGTCGATGATTCCAAGTCTAAGAGTAGCGATGATAAGGGTTTCCTACTTCTAGTGGCTGGACAAGGGCAGAGAGACCAGCCCTGCTCCAGCCAACCACGTCATTACAACTATAACAATAAAAGAGAGTTGTCTTATGGTGCAGGCTATTGGAATGAGAAGGTCTTATCACAGTATTTCGAAGACAAAGAAGACCTCGTTCAACCCACCACCCTCCCTACCCACACTTGCCTTCATGCCCAACGCCTCCACCAACACCTCCTCACCTACAACCAACACCTTATCTCTACACACTATTCTTTCACTCACTACCTGGAAGTCTGGTTACAGGAGGTGTGGAGAGGTGGTGCAGTGACATCACTACAGCAACGATTGTTATCAGAACTCTTTCAGAGCTACCTCAAACATATAGAAGATGTGGTCACCACGTCAATGAAAGAAGAGAAAAAAAGAAATAAAAAGAGAAAGAAGTCACAGCTCTTGATGAAGGAAGATCCTCTGCTCTTCCCCTCTCTCTACCTCCCTGCCGCCACTTCTTCAACAAATACCACAACACCATCATCATCACATCCTTTCTTAGAACAAGTCAGAGAGAGCAGGGGAGTGACGTTAGCTTACTACCGTGTCTTTGTTCTTAGCACCTCCTCTTTCACTACTTCGAAGTCACTGGTGGAGATGTGCGATCACCTTCTGCAATACCTAGAAAGGAGTTGTGAGGGAGTGGTGGGTGAGGAAGCGCGTATGACGGAATTCTTTTATCTTCAGTTCCTGACGTGTTTCCTGTCTCACTCTCCTATCCTCTCTGCCTTCTCTGCGGACTTTATTGTAAGGTGTATGGTGCGATTACTGCGGTGGCTGGTCGCACTCCTTCAATGCAGTGGCGATAGCGGCGATGTGAGCAACACCTCCTTCCTCATCTATTGCATTCAATCAGTGTTTTATATTTTACTACACAGGGTGGATATATGTGGTAGTGGTCGAGGAGGTGTTGAAATAGAGGAGGAGGTGAGGAGGTGGTTAATTATGATCATGAAGAAGGATCGAACGCGTCACAGCTTTACTTGTGCTCAGTGGCTCTACATTCATCTCTTCTTCCTCCCTCTCCATGGCTCCTCTCAGGAGGAAGTGGTTCGTGACGTCATCCAGCTGCAATCTCCTCTGAGGAAGGAGTGGGAGGAGGAATGTCAGAGGTGTGACAAAGGAGCGATGGTCTTCGCCCTAGCCCCTCACTCTCCTATATCTAACCTCTTCCAAACAATGAGGTCATCCCCTCACCTGTTGCAGAGCTGGCAGGAGGTGTTGTCCGAAGAGGAGATACCGAACCCGCACAACGTCACTCGTCTTCACTTACATCTCTTCCTTCAACACTGTCGCCACCTGCTCATCGTCACTGCCTCTAACTCCTCCTCATTGAGGGGTGGAAGTAGTGCGATGGGAAAACTGAGAAGGTGTAAGGGAGTAGCGGGAGAGCCTCTGACGGATGTTTTGACGTCAGAGCTGCTCTTGCATGTCTTCTCCTACCTTTCCTATAAGAGGATAGTGAAGCTCACACAGCTGAGTAAGAGCACACTACACCTCCTTGCCACCTCACAGAGGCACATCATCTTCTGGAGAGACATCTACTTCCGCAGCTTCCCTAAGCACAGATTCCTAAATGAGGACTGTAACGATGCAGTTGAAGATGGGGTAAAGAAGGAGTGCATACAGTGTCGAGCGCTTCGTAAACAGTTAGTCGAGAAGAAGAAGGAGATTGCTAAGATCAAAGGAAAGGTGTGTCAAAGTAAAAGATGTCATCACCTTTGGTTTCATCTCCTCAAGCATCGGATCGTTACTCTTAGTAAAGCGAAGGCTAACAGGGGGCGTAAGAATGATCGTATTCCTCGTCTGTGTCCGATAATCGGTTGCAATATGATCATCAACGCCAGTAACAAAGGTGAAGAGGTGAGATAATCTCTTTACGTGATGCATTATAGATGGTGCTAACCTCTTTCTTGCTCTAATAGGCCAAACATCTCGCCACGCACTATCCTAAGAAAGAAGGATGAGAAGGATGAAGGATTCATATATATGGTTTGTTTATAATGTATATAATATTATTACATATCTTTCTTTAATGGTTCTTCATCGTACTCTTACTCACTACTTCTTGTCTTACACACGGTTCTTACTCTTACTCTCTACTCTACACACTGGACGAAGAGATCTGAATAACTTCTCCTTTTTAAGATGCTTTCTTCAGCTTTTGTGGGACAGACTCTCTCCATTTACCAAACAATACAACTAAGAGGAGAGCGAGAAAGCCAAAGAAACATGATAGGATGCCAACAATCGTCACACTCTTGCCCTGTGTGTATATGAAGCGATCCTTCTCATGGTCCAGAATGAAGGCTTGCATAGACTTCACACCTGATCGAACAGTTCTTCTACCCATATCCATTGGCATGAACATCATGAGTTTCTCGACCTTCAGACGAGCGTCAGGTTCAGGAGGAACGCGCAGACGAAGTCTGATTGAGTGACCGAACTTATTCGATTCACTGATCTTCATACGACTTGTATCAATATATTCCCCACTTTTATCAATCCTTACTGCCTCAGCTTCAAGGAAATCACTCTTAGGGAAGGAAATGGTACGTATTTCTCCTTTGTTTTGAATTTTCCATTCACATTCATTCTGACGACAAGTGATGGAGTAGGAGTAACGGTTGTTCTTGGAATGATAGATACCAAATACAATTAATAAAATGGAAAAGAATCCAAATAATAACGAGAGAGCCACCTGCAGCAAGGTCAATTATATTTAAATGAACACGAGACGGAGAGAAAAAAACAACAACTTACTCCTTTATCTACCATTGGCATTCCTTTAATTCCATTATTTCTTTTACTTCCACCATGCATTGGCAATCCATCATTACCTCTACCAAACATTTTTCACTCTGTTAGAGTTGTATTCGAAGATAAAAGGAGAGATAAGAGTTGTTGTTTGCTTTCGAGAGCTTTTTGAACAGTTTTTCGAAGCACTGCTATATCGCGAGAAGTCTTCATTTCGAATTTCACAGGTTCGAAGGTTTACAGGTTTTCCACTTGTTGTATTTTTTTCATGTTCTTCTTTCCAAGATCTTGATACTCCGAGACAGTTGTGTGAATTTTAGTAATTCAGACCGCGTCGTTTTTTTCCCAATTACTAAAGATGAACCTCACAAATAATGCTGCAGCTGTCTTGCCTTGCTGGCAACCTAATCTAGACCTACCAGCTTTTCTTCCTCCTAATGCCATGTTATTGGAAGTGGATCGTTCTCTTCTGAACACTTCAAAGTTTGAGGAAGAGGGAGCATTTGAACTTCAAAAGATTAGTCCATATGTGTTCAAGTCCATCAGCGCTTCCTCTGTTGATGGCAAGCGAGGTATTCAAGGAACAACTTTAAAGCATCGATTTTTAGCTGCTGCAAATACTGCCTTTGACAAACATTACGGTTTTGTGTTAAACCCGAGTCATTTGTTCCTTTTGATCTCTCAACAGATTGCATTACATGTGAATCAAAACTCTGAAGCATTACGATACCAATTTGTCAAGCACGAAGGGAAAAAGGAATTGCTTCTAGAGATTCCTTATTCCCCTACTACTGAAGAGTGGGCTGGTATTATTGAGTCGTTCCAAGGTCAAATCGCTGAGAATACTGTCCCTGATACTAAGGATTTGCTGACCTTGCATGACTTTGAATCAGCAGAAACTGTAGAAAAAGTCGTCGGTGACATCGCTTTAATGGATATTTGTCAATCCTACTTCTCATATAAGATGTATACTGGTTGTGGTTTCCCTTATTTCATTATGGAAGGACCTGAATCAGATTGGACATTACTTCGAGAGAAGGCGGAACAAGCTATTAGTCGTAAGACTCTTCCTGAATTTAGCTCTTTTTGGCTTTCTGCTTTACTTCCAACCCTCGATAAACTTGTTCTTGCTCGAAAGGGAGAGATTGATCTTCCCTTCTGGCATAGCTTTTATAAGCGAGCCTCTAAAGGAGGAAGTGGAGGATACACTTTCGTGAATGGTTGGATAAATGCTTTCTTCCCTTTAACTAACGACAACGAACAAAATCGTTTCTGTTTGCCATACGATCAAGTTATTACGTCACCACCTGATGGTACAAATATTCAAGACTATACAGCAGGTGTGTCTAGTGTTCCTGTTGAGTGGAAACGAGTGACAACAATCGAACCGATGAGCTTCTGTGGAGGATTTGTTGGTGGAACTATTGTCAATGGGAATGCCATACGACCTGAAGTAGCTTGGTGGGTGGGAATTATTGATAAGGAAGCTGAAGAGAAGAAGAAACAAAGATATTCCAAGTAATACCTTATCCCTTTCAACATGCTTCTGGTCATTCATTTTTAATTTTCTTGAAGTTTAGTTTAGCTTAGCTTAGTAGGTATTTTATAGGAGATGGTACTATTGGTTCGGTATCATATTTGTGCCTTTGTCGAGTCTTTTAGTTTAGGTTAGTTTAGTTTAGTATAGTTTCGCTTTTATTTATTTTCTGTTATTGTTGTTTCATATTATAATCCACACATCATAAAAGTATCAGAAGTCGTTCGATCGGCAAACAATAATAACAATAATGATGATGATGGGCTCTCAAAAGACAGACGAAAAGTATCATCGAGTGGATATACCGAGAATGAATTCTCTCATCAACTTCAAGTCGTATTTACTCCACAAGGCAGTAGTAGTACTTCACGAAAAGAATTTTATCATATATATTGTCCTCGCTTTAAAAGAAGGATCTTAATACCCCAGCTAATATGATTTTCCTCAATGGAATAACGATCTAACAACTTCTCTACAGAGCTGTCGAGAGACCTGATAAAGTCACTTCCTTCTAAAACAATCTTGACATTATTTTTCACACCATATAACGAGGTAAGTGAAATGCAATCATCTAAGTGGATCTCCTTCACTTCACCAAGACCTTCAAGAGAGGAAATTTGAGAACACCTGAGGAATAATCGGTGACATCCACCGAGAGCGCTAACATCAGTAATTTTATCGTCGTCGATTGCGAGATCAGAGACATTTGATAGCTCATCTGCTCGCAAGGAATGTGTGCATCGACTTATACGTACCGTTGGCATACCATTGATAGGAGAGAAATCTTGGATTGGACAATTTTCTATCTTCACGATCTTATTTCCTCGCCCAAGCCCCTCTAATGACTCCAAACCTGGCAATTCGACGAAGGCGACTCGGGATAAGGTCCCAAGAGGTGCAACTGAAGTAATGTCCACAATCTTTAATAGTGAAACCTCTTGTAAGTAAGAGAGTCTCTCAATTGAGAGTCCTGTCATGGAAGAGAAGGATACATACTTTAACGAGGGATGAGGAACATCCATCCCTTCAACCCTGAGAAACCTTGATATATTTAATTTAATTATACTTGAGAAATCAGAAAGATTCAAAGTTGGTTTTTGCTTCTGATAAATTATTGTAATATCTCGAGAGTTTCTAAAGCAATTGGAGTAATCGGTGATTCGTTCACAGAAAATGACTTTAATTCGTGTATTGTTATTTAATCCCTTTAAAGATGTTAGGTGATTACAACTGCGAAGAGTTAGGTCATAAACGTTATCCAGTGGTGTCACATCCTTCAAAGAGTCGCAATTGTTAAGTTCAATGCAACTAATCTTCCTCAGTGCTGTGACATTGTCTAAGGTATGGAACCTGTTAATTGTTACTTTTTGAGTGATGGAATCGTTAAATACATTGGGTAAGGTGGTAATAGAATCATTTTCTGAGAGAATAAAGCGCTTAGCTCGTGGTAATTTAGTGAAGAAAGGTAGCGCTACTCCACTAATAGTGACATCGTTGATCGTCCAATCAGGGCACTTCTGACGAAATTTTAATAGTAAAGTCTTTGAATTAATATTAATAAGCAGTTGTCGGAGAGGGCTTTGAACCTTCCCAAGAATTTCCTCTTTTGTTTCATTTCTCATGAGGCTAAGTATTGATTCTCTTCGGATGACAATGACTTGAGTCTCCAATCGAATGGCGCCATTCGCCTGCTTATTCGTAGAGAGAAGCTTTCCATACTCAAAAGAAGAGAGGTAGATCTGAAGAGAATCAATTAATGCTGTTGGAAGTTGTAAAAGCAAAGATAATGACATATCTTCCTCCCTCGCAATTCATTCTGGGATTTCTGTGCGAAATGCACTTTCCTTTGCGCAACTTTGAAGTTGTGCCAAAATGATGTGCACACTTCTTCTAAATTTTTTCAGTTTTTGAGAGATCTCCTCCTCCTTGAAGATTGCTCTCATGAAAGAAAGGCAATCCAATCCTACCGGTATATGACATTATCATAATTTAATTGCGACTTTTGTTTCTTTGTTCTTATCTTTTCAAAGTTCTTAAAGCTTTCTCGAACAATGTCAGCTGAATGGAAACCACCGACCAAGATCGAAGAGTTATTTGCCAGAACGGGAGGGAGTCAATATGCTTCTATTAATGCACCTACAGCAGGTGCGAGAACACAACAAGCATTACCTGAAGGCTCTGCTCCATTGCAACTATATTCACTTTCAACGCCAAACGGTTAGAGTCAGTGCAGTTTGTCGCTCCAGGACTAACATATTACTTGATAGGTCAAAAAGTTGGAATTCTCTTGGAGGAACTAGGTGTTGACTATGATGCCCATGGTAATCTACTTGTCCATCACTGAAAACATCATTTTATAAACATCGTAGTTATCAATATTGGAAAGGGAGATCAATTCACTTCTGGTTTTGTTCAAGTCAATCCTAACTCTAAAATCCCTGCTCTTGTTGACAAAGAAGGGCCTGATGGAAAACCCATGAACTTGTTCGAGAGCGCCTCTATCGCTATCTATCTGGCAGAGAAGTATGGTGGTCTCTTCATTCCTCACGATCCTCGATTGAAAGCAGAGATGATGAACTGGTTATTCTGGCAGATGGGAGGTTTCGGACCTTTTTTGGGTCAGTTAGGTCACTTCCTTGTGCATGCTCCAGCTGACAAAGTCGAGACAAGGGACTATGGAGTGGCTCGATATGGAATGGAGACTCAGAGGCTGTGTTCGGTGTTGGATCAGCATTTGGAGGGTCGTCAGTATATGGTGGGTGATGAGTATACATTAGCCGATATTGCAATCTTCCCATGGTTTAACGCTCTTCGAATCGGATTTAAACATCCTTCAGGTGTTGTCGCGAAGGACTTTCTATCGATCGATCAGTATAAGAACGCCAACGCATGGGCTGATCTTATTCTCCAGAGACCCGCTGTTCAACGAGGTATAACAGTTTGCCATTTTTCGGATGGACCTAAACCTTGGCTTAAACCAAAGGCAGCTGAAAAATAATCCTCTTTGCCTTGTTTAGACTTGTCTATCCTTTGTCGTGTGTTCTTTTTTACATGTAAAAGATTTCATGCGTTCAATGCTTGTGCGTCTGCGGCGCCCCAAAGCCCCATTCTTTCGGGTATCTTGCAAAACTAAATGAAATTTCTGCAGTATGATACGATTTCTCATTGAAGTATGGGGCTTGCTGTCTCATCAGCGAATTATT
>VFQN01007729.1_pt1 | contig 11370 bp, 8 predicted proteins | sample 3512371 | NCBI WGS metagenome assembly VFQN01 (sample SAMN10412370, study PRJNA504923) | tailings metagenome | isolation source: Replicate 2 from Balatoc abandoned mine | place: Philippines: Itogon, Benguet | collected 2017-08-28
CGACAGTCTCCCTGTCTTGCAGCACGTCAAAGCCGACGCCGCGCCCCGCTGATGGGCGCCCGGCCGCGTCAGCGCCGGCGATGATGCACATCAAAGGGCGCCTGAAGAATTCGAGAAGCTTGTCGTCGAGCCGCACAGCCGCTCCCCTTCGCCTTGTCCAAGCCTGCTTAGCAAAGTTTTAGGAAATCCGGCACGCCCTGCACATTCATTTAGGAACGCCTGTTTGCCCAGTGCGCTATCGAGGCGACGCGCCGGGTGGACGGTGTGGAGAACAAGCAATGCCCATCATTGGTCGATGCATCGCACGCGAGCATGCTTGTTACCGCGAAGTCGCCTGATCCGGCGACAGGCCGCCTCGCAACGCACAACCGGAACCTGAACAACGGTCCATCGAAAGGAGACTGAAGGATGACACACGTCCCTTCAAACGACGACGGAATGACCCTGACGGCAGCGCAGCTGGATGTCTATCTCGCACGGATCGGGGTCGAACGGCCGCAATCCCTTGATATCAAGAGCCTGTCGAAACTGCACCGTGCCCACCTCCTGTGTTTCACCTGGGAGGCGCTGGATGCGTTCATGGGATGGCCGTCATCGATCGCCCCGGCATCTGCCTTCACCAAGATGGTCGAGGGCCGGCGCGGCGGCTGGTGCTACGAGATGAACGGTCTTTTCGGCGCTGCGCTCGCAATGCTCGGCTTCCACGTGACCCGTCTTTGCGGCGGTGTCGACCGGGAAAAGCTCGGCGATATCGCCATCGGCAACCATCTGACCCTGCGCGTCGATCTCGACCGCCCCTATCTTGCCGAGGTCGGCGTGGCGGATGCCATCTTCGAGCCGGTGCCGCTCGTCATCGGGCCGATCGCCCAGCGCGGTTTCAATTTTTCCATCGTGCCGGCCGACGGCGGCTGGCTGCGCTTCAACAATCATGTGCGCGGGATGGCGCAGAGCTTCGATTTCCGGCGTGACCACGGCGATGAGGCCGCGATGGCCGCAACGCATGGCTGGCTGATGCGGGATCCGGGCTCGCCGTTCACGAATACACTCGCGATCGCGCGGCACATGGCAGACGGCTATGTCGCCCTGCAGAACGATTGCCTGCGCCGCGTGACGGCGAGCAGCCTCAGCGAGCAGCGCATCACGAGCGCCGACCATCTCGCCGACACGTTTGGAGCCGTTTTCAACCTCGATGTTCCCCGGCCCGCTAGCGTCTGGGAAAAGATCCAGGCCGTCGGCCATGCCAAGGCTGCCTGAACAGGCGTCGCTCACCCCCGTCACGAATTCAAGGACACACCCATGCTTCGCATAGCTGCACTTTCCCTCGGCCTGGTATTGAGCACGACCTTTGCCCTTGCCGCCGCCAATGATCCGGCACCCGCCGGCGCCTACAAGACCGACCCCTCGCATTCGAGCCTCAGCTGGTCGTTCAACCATTCCGGCCTCTCCCACTACACCGCGCGCTTCACGCAGGTCGATGCACGGCTCGACTGGAACCCGGAAAAGCCGGAGGCGTCCACGCTTTCGGTCGCGATCGATCCCCTCTCGGTTCGCACCGACTATCCCTGGCCGCAGAAGGTCGACTTCGATGCGGAGATCGGAGGCGAGGAGGCGTTCCTGAAGGCGAAGCCGATCACCTTCGTTTCCAAGACGATCCGCGTAACGGGCGAGAAAACCGGCATCGTCGAAGGTCTCCTGACCTTCCGCGGCGAAACGCATCCCGCAACCCTGGACGTCACTTTCAACGGCTCGATGGCCGAGCATCCGATGATGGGCGTCCCGAAGATCGGCTTCTCGGCAACCGGCAGCATCCGGCGCAGCGAATGGGGATTGGACTTCGCCATCCCCGAACTCGGCGACGAAGTGACCTTCGCCATCGAAACGCAGATGGTCCCCGCCGATTACCAGTTTCAGTGAGCGGCAGATGGAGGGATATTTTCGAGGGTCACCCAGTCAAGGAGCAGGGTGCTTTGACCAGCCTGGAGCCCTCGCGGCAACGGCATGGAATCGGCGAGCCGCTTCCCGCCACGCTGCTTCTCAGCCCGCAATATCGACGATGCCGCAGTCGCCCGCCGCGGTGCCGAAGGCCACGCGACGGCCCTCCGCGTCCCACATCATCGAGGTGACGGCGCCCTTGCCCGGTCGGCGGAACAGCACCTCCTTGGCGTCGGCGAAACGGGCCGCGATCACCATGCCGTCCTCATAGCCGATTGCCACGATGTCCTCGGCGGGATGGCAGGCGACCGACGTGACCATGGTGTTGCCGCGCGTGCCGAGCTCGAGCGGCGCCTTACCCATCGGGCCGTCCTTGCTCTGGAACGGCCAGACGATTGCGGCCGGCGCGCCGGAACTCGCCAGCCACTTTCCCTTGGCGCTCCAGGACAGGCTTTTGACCTTGGCGGGGTAGCCGGACATGCGCATATGCTTGCCGTCGGCGAGCTTCCAGCCGTGCAGGGCGTTCTCCTGCATGGTGGTGACGACGAAGTTGCCGTCGGGCGAGAAGGTGATGCCGGTATGGGCGCCAGCCCATTCGAGCTCTGCCGGCTTGCCGTCGCTGGCCGGGAAATGCAGCGTCGCGCCATTGTAGCGGGCGACACCGAAACGCATGCCCTTCGGCGAGAAGGCGAGGCCCTCGACCGAACGCGGATGCGTGAATTCCTTGGTCTTGCCGTCGGCGAAGCGCACGGTCGCATTGCGGCCGCTGGCAAAGGCCACCGCGCCCTGCGGGCCGACGGCGATGCTCGTCACCCATTTGCGACCCATTTCGCCGAGCACGGCCACGGAACCGCCGAGCGACAGGGCGTTGACCTTGCCGTCCTCCCCGCCGCTGATCAGGCGTTTGCCAGCATGATCGGCGACGGCGCAGAGAAGGCCGTCATGGACTGCAGCCGATTTGCTGCCGTGGTCGAGCCAATGGACCGAGCCGTCGGCCAGTGCAAAAAACGGCACGTCGCCGATGAAGGCGGCCGTGACGCAGTGGCCATCGAGATCGAACGGGGCAACGGTAGGCATCGGTCAGCGCAGTCCATTCCGGTGAGCGGAGCTTTGTCGGGCCCGGGTCTGGACGAGCATGTGGCCGGCTGTCAACCGAAAGCTCACGCCTGGCAGGCTTCGAAGCTCTTGCGCAGCTTCTCCTCGTCAAGCTTGCGGCCGATGAAGACCAGCCGGCTCTCGTGCTTCTCGCCGTCCTTCCAGGCGCGCTGGTGGTCGCCCTCGATGATCATGTGCACACCCTGGATGACGTAACGCTCGGGATCGTCCTTGATCGCGATGATGCCCTTCAGCCGCAGGATGTTCGGCCCTTCGAGCTGCGTGACCTTCTCGATCCAGGGGAAGAACTTCTTCGGGTCCATCTCAGCGCCACGTAGCGAGACCGACTGGACGGTCACGTCATGGATCGGCGACGCGTGGTGATGATGATCGTGGCCGCAATCGCAATCATGACCGTGGTGATGGTCCTGGTCATGGTGGTCATGATCGTGATCATGGTGGTCGTGATCATGATCATGATCATGATCATGATCATGGGCGTCGAGGAAATGCGGATCGTTCTCCAGCGCACGGCTGAGATCGAAGGCGCCGCGGTCGAGCACCTCTTCAAGCTTCACGCCGGCGCGCTGCGTGCGGTGGATCTTCGCGACAGGATTGATGGCACGGATCGTCGCTTCGACATCGCCCAGTTCCTGGGGCGTGACGAGGTCGGTCTTGTTGAGCACGACCACGTCGGCAAAGGCGATCTGGTCTTCAGCCTCCTGCGAGTCCTTGAGGCGCAGCGGCAGGTGCTTGGCGTCGACCAGCGCCACGACGGCGTCCAGCTTGGTCTTGGCGCGCACGTCGTCGTCCATGAAGAAGGTCTGCGCGACCGGGACGGGGTCGGCGAGGCCGGTGGTCTCGACCAGGATGGCGTCGAAACGGCCAGGGCGACGCATCAGCCCCTCGACCGTGCGGATAAGGTCACCGCGCACCGTGCAGCACACGCAGCCATTGTTCATCTCGTAGATTTCCTCGTCGGACTCCACGATCAGGTCGTTGTCGATGCCGATCTCGCCGAATTCGTTGACGATGACTGCATAACGCTTGCCGTGGTTCTCGGAGAGGATGCGGTTGAGCAGGGTGGTCTTGCCCGCGCCCAGATAGCCGGTCAGCACGGTTACGGGGATCTGCGTCTGAGCTTCGCTCATTGTTGCACTCTCGGATTGGGTAGCTTGTCGCCACCCATATAGGATGAGGTCGCCGAATTTGCACGTGCGAATCCCAAGGGCGCTTTGGGCCAGGCGGCCGGTCTCTCAAACTCCGGCCCCGTATCGGTTTCGCTCCGGAGAAGGTCCCGCAGTTTCCCCATGACCTGAAGTGGCGGCGGCTTCGCGAGGTTCAGCGAGAATCCCTGCGCCGAGGACGGGGACGAAATCGGTCGATATTGCCGATGGTGAAAAGATCATTTTGCTGGCGCGATTGCAAAACAAGAAGCAAGTGCCATAATGAAAACCGTGGACAGTAATTAATAACGCTTCCTGCTTGCACTCTGTCGAAAGTGCATCGAGTTAATGCGTTGTCTTGCTGAAGACTGGAAGGCTGATATCCGGTCGTCACAACTGTTCGTGTCTGGACGGCAGGATCGGCCGATGGCGGTCAACTGTTCGACGAGGGGGCGGGCATGAGCAATCTCATTCCAGAGCCGCTGGCGCGAAAGCTGCGGATTTTCGCGTTCGATCCAAGCGTCGCCGCCCAGTTCGACACATCGGGCATCAGCGCGATCACCATCGGTGTACCCTGGGAGGGTGGCCTGTTGCCGGGCCCGGTCGGCGAATACATCGAAGTCGTCGACGCGGACCCCGCCAGCAACAGCTTCTACCGGCCGGTCGACCTGAACGATCCGCGTGTACTGGCCCAGGACGGCTTGCCTCCATCCGAGACCAATCCCCAGTTTCACCAGCAGATGGTCTATGCCGTCGCCATGGCGACGATCGTGCATTTCGAGCGGGCGCTCGGCCGGGTCGCCTTGTGGTCGTCGCATCGCGACAAGGGCGACCCGAAGGAGAATTTCGTGCGCCGGCTGCGCATCTATCCGCATGCATTGCGCGATCGGAACGCCTTTTACAGCCCGGAGAAAAAGGCGTTGCTGTTCGGGTATTTTCCCGTCGGCCTGAAGGATGCCACCAACACGCCGGGCACGCTGGTCTTCACCTGTCTCTCCCACGATATCATAGCGCACGAGACCACCCACGCTTTGCTCGACGGCGTGCATCCGCGCTTCAACGAACCGTTCAATCAGGATGTGCTCGCCTTCCATGAGGCGTTCGCCGATATCGTGGCTCTGTTCCAGCATTTTTCCTACCCCGGCGTGCTTCGCGACCAGATTTCGCGCACGCGTGGCAATCTCGCCAGTGAGAACCTGCTCGGCCAACTGGCCCAGCAGTTCGGTCGGGCGAGCGGGCGCGGCAGCGCGCTGAGGGACGCTCTGGGCGACATCGACTCTGCCACCGGCAAGTGGAAGCCCAAGCAACCGGATGTGCGTTTGCTGGAACGTACCCACGAGCCGCACGCGCGTGGCGCCATCCTCGTGGCGGCGGTGTTCAGCGCGTTCCTGAAGGTCTATCGCGGCCGCACGCTCGACCTCTATCGGATCGCCAGCGAAGGAACCGGCGTTCTTCGGGAAGGCGACATCCACCCCGATTTGACGCAGCGGCTGGGCGACGAGGCGGCCCGCACGGCGAGCACCATCCTTCAGATGTGCATTCGCGGCATCGACTATTGCCCGCCGGTCGGCGTCACCTTCAGCGACTATCTGCGTGCCGTCATCACGGCCGACTACGACCTCAACCCCGACGACGTTTCCGGTTTCCGCCTGGCCTTCGTGGAGAGTTTTCGCCAATGGGGAATTCACGTGCAGGGTGCGCGCGGCACGTCCGTGGATACCCTGTTCTGGCCGACGGGCGAAGCCGCCTTCGCCGAGATCCCCGAGCGTCCCGGGGCCGAGCCGACGGCCGACGGCTTCCGGGCTGCCGAAAGCGCTGCGGTGGTCAGCCTGCTCCATGAGGAGCTTTCCTCATCGGACGCTGAAACCGCGGTGAGCAGGCAGGGCGAGCGCGCGGAGCGCACGCTCGGCCAGGCTGATCCCGGGCTGGACCGACGCGCGGCGTGGGAGGAGATCGACGCCAACGCGGCCATCGTCTGGAACTGGCTGATCAGGGGCAAGGGGCGCGACTTCGCGCGAAGCTTCGGGATTGTCCTGGAAGAGGACGATCCGCCGCCGACCGTCTACCGGTCGCCGACCGATCCAGCACGGGTCGCCGTCGAAGTGCATTCGGTACGCTGGGCCCTGCGGCGCGGCTTTCGGGACATGGTCGACACCAACCTCCTGATCGAGATCATGCAGCGCCGGCGTGGCTATTTCGATGCCGAGACGCAGCGGCGCATGGATCGGCCGGGCAACAGCAAGTTCAAGCCGCAGGATTTCAAATATCGTGCGGGCTGCACGCTCGTCGTCAACCCGACCGATTTTGCCATACGCAGGGTGATCCGTACACGCGGCACGATCGCCGACGACAAGGCGCTCGACAATATCCGCCGCTTTCTGACGGGGGGGATGGAGCCGGCGAACGCGTTTGCGACGTCGGCCGCTGCTTTGACTGCGCGCGAACCCTTCGCCCTGCTGCATCGCCACGGGGAGGCCTGATCATGCCGCGGACGAAGGCAGGAAAGCCAAAAGCCGGAAAAAGGAATGGGATCCAACCGGCCGCCGGCGGCCGGCTGCTGCCGGGCAAGGGTGAGGCGGTGGTGCGCATGTACCGCATCGGCCATGGCGACTGTTTCCTGCTCGCCTTCGAGGGCGATGCACCCGACAGGCCGGTCTATGTGCTGATCGATTGCGGCTACAAGCCGGGCTCGTCGAAACTCGTTCACAAGAAGGAGGAGGACGCGACTGGCACGGTGATCAGCGCCAACAAGGCGCGGGACATCACCCGCGACATCCGGGAGGCGACCGGCGGCCATGTCGATGTGGCCGTGATCACCCATGAACATCAGGACCATGTGAACGGTATCAGCGCGCGGAATTTCGACGGCATTTCCATTGGCGAGACGTGGTTCGCCTGGACCGAGGACTCGCGGGACGATCTCGCCAATCGCCTGCGCGCGAAGTTCAAGGACCGGTTGCTCGGCCTTGCGGCGGCGCGCAATCGTCTGGCCGCTGCCGGCGACCCGGCCGCCGAGCGGATCGACAGCCTGATCGAATTCGAGCTCGGCGGCGATTCCGATCACTTCGACACCGATGCGGCGGTTCGCGCTTTTGGCGCGGTGGGTGGGCCGGAAAATTCGGCCAACAAGCAGTCGATGAAGTTGTTCAAGGACCGGGCGCGCGAGAACCGCGGGGTGAAATATCTTCGCCCGCATGACGGGGTGCTTGGCATTCCGCGCGCCGAGGGGCCGCGCGTCTTCGTGCTCGGCCCGCCACGAGACGAAGCGCTGCTCGACAGTCTCGACCCGGTGGGCGAGGAGGAGTTCCACTTCGCCGGGGCTTTGTCGTCTGCCGGCAGCTATTTTGCCGCTGCGGCAGGAGGCGGGCCGGCCGGCGGCGATTCCCCATTCGCCGCTCGCTACCGTCTCGATATGGACAAGGCCTTTGCCGACCCCCAGCATGGAGCCTTCTTCACGGATTACTACGGCACGGTCAGCGGCGGCGGAACAACTTCGCTGCTCGCGCCGGAATGGCGTCGCATCGACAAGGACTGGCTGATGTCGGCCGAACAACTCGCGCTCGACATGAACGACGCGACCAACAATGCGAGCCTGGTGCTGGCCTTCGAGCTCGGCAAGGGCGGCAAGGTGCTGCTGTTCGCCGCGGACGCGCAACGCGGCAACTGGCTTTCGTGGAGCAGGAAGACCTGGCGGGACGGCAAGGATGTGGTGACCGCGCGAAAACTCCTGTCACGGGTGGTGCTTTACAAGGCCGGGCACCATTGCAGCCACAACGCGACCCTGAACGGCAAGGTCGATGACGACTGGCCGAACATTTCGTGGATGGCACAAGGTGCCGCCGCGCAGGAGTTCACGGCTATGATCACCGCCGTGCGTGCCTGGGCCGAGACGCAGAACGGCTGGGACCATCCGCGCAAGGAAATCAAGGACGCGCTGCTGAAGAAAGCGTCGGGCCGGCTCTTCCAGACGGATACGCCGCTCTCGATGATGAGACAGGAGTTCGCAGCGGCGGGCCCGAATGGTGCGGCGCTCGCGGATTGGGCGGACTTTGACCGGCGCGTCACCGAGCACCGCCTGTATTTCGATTATCGCATTCCCGTGTGACGGCTCCGGACAATCCGGGCGATCCGACTCGCAAGCAAAGCGCTGCCGCCACGCCTCCGCGGGGGGGTAGCCGATGAAGGGGAGATGGAACCCATGGCACAACCACCGATCAGTCTCGACAGGAATACACCGGCACTGGCCCTTTCGGGCGGCGGCTTCCGGGCGACGCTTTATCATTGCGGCGCGCTGATGCGCCTCAATGAGCTGGGTTACCTGACGAAGGTGACCCGCATATCGAGCGTTTCCGGCGGCTCGATCGCCAGCGGCATGCTGGCCGCTGCGTGGTCACGCCTCAGGGAAAAAGACGGCGTGCTGGTCAATCTCGACGCGGAGGTCGTGGCGCCGCTCAGGGCCTTCTGCGGACGATCGATCGACACCGCCGCGGTCGGCTGGGGAGCACTGCTTCCGGGAAAATCGATCGGCGATGTCCTGGCCGACGCCTATGACGACATGTTCAAGGGTATAACTTTGCAGGATCTGCCCGGCAGCCCGCAATTCCTGTTCAACGCGACCAACCTTCAGACCGGGCGGCTGGTGCGCATGTCGAAGAAGCGCCTGGCCGAATATACGCTCGGCGAGATCGCCGCCCCCAGGATACGACTTGCCGTCGCGGTCGCGGCTTCGAGCGCCTTTCCGCCCGTGCTTTCGCCGGTCACGATCGAGACCGACGTGAATGCCTGGGTGAAGCTCGACGGCGCCGTCCATCACGGCGATCCCGATTTCGCCGCCGCGCTTTCGCTCACGGATGGCGGCGTCTACGACAATCTGGGGCTTGAAAGCGTCGACGACTTCAATCCCGTCATCGTCAGCGATGCCGGGGCGCCGTTCGGAACGGAGGCGAAGGCCGAGGCGCTGTGGCCGCAGCAAGCTTTGCGGGCGCTCGACATTGCGACGGACCAGGCGCGCGCCCTGCGCAAGCGGTTGCTCTTCGCCGAGGCCGCGGCGGACAAACGTGTTGCCGCCTATAGCGGCATCGACTGCGATCCCAAGAAATATCCCGCCGCGCAGGTGCTGAAGGTCGCTCCCCAGATGATCGCGCGCCTCGCCCGCATGCGCACGCGCCTGAACCCGTTCTCGGACGAAGAGCAGGCGCTGCTGATCAACTGGGGCTGGCTGATGACCGACGTCGCGATGCGCAGCTATGTGACGAAGGATGTCGCGCCTGCGCAGGCGCTGCCGCTGCCTGGCTTTCCGCTGGCGTAAGGGGCCGGGCGGCGAGCGATAGAGCATTTCCGCTTTTCTCCGAATCGCGGAAATGCTCTATCTTGCTGTTACGCAATTCCGGACACAAAACCGCTGCGCACTTTGCTGGAATTGCTCTGTCCGGGCCGTTCAGTCGGCGCCGCTACACCGCCTGATCGGCCGGAAGCGCCCGCGTGATTGAGCGTGATCGAGGTTTCCCATGAGGCACCGCGCCGGGCGATCCGGCGTAGCGCGGCCAAGAGGGCAGGGGTTGAATACGGCTACCAGCCGGGCGCCACTCCGTCAGGCCCCCGGTATCGGTTGCTGAATGACGGCAGCGCGCGATAGCCTCTTTCGACGAAGTCCACGACCCCGTCTATGCCAGCGGCAACCTTGGGAGTCAGATAGTCGACGCCTCCGTCAATAAGTTTGTCTGCGAAGCTTTCGTCGTACAATTCCGAAGCAACGTCGCTTGCGACAGCCCCGGCCACCACAGGCGCGAGTCCGGCAGTCATTGGGGCGCTGGGGGCGGCGACGAGACCTCCCCCGATCCCCGCAAGCACAGAGAGACCTGTATCGTCGAGATCCTTGACGCCGCCCAGGATCGTCTTCGCGATCTTTGTGCCGACCGAGTCACCGTGGTCAATGCTCAAGTAACCGTCAAATGCGCCAATTGCTGGCCCCAAGGCCGGGCCACCAACTCTGCCTATTCTGCCAATGGTGGCTATGCCTTTGGAACGCTGAAGTCCATCGTTGATGATATTATGACTTCTGGAGCCCTTCTTTAGTGGCAATTTTCCCTGGTTCGCCGCCTTCTGCAGATCGTCGAGGGTCGCGAAGCGTGAGTAGCCTCGAGGACCGATAAGTTCCTTTGCCATCGCCCGGTTGACCGCCTTCGCCCCGTTGGGTCCTCTGTTCAATGGCCTTGCTGCATCTCTCCGGATTCTCGAAGACCTATGGGCATCAATCGCCTCACCCCAACCGAGAGCTTCCGACAGCACGTCTTCGACCCAGCTTGGCACGGACGGTTTGATAGTGCTTTCCTCGCCGGGAGCCACAGGAGCGTTCGAAGGCCGTGGCTCAGTGCCATCGGCAGGCATTGCCCAGTTCCATGAAGGCATGCCGCTCTCAGGCTGTCGCCCAACCACCCTGAGCGTGGGCTCCATCGATCCGATTCCGTTTGCGGTGGCCGAACGGCTGAGCAATCGTTTCATCGTCTGGGGGGCGAGTGGAAGCGTTGATTGCCTGGTCGGCACATATCGTATCGGGAGATCATCGACGAGGCGGACATATTCAACCGGGCTCGGCTCGCCCGATATGGTGATCAATTCATGCAGTAAGCCCGACTGGGGCAGGCTGGGCCCGACATAGCCCCTGCGGGAAAATTCGTGATCGTCAGGACTGCGCATCACTTCTTCAACCGGGCTCGGCTCGCCCGATACGTTCATCAACTCATACAGTACGCCCGACCGGGGGAGGTCGGGCTCGACGTAGCCCCGGCGGGAGAATTCACGATCGTCCGAACTGCGCATCCATACCCTCTTCGTCTTTCGGCCCAGGGACGGGCCCCTTTCGCCATCATCTCCTCCCTTGAGCGAGGATCGTGACGTAATAGGAATATTATCCTATATCAGGTCAAATGTCAATATGTGCAGCTGGCTGGGCCGTGGACCGCCAGCGAGATCACTCCATGCCGCCGGCTTCCCAGATCGTTTGTCATCTAATTGAAATACCCATCTGGCATTAGCTTGGCCGGCGCAGGCGGATTGCCGGCAAAGGATCGTCGCGCGCCAGTTGTCAAAGGCTCAGCCCCGGCTATCTTGCGACGGGGGGCTGGGCTGCTTCAGGAGGGCTCATGGCCAAGCCAGACAAGAGCGCAACGATGACCCG
>VFQN01007730.1_pt1 | contig 11368 bp, 13 predicted proteins | sample 3512371 | NCBI WGS metagenome assembly VFQN01 (sample SAMN10412370, study PRJNA504923) | tailings metagenome | isolation source: Replicate 2 from Balatoc abandoned mine | place: Philippines: Itogon, Benguet | collected 2017-08-28
GGCTATGATCCCAAAGTACGAGCCGCGGGCGCGGGAGCTCCTTGAAGAGGCTGGCAACGCCGACCCCTCCGACGAGGACGTGGCGGCGAAGACGCGCGAGTTGCACTGTAAGTTGACAGGATTCGGGGCCTTGGGTGGTCCCACCCAAGGCCACGTTGCCTTGGGCCCTTGCCCGCGCCCAGGCCCGGCTGCCACCGCGGCGCCTGCTGCGCGAGACTGCGTCTGTCGCCATGCGCGTGCTTCCAGCCTGCCTGCCGACACGTGCCTGCCGCACCGGCCACTTCCTAACGCACGCGCCCTCTTTGGTTCTGCAGATGCGGCTATGGGGGAGGCTATGATCCCAAAGTACGAGCCGCGGGCGCGGGAGCTCCTTGAAGAGGCTGGCAACGCCGACCCCTCCGACGAGGACGTGGCGGCGAAGACGCGCGAGTTGCACTGTAAGTTGACAGGATTCGGGGCCTTGGGTGGTCCCACCCAAGGCCACGTTGCCTTGGGCCCTTGCCCGCGCCCAGGCCCGGCTGCCACCGCGGCGCCTGCTGCGCGAGACTGCGTCTGTCGCCATGCGCGTGCTTCCAGCCTGCCTGCCGACACGTGCCTGCCGCACCGGCCACTTCCTAACGCACGCGCCCTCTTTGGTTCTGCAGATGCGGCACTTGCGACAGCAGGTGTGGGAGGCTCTTGCGAGGTGGCGGCACGTGAGAGCCTCGCTGAAAGAGGCAACCTGACTCCATCCGATGATGATGTGAATGAGGAGGCGAAGCAGCTGCAGAGCCGGCAACGTAAGATAATAGTAATACTAGTGTTGGCAACTGACGCAATGTGTTTGGGGCATGCACCGCCAGTTAACACATATACTGCTCTTTTTTTGCGCAGGAAGTGACTCCGCTTTGAAGATGCACGCAAGGCTGAGGCTGCAGGCTGAGCAGCAGCAGCCCGTGTGCTACGGTGGCATGACGCGGCCAGCCGTGGCGGCCGTGCCCTGGCCCCCGCCGCCCGCCCCAGCCCCGCCGCAGGCTAGCGGCGCGCTGCTCCTTGAGGCTGCCGTGGCCGCCCTGCAGCAGCAGCAGCAGCAGCCCGTGTGCTACGGTGGCATGACGCGGCCAGCCGTGGCGGCCGTGCCCTGGCCCCCGCCGCCCGCCCCAGCCCCGCCGCAGGCTAGCGGCGCGCTGCTCCTTGAGGCTGCCGTGGCCGCCCTGCAGCAGCAGCAGCAGCAGCCCGTGTGCTACGGTGGCATGACGCGGCCAGCCGTGGCGGCCGTGCCCTGGCCCCCGCCGCCCGCCCCAGCCCCGCCGCAGGCTAGCGGCGCGCTGCTCCTTGAGGCTGCCGTGGCCGCCCTGCAGCAGCAGTACTGCGCAAGTGCGGCGTTGCTGCAGCAGCAGGAGCAGCAGCAGTACTACATGAGCTCGGCGTTGCTGCAGCAGCAGCAGTACTGCGCGAGTGCGGCGTTCCTTCAGCAGCAGGAGCAGCAGCAGTACCGCATGAGCGCGGCGGTGCTGCAGCAGCAGGAGCAGCAGCAGTACTGCATGAGCGTGGTGTTGCAGCAGGAGCAGGAGCAGTACTGCGCGAGTCTGGCATTGCTGCAGCAGCAGCAGTACTGCGCGAGTGTGGCGTTGCTGCAGCAGGAGCAGCAGCAGTACTGCGCGAGTGTGGCGTTGCTGCAGCAGCAGCAGGAGCAGTACTGCGCGAGTGTGGCGTTGCTGCTGCAGCAGCAGGAGCAGCAGCAGTACTGCGCGAGTGTGGCGTTGCTGCAGCAGCAGCAGGAGCAGCAGCAGTACTGCGCGAGTCTGGCGTTGCTGCAGCAGGAGCAGTACTGTGCGAGTGCGGCCGCACCGCTGCAGCAGCAGGAGCAGGAGCAGCAACAGTACTGCGCGAGTGCGGCCGCACCGCTGCAGCAGCAGCAGCCCCAGTGCTCCGGGGTCGCGGTCCCACCCCAGGCCACACCGCCCCCCTCGCCCAAGGCCGTCGGCGGGGGTGTCGGACTAGGGCGGGTAGGACTACAGTTTGACGGTGCTGGCGGCGACCCCGGCCTGATGCAATACCTGAAGCGTGGTCGGTGTTCCAGTGGAAATGCCAACATCATGAGGGCAAAGATGCAGCACGCGTTCACAGTCATGTCGCCTACACGCAGCCGCAGCCGCATTCCGACTTGTGCGCCATCTCACACCTAAGAGGGCGCGCGGGCGTCATGGGCAGAAAGCTTGAACTGGGTGAGCCATTTGAGTAGTAGCATATTTAGCAGATGGGAGTGCAGGTGGGGAGTGCAGATTGGAGTGCAGGTGGGGAGTGCCAAGATAGGAGTGCAGGTGGGGCTGATTTTCTTTGTAGCAGGCTGGGCATTTTTCGTGATTTTTGCAGGTTTTGGCTGGGGCGCGTCGTGCACAGTGCCATGCACCACTAGGTACCGGATTACTCAAGTCAGCATTAGGCGTACATGTTCCGTGCACTCACGGCAACAGTTCTTATCATGCTCGTGCTTTTTGGCCATTGACCAGCCATAATATCATGGTATTCTACAGCAGCGACTTGCACACGCGGGCCAGGTTTGTGCCCGGGATACGCGTGCAGCAAGTGCCGATTCTAAGATGCGGTGCGTAACATGCACATATTCGACACATTCGAGTAGTAGCATATTTAGCAGATGGGAGTGCAGGTGGGAGTGCAGATGGGAGTGCAGGTGGGAGTGCAGGTGGGAGTGCAGATGGGAGTGCAGGTGGGGAGTGCAGATGGGACACATTCGAGTAGTAGCATATTTAGCAGGTGTATCCGCTATGCATCCGCTACGCTGATATCCGGCATCCCAACAAACGCAGTCTGCTGTTGCTTGCTCTGTCTCTTGAGCCAGGAGCCGCCTGTAAAACCCTCTGAACTGTGTGTAAGTAGGGTCACGTTCACGGACAGGGTTCCCTGCGCCCAAGGCTCGGGGAACCTCCTCAAACAAACGGCTCTTGCGAATGTGAATTGTAACACACTTTGCATTTTGCAAAAACGCGGCACACCGTTGGGAACCTCGGGCCGCGCAGAAGTTCAGGCGGAATTTTGGTTCAGGCGGAGACCACCGTCATAAAACAGCCTACATCTTGATGCTCAGCACAATATATAGAACATAACTTATCCAGTATGAGATCATTCATTGGTTCCGGATTGCCCAGGGCACCAGACGGTCACAACTGCGATCAAACTGCGCCACTGCCAAAAGGCAATTAAAGTTATGCGCGCACATTTCTTGCGAGGCAGTGCCAAGATGCTGCTGTACTGGAAGTACGGTACATTCAAGGACGTCCCCTGGAATGAGGTAGGTGCCACGGCACGTGTGAAGCGACCACGCAGTCTGGCGGGTGCCTGCCACATCCCATTTGCCTGAACCCATCACAAACGGACGCCGCCTCTCTTGGGCCCGGGCAGATTGCAGGGACCAGGCTGAAGCATGGGAGCTCGCCTTCGTCGACTCCCCTACTTTTTTATTGCCTTCTCCCTCGGCCCTGTTTTGTGGTCCCTCGCAGGGTCTCTCGTATGCCGGTAGCGCGGTAGGTGGTGATGGTGCTTGCCTGTGGTGGTTGGGCTTCGGGTTTCCGCTGGCCTGTCCCTTCTCGTCCTCTTACCTGTACCTAGCCGTCCTCTCAGCATCAAGATGATGGGAAGGGGCAACGCTGGTGTGTGACGGGTGGATGTCAGCATGGTCGACGCCGTTTATGTCCTGCCCAAGGGAAGGGCATGCAGCTTGCTGGCCGATGGTGGCGGCAGCGAGCCCGCACGGCCCGAAACTCAACCCGTCACCCCTGACTTGCACTGCAGCACGTGGTGAGCGGTCATGTACGGGACACCGGCTCAGGCTGGCCACGCTGACGGGCGCGTCAACCCTTGGCAATGGGCAGGCGTTGGTAGGGGAGGGCGTTGGAGTGCCTGGGCGTTTTGTTTCAGGAGAAGGGTTGTGGAGGTACCGGAAGCCTACTTTTAGCCGGTAGGTCCTCAATGTCGTCCCCTCACTCGACTTGAAGTCGACAACGCAGGGGCTCCGAGGAGACAGGAAACGTCACGCTGTGGGCGTTGGGGTGCCAGTCAGTCGCCCTACGTTCCAATGGGCAGCCCTGGACCTGCCTGGACGCAAGGCGCCCATATCCATCAGGCTGGCCTCTCAGATGCCGTGCCATGCTGTACCATGATCGCTGAAAAACCGGCGCAACATGCACCTGGCGCACGCCTCGTCGCAGGGGCCACGCCGCCCTGACCTGCAGGAGCAGGCCGGGGCGAGTTGGAGGGGTCCGAAGGTTCGGCAGGTTGCACGTCTAGACCAGGGGAGGTGCTGGTCCGCGTAGAAGTACAGGTAAATGACTGGAGAAGTCCCTTCCCCAGGACAGGGTGGAGGATAGGCACCGTGCCGACTTGCCCCCAAGCAAGCAGCTGACCCAACCAGATGCAAGCGAGGAAGGAAACGACGTGTGCAGGGTCCTCATGGCCCCGAAGGCTCTTGCGTTGCGTCCAGCTACAGCTGCAGGGGTTGAGAGCAGGGCGTGACCAGGGGAAAAACGAGGCAGCCTCCTAGCAGTGGCAGCCCACTTGCCGTACGCCACGGTCAAGGAGCTTGATTGCGTCAGCGACAGGACAAGCCTGAAAGCTCTCGTTGAGAACTCGGGATAGCGGTAACAGCTTAAGATTCAACACATATAGGCGACGACTGTGTTGAGTCTTCCTACCGAACGACAGGGGTTAGACTCTCGGGGCAGGTGCTTGTGCAGAAACGATCCCTAGAAAGAGCTCGCCGCACGCGCACTTAATAAGGAGTGAGACAGATGGTCCTGAGGGCCCATGCCTCGGCTTACAGCGGCGCTCAGGTGCGCGATGCCGTTTTTCAGGGGCTATGCACACCACACGAGTGAGGGGCCTACGTCACCAGTTATCCTTTAAGGCGAGGATGATGACATTACACAAGCTGCGCAGGCGCGGCGCGTGGGCCAGCGACGCACAGGGGTCGTCGCGCACGCAAGCGCGGTGCATAAGCCCGCGACACAGGAGCTGACATCGTGGTTAAAGGTGCGTGTACCCTCTATAACAAGGTACTAATTGTAGCCGTGCTTGTTTGAGGCGACGCACGTCAGGCAGCACTTGTTACCCGGCCTGTTTTGAGTGCCGATCTGCGCATGCCAACAGCAAGTAGCCGCATGGCGTTTCATCAACATGCGCCGGCATTACGGCAGCAAGCAGCGAGCATAGGGGGCTGTTCATGGGGTATCAGGGCTTAACGCCTTAGGCTTGGTGTGGTGGGGGCGGGTGTACCAGTCAGGGACGGGGCGTGGGGTATTACGACATCGGCGGTCAACTCCCTCCCCAACCGGCCACGAAACCCTGTGCCTGTGGCCCCGTCCCGACCCCCATCCTCGCTGCCCAACTTCAGGAGAACGGTGCCAAGATCGATGCGGTTGACGTGAGGACGCTGGATGTGCCTTCCGCGGGCCGGCCCCTGGACGTGGTGGTGGCGGGTGAGGGGCGGTGGTGGGGCGGTGGTGGGGCGGACGAAGTATGGGATGATATTCGTTGCAAGGGACACAAGGAGGCGGGAAGGAGGGCAGGGGTTGCGCAGGAGGGCGGGTAGGGGTGGGTTACGGGCCAGGGCGAGTGGCGGTGACTCCGTGGCGGTGCAAGGGCATCACCCGGTGACGGTGCAGGTCCGGAGGGGATCCGCCGGGCGGCGCCCCTGCTCCCTGCTGCAGTGGCAGCGGCAGTGGCAGCGGCAGCGGCAGCGCTTCCTGCACGCGCGTAAGCACTGGCTCCCCCGGTCCACAAATCCGTGCAGTGAACTGCAGCACAGCAGACAGCACGCACCGCCCCATGGACCACGCCTGTCCTCCATCTCTGCACTGCTAGCAAGCCGCGTCTTGCCCTCTCCTGCTGAACCAGCATCACAACTGGACCCGCCACCTGCGCTGCACCGCCCCTCCCGGCCCTCTGCACCACCTCCCCCCCAGCGCGCGCCCTGGCCCCCGGCGAGGTGGCGCTGTCCATCCCCGAGCACATGGTTGTCACCCTGGACCGAGTGTTCGAGAGCGAGTTCGTGGGTGGGTGCCGAGGGGGCAGCGGCCTCTGCAGCGGGGGCGAGGGGCGTTCAGTACAGTACTAGTGTTGTAGGGCGGCAGGACCAGTCTATGGTACTGCGGCGCGGTTGGCGCCAACTCCCAGACATGCACGCCGAACCGATCCCATGGGGGGCTGTGATGAAGTACTAGGGGGAGAGGTGTGGGTTAGGGCCGACGAAGTAGAGCCGGCTTGTGGGGCTGTGTCTTTGTGCCGGTGGGATGGCGGGAGGTCGTGCCCCTTTCGCTGTCCGCTGTCGACCCCTCCAGCCACCTGTCATGGACCCTTACCGGTGTCTGTAGTAACGCACCCCCAACCATCCCTCTCCGGTCCCCTCCCCAGCCGAGCTGCTGACCACCGACAAGCTGAGCGAGATGTCCTGCCTGGCGCTGTTCCTCATGTACGAGAAGAAGCTCAAGGAGAAGAGCTTCTGGCACCCCTTCATCCAGGTGGGGCAACCGCGGCCGGGTCCGGGTGGGGGAGGCCGTGTGGGGCAGCAGCGGCTGCGAGTGGGGGCGGCCGCTGGGTGGGAGCGATAGCCCACGCTAACCGGGAGGGCAGCTCGAGCCATGGCTTGGCATTCGCAGGTGCCGTGCTGTGTCTGCACCTCCCACTGACCACTCTTTTCATGCACTGTCCCTTGTTCCACCCCCCTGCACCCAACCCCCTGCACCCACCCGCCACCCCCAGGAGTTGGACAAGCAGCGCGCCCGCGGCCCCCAGGCGGTGGAGTCCCCCCTGCTGTGGGACGACGGGGAGCTGGGCGTCCTGCTGCAGGGTGCGGGGGGAAGGAGGGGGCTTGAGGGAGGATGGGTGGGAGATTGGGGGCATGCAACAGGCAGCTGCATGGAGATCAGGGTCATTGGGTGAGCGGCGTGGGTGGAGGTGGGAGCAGGCAGTACAAGCTGGCGTGGGTCTGAGGCAGTGGCCGACCAGGTGCACAGAGCCGGGAGGCGTCGGGCCAACGCTGCAGGTGGAGGGGCAGACTGGGCGCGGAGCGCAGGCTGGAGCAGCAGCAGCAGCAAGTATGGGTGGAAACGGCGGCCGCACTGAGGCCTCACAAATGGGGGCCGGGGGTGCGACCACGGCCCTGCTTCACGAATTCAGGGGCGGCGGGTTTTGCGGGCCCCTACGCTTTAAGTGGCTAGGGCACGGGGTGTGTTGGGTGTCGAGCCACACGTGCGGCGCTGAGGCAGCGGGGGCGCTGGCGTACGCGGCCGCGCGGGTGGTGCCCGGTGCGCCAGTGGGGGCAGGCAGCCCCCGGCGGGTCCGCCGCAGGCTTGGGTGCGCGTGCCTGGCCTCGGGCCTGCCGTGGCTGGTATCGCGGCACCGGGGGTGCACTGACGTGGGTAATCTGCTGGGCCTGGGCCCGCCCCTCGCCCCCATGCATTCGCACTCAGTGTCGTTTCGGACCTCGGTTGTCATCCCCTTCCGCCACGCTGCTCGCCAAGCTATCTGCCCAGCCATGTTGGGTGCCTTGTCACTCTCTGTGAAACGGTGTCCCGGCGGCCCCCCGCCTCCTGCCCCTGCCCCAGGCTCCCCGCTGCTCCCCGCGGTGCAGCAGCGGCAGGCGGGCATCCGCAAGGAGTACGAGGCGCTGGACACCGTGTGGTTCATGGCCGGTGGGTGGACGGGGGGGGGGGGCGCTGAATCCGCTGCTGGGTCGGCAGGCCTCGGGGTGACCAGGATGGCTGGCAACAGAGAGGTGCCGGTCTGTGGCAAAGCATGTGTTCCAGCCATGGCGCCATGGGGACATTGGGGACCTTGCCAGTGAATCTACCCCATGCAGCGCTTGGCGTTGCGGTAGCCACGATGGCCACTGCAAAGGCCACCACTGACATATATGCGGGGTACGCCATGCAAGCCTTGCTGCGTGGTCCGGGCCCGTTCCGCCCGGCCGCCAGCAACATGGCGCCCATGTACCCCGCCCGCCCAGCAACACCCCGACCCCCCCTTGCTCTCCGACCCCTCCCTCCAGGCTCCCTGTTCAACAAGTACCCGTTCGACCTGCCCACGGAGACCTTCACCTTCGAGCGCTTCCAGTCGGCCTTCGCCGCCGTGCAGGCCTCGCTGGTGCACCTGCAGGTGGGGGCGGGGATTGGGAAGGGGGCTGGCGGACTGCGAGCGTGGCGTATGCCACCTGTTAAGGCATCAGGCCCCAGCCCAGCCCCTGGTCCTTGTCCTCTGCGTCACAGGGAGCGTCACACGGCTGGGTGCGTAGTGTCCCGCCTACACCGTTCCCCCATGTCCCTCCCTTGACCGGCCCGCCCCTGCACCCACCCACCCACCCACCCGCAGGGCGTGCCCATCGCCAAGCGCTTCGCGCTGGTGCCGCTGGGCCCCCCGCTGCTGGCCTACTCGTCCACCTCCAAGTCCATGCTGGTGTACGACGACGAGCAGCGCGCCGTCGTGCTGCGTACGGCCGGGCCCGTGGAGGCGGGCCAGCCTGTGACGGCGTGGTGCGGGCCGCAGCCCAACAGCCGCCTGCTGCTCAACTACGGCCTGGTGGACGAGCACAACCCCTTCGACAAGCTGCAGGTGGGCGCGGCCGGGGGGGGGTGCTGGGTTACCAGTGGCCCACAGTATAACAAGGTATCAGGTGGCGCGGGAGCAATGCCATGGCCAGTCGACAAGGTGCTGGTGGGTGCGGGAGCGGCGGGCTGCGGCAGTGTTGACGGGGCTGCTGCTTACCGCGCAGCATGCGCAGCTCGTCGGCCATCGCCCTGGCCCCAACTCACACCCGCCGCGAGCACGCGGCCAGCAAGCCAGCGCGTGTTAACGCTCCCACAAGTCCTACTCCCCAACTTCGACCGCCTGTGGAAGTGGTTATGGAAGTCTAACCGTCAGCTGCCACGCTTCTGCAGCCCGCGCGTTACAATCTCCCACGTGGCTCCACCCCCGCTCCCCCACCTCCCGCCCTCCGCAGTTCACGCTGACGCTGCCCACCGCCGACCCGCTGTACGCCGCCAAGCGCGCCCGCCTCAACGACGCCGGCCTGGCCACGCAGCAGACCTTCGACGCCTCCGCCGCGCGCCCGCTGGCGCCGCAGCTGCTGCCGTACATGCGGCTGGCGCTGGCGGACACGCCCGAGGTGGTGGCGGCGGTGCAGTTCGCCAAGGAGGGAGACGCCACGCCGCCGCCGCCGCTGGCTGACGCCGCGGCGGAGGCTGAGGCGCTGGCGGCGCTGGCGGCGCTGGTGCAGCAGCGCATGGACGCCTACCCGCACCCGCTGTGGAGGGACCTGGAGGTGCGCGGGGGGGGGGCGGGGGGGGGGGTGATGGGGGCAGGGGGAGGTGGCGGCTGCCGGGCCATGGAGCGAACTGCCACTCGCCGTGCGGGCTGGGACTTCGCCACGCTTGGCATCCGGGGCCACTGGGGGCTGTGGCATGCGTTGCGGGCCCAAGGCTTTGACCTTACCTGTGTGCATTGGCCATCCTGTGCCGTCGTCAACTCCCCCGCGGTCTCACTTCCAGCCAGTGTCGGTCCTTCCATTCCTCCTTGGCTCTGTTCTCTCGTGGCTAATACTGTCGATCACCCTGCACACCCTCTTTCCCACTCCCTGCCCGCGCCGCAGATCATCTCCGACCCCGCCTCCACGCCGCGGCAGCGCGTTGCGGCCCGCCTGACCAAGATTGAGAAGTCCATCCTCAAGGCGGCGGCGGAGGCGCTGGCGGCGCGCGGCGCGCCCACGGGACCGGCGGCGGTGGAGGCGGCGCGCGCGGCGGAGGCGCGGCGGCGGCCGGGCACGGGGCCCACGCTGGGGGACCTGCTGGACGGGGGGCACCACTGCGGGTAGGGGGCAGCCTGGGACTCGGTGACTGGCGGTGGTGAAGGGCTGCGGCGACCGCGGTGTGGAGGTGGTGCGGGCAGGATGGCTTGGGTTGCGGGCTGTAGCGATGGGGCGCAGCGAGCACGGGGTGAAGGGAGGGGTCCAGGGTTGCATTCGAGGCGTGGTTCAGGATGCGGGAGCAAGGGCGGTTGGCATGAGGCATGCACAGGCATGCATAGGCATTGCCATCCCCACCTCGGTGTTTAGCGTGGCTGGGGTTCTGACGGCGTGGCGGCCTGGTTTTGGTGTCGGTGCTGGTAAGTTCAGTTGACCGTTGTAGGGCTCGCCGCGCACAGTTAAGCTAAGTGTTGTCGTACTCTGACATGCCATGGCAAGCATGTGGCAAGCTCCTAATAGACGTACGTGTGACTTGTAAGCTGGCGGGATGGCAATTTGCACCTAGTGTGATGGCCGTGCATGGAGGGCTGTGAGCCCGGGCGGCATACATATCGTCGAGGTGTGCACTGCACAAAACACCTCCCCATGGACCGTTGTACGAGTGGGCTGATCTTGGTGGTAATTAGCGATAGGGACTGCAAGGCGAACAGGAGGCGCACAGCTTGAACATCTCAGCTTGGTAACATTAACAGGAATGCAATCGGGTGCAATCTGTTACTCCTGGTGTACCACCAACTCCGCGTCAAAGGCAAGCTGTCAGTGTGACTTGCGCAAGTCAATTGCTGTGCACTTGGCAGGTAGCTCCATGACTTCCCGTATAAGCCGTAAGGCCAAAGGGATCCCATCAGGGGGCCCCATACAGCGATGTCATAGCTAAAAGGCATCATGCGAGCAGATGCGAGTCACCAACCGAACACATAGGTTTAGCCGGGGCGCGCTTGTACGGTACCAAATGTCAAATGCTCAACAGCAACATAGGTCATGCCCCTGGGTAACGCTCTCTGGTACGCCGTACGCATGCCTGGTTGCCTCGGCACGTCCGCCTCAACAGCTTCAGGATTAGGTATGATGGGGTCTTTGAGCCCGCCATGGGATCAACACCCCTAGCGACACGGGGGCTCACCGGCGTGCAGGCGTGCATTGGCAGGCCCCTGTCTCGGCATAAACACCAGCGGTATTTGCAATTTTGCACATGACTACCCTGCCCCTGGTTTGCTTGCACGTGGCCCGAGGGAAACGCATGCATCTCCCTGGACAGGCGCACAAGCCCGCAAGCAGTCTTTCCTCCTCATGTAAGAGCCCTGTGATGCACACCCTGCCTATATGGAGCCAATGCCCGCGTGCAAGTATTGCAACACTTTATCGGGCACTACCTGCCCTCCCCACCGGTGTTCGCACCACCCTCACCGCCTGTGGCCCCCTGCTCCCCACCTGTTGCACCACCCTCACCACCTGTGGCCCCCTGCTCCCCACCAGTTGCACCACCCTCACCGCCTGTGGCCCCCTGCTCCCCACCAGTCGCACCACCCTCACCACCTGTGGCCCCCTGCTCCCCACCAGTTGCACCACCCTCAC
>VFQN01007731.1_pt1 | contig 11368 bp, 8 predicted proteins | sample 3512371 | NCBI WGS metagenome assembly VFQN01 (sample SAMN10412370, study PRJNA504923) | tailings metagenome | isolation source: Replicate 2 from Balatoc abandoned mine | place: Philippines: Itogon, Benguet | collected 2017-08-28
ACAAGCAAATGATTGGTTACCTATTCAAGTCTTTGAAGCATGGGCAGTTCGACCATTACAAGTGTAATTAGGTGTCTGTCTGTGTGTTGTGTTGTCCTGATAGGCATCATTTATCTCTTAAAGATCAATGCATCCTCTTTTTTTTTTCTGTATTCTTATTCTTTTTATTATTTAATTCTGATTATGTATTTCATTGTTGTATTCTATAGATGTTAGATGATATTCTATAACAACACAGTCGCGTTTTTTGAATATAAAGTAATAATTCAATTTTTCCCCCTCATCTAATCACAACACAAAACTTCGTAATCAAAAATACTTCGTATATTAAATACGTAATCAACAAAACAACTTTCAAGCAATCAATTCTTCATATTCTTTTTAAAATCTATAGAATCAAGCAATAAACTCGAAAGAAAAGACATTTAGAAGTATCAACTCAACTAATGACTGATTGTATCAAACAAAAACAAAAACATACAAACAAATAAATAAGACCAAAGAAATCGACGATTCTCATCAGAAGGAGGGAGAAATGAATTGTTATTATTAACATGATTTAATGACCATTCAAAATTTCTATCCATTGAGTCACTGTTGCACCATCTTTCGGATAAAAATGATAAGATTTCTTTAATCTTTGATCATATATTTCAAAGTATTTATCACCAACCTAAAAGAAATAACAACAATAAAAAATGATATAGGAAGTAAAGGAAGACTTACTGCTTTAATAGTAGGAGATGGTTCATTCTCAATCCAACGAATATCACCTTTTAATTCATATTTGGAAGTATCTATATATAATAATCGTTTTAAACAACGTTTATTCTTCTCATTATTATCACTCGGTAGGGAGGTTGGTGAGTTTAACTGCTTCGTATTCGGTCGAGTATGGAAAGGTAGTGATGTCGCAGTCGTCTTATTATGAGGCGATGATGGCGATGATGATGATTTTAATCCTTTTGTCTTGACAAACACTAATTCACGAAACTTCTGAACACTCACTTTATTAGGCTTTCCTATTAAACCAGAAAATATCATAATTTCATCCGAATAAATGAAAATATGATACTTCTGACTATGGATCACTGATTGTCGTAGTGATAATGGTCGAGCAGCCATCGAAGCAGATAAATTACCTGATGATGTCATTCCACTTTCATCCACTGAACGTTGTGGAGGTGGAGAAGAATTCTTTGTATTGCGAAAGGAATAACTACTTCGCTTCGAATCCTTCTTATTTCTATTGTTATTCTGATTATTTCGATGATCCGATCCAGGTGAAGAAGGATTTGATGATGAAGCAGAAGATTGATCATCTGTTAATGATTTATAATGATTAAAATCATCAGAGATTAATCGCCCTTCATCATTACAGTTTTTAATACTTTGTGATATATTTTCAATATATTCTGTATGTTGTTGTATTGCTGCACACCAGGATACTTTCTCTTCCATACTATTCGTTTCAAGAATAAATTCATAAAGTTGTAATGAATTGTTAGTTGTTAATGAATCTTCATTTTGAAAGGTATGATCAGGGGAACGATTATTCGAATGTTTCAGATATAAAATCACCTATTATTCAATAACAGTGAAAGAAAATAAATAAATAAGAAAGGCAAGAGAGGAAAAGAGATAATCGCTTACATCTTCTTTAACAATACCAGGGGTATATTCTAAATGAATCATTGTATTTTTCAAATAATCCATATGAAGAACATTCGTTGTTGTTTTAGACGAATCCCTACTCACAGTCATTGCTATACCACTATTTCCTCGACCAGATTCCGATGCTAATTCATCATGAAATATTGATTCCTTCTTTTCACGATATCCTGCAAGACAAATTTGTCCTTTCACATTCTTACCATATGGTGGACGATCAATCTTATCAAGATAATAGGTTAAGAACCCATTATCTAATACAAAATAACGAGATTTCCAATTTTGAATTAAATGACCACGTTTTCTTAACCATCCCATTATCTTTGGTGGTGGTTGAAGAGTTGAGAGGATTTCTTCTTTTGTTTTTGGGAGAGTCGGAGTGAGGCTTGTGTCAAATCGGGAGGATTTCGAACCAACCAAACGTGTCGGCTCGGAAATACTCAAGAGAGTTTCTACTTCCTTTGTGGTAGTAGTTGATGCCATAGATTCTGTGGTAGTGTCAGTATCAAGATCAACCATACTATCAGAAAGGATTGTTGAATCTCTTTTCTTGTTGGAATCACGAAGTTGTTCTTTTAACGCCGTTGCACTTTTTCGACGAAGGCTACTATGGTTATTCGCTTCAACGTGTAGCTTTAAATCATTGGTAGATGGTAGGATGCTTCTTCGGTTGACTCCATCATAGTTATTACCTTTGTTGTTCCTATCTTTCACTTTAATGATGTCTGTCAGGCCTTTCTCTAAGTCTCCTTGATTTATGATCTGAAATCGAGTTGTATGCCGTGATCCGACAAGAGATACTTTATCCTATTATGAAATATGCATTAAATAAAGAAAGTTAAGAAGTGTCGATTAGATTCTTACCTGACCATAGAAACATAAGTTACATACTCTCAAGCCACCTAACACCTCCAAGCCAGTAATAGTGACGACATTGCTCGAGCAATCTTGACAACAAATATTCCCACATGCTTTACAATGTTGTTTCATATCAAAGGGAGAGAATTCGATTCTACATAGCGAACATACTGGCATATCTTCATTAAGAATCCAACCAACATTACAATAATCTTGTTCACATTCAACACCTTGAACAAATATTCGATGAATTGGAAATATTTCTTTTGTTTCTTCATTAATAATTAATGATTCTTCAACAATATCATCAATGAAAATCTCATTACTATCAGATAATAATAACTTTGTACATCCAATCTCTGATTTCAGGATAGCTTCAAAGTCTTTTTTCAAAACAAAGATAGGTTTCTTGACAATGGTTTCAAGGAATAATATCACTTTTAACATTCTCTCTTAATCTCTAAATATCATTGATCGAATCACAACTTCTCCCTATTCAGTTAAATGGTGGAAGTTGAAGCTAAACTTTTCTGTTTTTTACATTACACAACCTAGAACAATGTTTTTGAAAATCGGAATTTTCGAAATTTCGTTGGTCAGCCGTTTTTTTCCTGGAAAAGTCATAGAAAAATGGTGGAAAAAGGAAGAGGGGAATGCTCCTGTGCAGTTGAGAGGTGCTGACCGACAGTTGCCTTAGATCTCATCGAAAGATAGAAACATTTGAACGGTGATCCACTCACTAAAAATCAGTGTTTAACTGAGTCAAAAATTCTTTTCACCCATCAGAATAGACCTTTTTTCTCTTCAGTTCCTCATATCTCTCTTGAAAGAAACATGGGTCAAGGTTCAAGTGTCGTGAATCATCGCTATCCAGAAGTTATTGATCCTGCAACAGGTGAGCAGCAATACTACCAAGTAAACTGCTGCGTTTTCGACGGTGTTACTAAAAATCCTCAAGGTATGAGCCGTCCATACTCATCCGATGCGAGTCCGCGCTCCAATAAAGCTTTCGGAACAACGGAAGTTCAAAGTTTCCATCCTTTCATTGTGCAATATGTCAAGTTGCTATCTGACAATCTGAACAACGATTTTCACGATGAGTTCGCCTCTGACACTACTATGGAGAGATTCCATGCACTCAGTCCAGAGATGAAAGAAGCAGCATACCATATGACCAAAGGCATAAATTTGTTATTGCAAAAGGCTAAAGTTGGAAAAGGGCTTGAAACTTTACACCACCAGCGTTTCGCTGAAGCGCTCAGTGGCTTATTGGTCACTTCCATTGCCGAAAACACCCAGCAAATAGTTGATCTGGCTGCACAAGGCAAGATTTCGGGTCCAGAAAATCGCTCTGATATGCCTTTGTTTTGCTCTCCCCGAGATTACTTTTACCTGGATTCGGTGAAAATGACGAAGCCTTTCCTTCGTAGTCCTTACGACCGTTTAAAGCAGTTTGAGCCTTTCATTCTTGATAACAGTATTCGAGAGTCGACAGTTGCACAACAACGAGGTCATGTCAAATCAGATAAATATGCAATTTTGAATGCTGTCGAGGAAGTTGGTATTCGCAACATTATTGTCGGCGCATTTGGTGAATTACCTCGCGTAGAAGATGATTGGTTAGAGGAATTACACCGTGAAGGAAAAATGAAGCCTAATTTCTGGGCATTTAGTGAACTTCGCGATGATGTCATCGGTGGAAAGCCATCCAAGGATGTTCCGAATGGTTTACAGAAGATTATCAAATATCAAATCCCTAATGCAATTTTCGAATTTGATGTATTGTGTAATCAAACTGATTGGTGTGAATGGCATAACGGTACATGGAAAACTGAAGATCATTGTGAGTTAATGAAACAAAGAATTTTAACTCTGAAAAAGCATGTTAGTTCTGAAAGTAAATGTTTTTTCAACTACAGGGATGCGGTCAAAGCGTTTTTACATCCTCCTGCCGCTCGAAGACTCGTTGAGTTCACAGTTTATCTGGCAAAGTTACCACGAGATATTCGTCCGATGGGTTTGTTATTTGAAGAACCTGCTGGTGATGCTTTCCCTTGGCAGATTCGATATGTTGCTCGTTGTTTACGCAAGGCAATGGATGACAATGACTGGAAAGATGGTCATCTCTTGATTCATGTTCATAAGAATTATGGATTTTGTGAAGCAGTTATGCAAGAAGCTTTAGCATTCGGCTGCACTGGCATTTGGGGTGGAATCTCGGAGGAAGGTAAGTGTAGCTTTGTGATCTCATCTTTTTCTTCTTACGTTGTTGATCGTGATTAGGCGCTGGTGTTGGCACCGGTAATTCCTTACTCACTCTTACTAATCTTGCTCGCATGGGTAATCAAATCGTTAAAAATTCTTATGACTTTCCTCGTATGTACCACGCAGCGAAAGAGATTTGCCTCATTACGACTGGTCAAGAGCCTCATCCTAAGACTGAATTGTACGGTTCCCGTGCGATGGATATTCTGTGGAATCAGTCGGTGATGGGAACAAGTGATTTTGACTTGAGTTTATTCTTTGATGTTCCATCGAATATTCGAATTAGTACTTTTACAAGCCCTGCTATGTTTCGACAACATTTAGCAAATACTTTTGGTAACCATCCTGAAGATTGGGAAATGGAAATAGCTGAAGCCATGAGACGACAGTTGCATGATGATCTTCTATCAGAAGAAAAATTTAACTACCAAACTCCAGGTAAGTATGCGTTAATAATCCTTTTATTGATTTTTATCTGATCCCCTTCTCCTTTCCTTAGCTGGTTTGTATGATCTTTATATGAGAGCAGGAGGGAAAAAATTTCTTCGAGAAATGATTGACATTGTGTTGCAGAAAACAAATAAAGAAAGTAATAATAATGTTGCTGATGACCATCCTTTGATGAAAGAATTAAAGACGATGTATGACTTATATGCATCACCAGATGGAAGAATGACATATAAAAATTTCTTTTATTGTTTTATTAATCGTTTTATTTCTTGTTTTAACTTCCCTTGTGCAAAATTTGTTGCTGTGGTTGGTGCAATTGATGTCGACAAATCAGGGGATATCGATTGGCCAGAGATTTCAGTCTGGGCGAAATGGGCTATTGATGAATACAATCTTACTGCTGAAAATTGTGATATTGATCGATTAACTCATCTTGTATTTGTGGGCCACATTTTCCCTGTTGCTTTCCAGAATCTTTATCAAGTCAAAGTACGATCTAAGAAGCATATCGCGCAAATTATGGCTCAAGGAGATGAAGATTAGAGACAATTATTGGAAAGAGGGTTATCGCATTATTGCGGCTTATCACGATTCTTTTATTTCTGTTTTTGCTTTACTTCATGTTTTCCCACGTTTCATTTTCTTTCATTGAATTGGTTTAGATTAGATTTCAAAACTTACGCGATTATGCCAAGCTTACCCTTTCTTTTACGCGAAGACTTTAACTTCGTCAAGCATTGTTGTGTTGTTGTTGCTTAATAAGATCAACTTTCATCCCAACCAAAATTTCACATGTTTTCTAATATTGACTCTATTTCATCTCACGTTGTTTCTTTTATTGCTGTTTCGTGATAACCCTCTTTTTTCTTTAATTGTTAGGTTTTAGTAGTTTCTAATCTTTGAATGCTCTTTTATGACTAAATACAATTCATGATGCAATCGCAGTGTTTGTTGAATGATTTTTTTTTTCTCTGATTCCTGTTAACAAAAGGAAATCATAGCGGAGAACGGATTTTGAGAAACTCGAGATTTTCATTAATCGTGTTTTTGGTGTTGTAATTCCTCCTCATTTTTATTTTTTTCTCCTCATTTTTATATTTTTTTTGCTCTTTTCATTTCAAAGCAATGAAACTTTCGACTGCAAAAGCGAACAAAATTCAGAGTAATGCTAATGTTAGTATTCCTTTAGATCCCAAGCTATTGCCAAGAGTCTCTTTTGCATTGAATTTGAGCGACTTAAAGGAAGAATGCAAAGCTCGTGAGATAAAAGGCTATAGTACCGCCAAGAAAGATAGGTTATTAGAACTATTACGAGTTGGGTCGATTTGTATTTCACAAACCAGAGAGTATCATGTTCTTGAAGAAGTGAAAGCGATCATGAAGAAAGAAGAAATGCAAGACAAAGGAACAAAAGTCAAGCCAAGCCAACAATTACACTCTCAACATGTTGTAATCGGAGCTGGTTCTCATAATTCATTAAATACAACAGCTCCACCAAAAGCAAAGGAGAAATTAGCGATATCTAAGCCTGAGAAATTCGCGGATTTACCCCGTGTGATCAATACTAATTATGACATAGGGGATTGTTTTGATTTAGGAGGTACTACTTTATGGTCTGGTTCTTACCGTCCTCGAGAGATGACGGAAAGTGATGAAGATGATCCTCCTCGAAAAAGAATCAAAACCACCACAAGTAAAGCTAACAAACGATCTCTCGAAGATCAACCTGAAGTTTCTACACATAGTGCTTTGATTCAGAAGCCAAACAAAGATATTAATCAAAATCCAAGACAATTTCTAAAATATGTTGTTTGGTCTTCTATGGTGGGTGATTATGACGAGGGAGAACCAGAGAAAGAGTTTGATTCATCATGGAACACAATCGCAGAAGCAAATCAAAGGGCAAACTATGTTTTCTTCCATGATAATGAATGGGGATTTTCCAAGAGCGAAATGAAGAAACGACCCCACCATGAAACCTTTGACGAGAAAACAGGATTTGTGAAATACGATGTGCATCCTGATGATTCTGATAAATATACAGTGACAGTCGTCGAAAAGGAAGTGTTTGAATACTTTTTAAGAGAACAAAAGGAGGCAAACTCTGATTATGGTAATGAAGGAATTGTGAGTAAAGCCAAAAACGGTCCTCGTTCAAAAGATCAACTTGAAGTTTCTAAGCATAGTGCTGTGATTAAGAAACCAAACAAGAGCAATCAAAATGCGAATCAATTATTAAAATATGTTGTCTGGTCTTCTGCAGGTTATCCACGGGATAGATGGCATTCATACGCAGGAGCGCCAAAGAAACAGTTTGATTCATCATGGAACACCATTGTAGAAGCAAATAAAAGAGCAAACTACCTTTTCTTCGAGAAGAATATTTGGGGATTATCAAAAGAGGAAATAGAGGAACAAGATTATAAGGAAACCTTTGACGCAAAAGAAGGATTTGTGAAATACCATGTACATCCTGATGATTCGGAAGTATATACGGTGGCAGTAGTGGAAAAGGAGGTGTTTGGATACTTTTTAAGAGCTCAACGGGAGGCAGGGTCTGATGATGATTCTGACGACGACTCTGATTCTGGGAACGGCAGAACCTGGGCTTTTTAATACGTTTATTGAGAAAAGAGAATATTTAAAAACTCTCCACTATCTGCATTCATTTCTAAAACTTCGGAAAATAAATTTCTCTTGTTGTCTTTTTTGGAAGTTTAACTCGTATTCATTAAAAAAAAAAAAAAAAAGAAAAAGAAAATAACATTTCTCCTCTACACGAATGGCCGAATTCACAAAGGTGGATTTCAGGCTATAACTTTTTCCAACATTTAAATTTCACCCTGCTATTTTCTGTGACTTTTGTTCAGCCGAAAAGCGAATGCAGAGCGTTTTTGATTTTTTATATAGACGACTATGTCAATGTCAATCCGGTGCCTCAAGCAACGCAGAAATGTGAGAAATGAAGGAATGGCGTAAAATTGAAGGAAAGGATGTTTTTCAAATCAAATCACTTTCTTTTATTCGTTTTTGATTTAAGAATCGCTTGATTCGTAATCTCCATAATCAGGGATGAGAGCTTTCGCTCTTATTTTTTCTTGTGTTCTTTTTGTTGATTTTGGAATAAGTGATTTGATAATTTCAACTTTTGCTGGCACTGGAAACTCTGCCTACTCTGGTGATGGAGGACCAGCTATTCAAGCTGATCTTCTCAGTGCACGGAAACTTTGGATTGACTCGGCGAATCGGTTATTTCTTGCAGATCACTTTTCTTGTACAATCAGAGTAGTTTCGGTAGCGACAGGGATTATCAATCGATTCGCAGGAGTTGGGAACTGTAATAATGGAACAAATTCCGATAATATTCCTGCAACGTCTGCCTTGTCAGGAATTCCGTCGTCCGTATCTAGTGACACATTTGGTAATGTCTTTTATACGGATAGAACTTCTCAAACCATTCGGCAAGTAAACACACAAGGTATTATTTCAACAATAGCAGGCGCTAAATCAATTGGATACGTTGATGGTGATGCAAGTTCCGCGAAATTTAACATCCCAGTTTCCATATGGATGAATAGTATAGGGGATTTCTATATTTCAGACAATAGTAATTGTGCTGTACGAAAGCTTACAAGATCAACAAACAAAGTTACCACAATTATGGGACAAGGACCAAATAATTGTAATTTTAACGGAGATAACCTAGCCCCAACTAGCACGCAGTTAAATTTACCTTTTGATGCTATGGAAGATACCTTAGGTAATTTATTCGTTGTTGATAATGGAAATGATCGTGTTCGACTATTGTCCACTTCTACTGGCCTTGTAACAACTTTCGCCGGGACTGGGTCACCAAGTTCCTGTGTGGACAATACTCCTGCGACAAGCTGCGCTTTAAATGAACCAATCAAAATTTGGATAGATGGATTATACAATATGTTTATTGTTGAGTATCAAGGGAACAAAGTTAGAAAAGTGGATACTTCAGGAATTGTCACGACCTATGTTGGTACAGGTTCAGCTGGATTTAGTGGTGATGGTGGTAATCCAACCTTGGCTATGATAAAACAACCCCTTTCGATAGTAATGGATACAGTAGGCCGAATGTTCATTACAGATACGGGCAACTATCGTGTTCGAATGGTAGAAGATGTAAACACAGCGATTCCCTCCGCACAACCAACTGTGAAGCCAACTTTTCTGCCAACAGCGCAACCAACCTTTCAACCTACAGTCGCCCCAACTATATCGTTAAAAATCTGGACAGTTGCAGGCACTGGAAATTCGTCTTACTTTGGGGACGGTGGTGCTGCTGCTCAGGCTCGTCTAAAGAGTGTACATCACGTTTGGGTTGACTCTTTGAATCGGTTGTATATGTCAGATTATGATGCTTGTACGATTCGAGTTGTGTCTTTAGCTACAGGGATTATAAATCGTTTTGCTGGTCTTTCTTCCTGTTCAGGTACAAATACGGATAATGTCCCTGCTACCTCTACTTATGGAGGAATCCCGGAAGCAATCGCAGGTGATACCTACGGCAATATCTACTACACTGACATTAATGCTGAAGGTATTCGTAAAGTGAGTGCACAAGGAATTCTTTCAACGTTAGCAGGAAGTGGATCAAGTGGCTACGTTGATGGAGCTGGCAGTCAAGCAAAGTTTCATACCCCAACTTCCATATGGGTAAATAGTGCTGGTGATTTCATCGTTACTGATAATATCAATTGCGTTGTTCGAAAGATTACCCGATCGACAATTACAGTGACAACAATTATTGGACAGGGACCGAGTAGTTGCAGTTATAATGGAGATAATCTCCCACCAACGAGTACCCAGTTGAATTTTCCATTTGATGCTGTGGGAGATACCACTGGGAACTTATACATCGCTGATTTTAGCAATTATCGTGTCCGATTACTGTCGCTTTCCACTGGGTTAGTGACAACTTTCGCTGGGACCGGATCGGCAACCTCCTGCTCTGAGAATGTTGTTGCTACGAGTTGTGGTTTAAATCTTCCAGTGAAGCTTTGGATTGACACAGAGAAAAATATTTATATTTCTGAGTATGCCGGATCCAAGATTCGAGTCATTAATACTGCAGGAATTGTAATATCTTATGCTGGAACGGGTTCATCAGGATATAATGGTGATGGTATCGCTGCTACTCTTGCAATGTTAAAGAATCCTCATGGAATAGCAATGGATAGTTTAGGTCGTCTATTTATCGCGGATAAATTGAATTATCGAGTTCGGATGGTCGAAGCACCGCCAGTTCCCTCCCAACAACCAACCTTTCAACCGTCCCGAACTCCAACGGCGCAGCCAACTGTTCAACCAACCCTTCAACCGTCGCAAAGTCCAACTTGGAAGCCCTCTCCAACACCAACACAGCAACCAACTGTAATTCCGAGCTCAGTACCATCATCAGAGCCAAGCAGCCAACCGACAGGGAAACCGAGTAGCTTTCCTAGTAGCCAGCCGTCTTCGGAGCCGAGTAGTCAACCAAGTACTCAGCCGAGCTCAGTACCATCATGTATTCCGACGAGTCAACCATCCAGTCAGCCGACAGGTATTCCTTCAGGCCAGCCATCGGTGCAGCCAAGCAGCCAACCGACAGGGAAACCGAGTAGCTTTCCTAGTAGCCAGCCGTCTTCGGAGCCGAGTAGTCAACCAAGTACTCAGCCGAGCTCAGTACCATCATGTATTCCGACGAGTCAACCATCCAGTCAGCCAATATCCTCTCCTACCCAATTTCCTACCTTTCGACATGAGTTAATGTTTTTACCATTTTGCGCTGACCTCATCATCTTGAAGGGATCGACTACTGCGAGTCTTTCCTGTCACTTTAGTCAAGTGAGTCTCTATGCCGGTACATTATACTGTGTTGCATACAACCGTAACCAAAACGTTGCTCTTTTGACAAATGAATCTACAGCTTCCAGCCAAATTATTACTACTGGCACCTCAGTAAATTTTCTTCCTTCGCAAAGAAATGTATCAATGACACTGACAGGTTTGACTCCTTTATCACCTTACCAATCAAATTGTGCAATTACTCTGAATGATGGTCGTGTAAGCTCTTTCTCTGATATCGAGGCGATGCAGAGAATGTGGAATACCA
>VFQN01007732.1_pt1 | contig 11366 bp, 13 predicted proteins | sample 3512371 | NCBI WGS metagenome assembly VFQN01 (sample SAMN10412370, study PRJNA504923) | tailings metagenome | isolation source: Replicate 2 from Balatoc abandoned mine | place: Philippines: Itogon, Benguet | collected 2017-08-28
CCCTGCCCCTGCCCCTGCAGGGAGATGATGGCCACTATAGACTTCCTGCGCGTGCAGGTGGGGGGCATGCGGCCGAGGGGTGGGTATGGAAGTTACGGGGCAAATGGGGCGTAGGAGGTAGGGGGCAGGTGGGGCGTAGGAGGTAGGGGGCAGGGGGCCGGTGGATCGGGCATGGGCTGCAGGGCCGGCTGGGCGGGCACGGAGGTGGCTCTTAAGGATACGTAACGCCTGCGAAGGGAAGCAGTCATATGCGAATAGGTACGTATGCGGACATGGCAATCTTGCTTTTGGGGCGGACTCCATGTGGAGTTGGGAGCGGGCACCGGGCGGTCTGCTGTGTGGGCAGGCAGGTGCTGGCGGTCGTCGCGGAGTGGGGCTCCGGCGGGATAGGCCTCCGCGCGGGATATGCTTGCGGGGTGGGCATTGCTGCCAACATATGTGGGGCGGGGGGCGGAAGGCTCAAGCGCGGCGGTGTGTTGCGGCCGCGCAGCGGGCGCAGGCAGGGGGTTTAGGGTGGTGCTACATGCTACTGGCCGCTGGATGCTGCCTGGGCTTCAATCGACGGGAGGTAGCATAACTTGCGTGGAACTGCACGTCACCCAGCAGTGCATTGCCCACCGCGTGGCTCCCCCTCACCCCCTGCTCCCCCCTCCCCCGCCCCCTCCGCTCCACAGGTGTCCGCCGCGCTTGCCGCCTCCTCGCTGCTGCTGCTGCTGGCCAACCTGGCGCTGGCCTCGCAGCGCTGCGCCCACGACTCGCTGGCCAAGAACTACACGGCCATGACGCGCCAGGTGGGGGGGGGGGGGGGGGGAGGGGCGGGGGGCGGGGGCGGGAATGGGGCAGAGGCGATGGGGAGTTCTAGTCCGGCGTGTGGTAAATAACAAACGCGGGCAAAGAACTACACGCCCCCCCCGCCCGAGGGGGGGGGGGGGGGGGGGGGGGGGGGTGGGAGCGGGGGCAGGACGGGGCCCTGGGCGTTGGGCTGTTATATTCCGGAGTGAGGTAGATCGCATGGCAGAGCAGAGCGTGGAATGAGCAGTGGGGAAGGGCGATCCTCCAGGGACACTTGGCCCCGGTCTCAAACGCCTGTCGTACCCACGCCCGCATTGCCCGCGTCACCTGCGCCCCTGCTCCCTCCTCCCCCTCCCCCACCCCAGGTCCAGGGCCTGCAGGCGGAGTACAAGCGCGTCACAGCCGACCCGCCGGCGGCAACGGCGAAGGACGGCGGCGCCACCGCTGCTGCCGCTTCTGGCGGCGCGGCTGCAGCCCTGGCTGCCGAGGAGGCGGCGGCGCTGCGCAAGACGGTGGACCGCCTCATCGTGGAGAAGCAGGAGCTGCAGGTGGGGTGGGGGGTTGTGGGGTGGGGGAGGGGAGAGGGAGGTCCGGCGGTGCAGGGATGGAGTCGCGCCTTGGAAGGCCGTGGGCACATGGTGGTGGAAAGGGTGGTTTGCGACGAGTGGTGTAAGTGGCGGTACGCGCTGCCGACACGGACACCTCGTGCAGCCGTGAGCAGTATAATGGGTGGATGGCGGAGGGACTGCGGTGCCGGCGCGGGGCGTGCAGCAGGCAACCGGCTGACCAGTTGCCTACTCGCCGCGTGGCGGCCCTCTATGAGGGCGCCGTGCGCCGAGCTGCATTCGTCTCGCCTGGTGCATAGGACACGCCCACGCCCCACAGCCCGCCGCGGACAGCCCCAGGCGCCCCATGCGGCCGCCAGCCAGCACGTGGGCCCGCAGGCATGCGCGTCGCACTGGGCCGCATGGCCCGCCCCGCTGCCGCCCGGTGTGCACACGCGCTTAAACCCTGCTGACGTTGTCCCACGGGCTCAGTGCCAGTCGCTGCGTGTCGGCGCCCTGGCCCCCCGCTCCGCTGTGCCACGAACTCGCCCACTCGCCCGCCGCTTGTTCGCCTGCCCGCCACGCATGCCGTAACCCCACCACCCCCAGGCTGCTGCGGAGGCGGCCGAGAAGGCCGCCAAGGCCTCCGAAGCGAAGGTCACAGCCATGGTGTCGCAGATCAAGGTGGGGTTGGCTAGGGGGGAGGGGCCCGCGTGCGGCATGCAACCTCAGGGCGTGTAAAGTACAGCAGCTCGTGTATGCATCGGGACTGCCACTTGCAAGCGGTGGGAAAGGGTCGATCACCTGCAGTAGCAGCAACGGTATGGCTGCCAGTAGCAATGCTGGATCAGACCGGTTAGACTCAACCAAAGTACTGGATCGGGTGAGGGCCTACCGTGGGGTTGCGCCCAGAGTGCTCCGGCCCAAAGGAGCACTGTCATTCGCCTCCCACCCCGTCGTGCCCTACCCCCGTACTGCTAAAACCCACCCCCTGCACGGCGCACGGCGCTGCAGGGCTTCGACAAGGAGTTCGACCGCCTGCTGGACGACAACAAGGCGCTGAGGGCGCGGCTGCAGCAGGCGCAGGCGGCGGGGGCGGGGGGCGGGCAGGGGGGGCCGGGGGCGCTGGTGGGGGATCTCGTCGGTGGTGGTGTGTCGAACAAAAAGGCAGACTGAGCTGTACTGAGTGGTGGGGCGAACAAGGGAGGTGCTGGAATCAAGGGAGGGACGGCGTCATGTGTGGTGGGTCCTGGTGCAGCGTTGATGGCATGGAGCAGTGATGATTTGGCAACATTCTGGCTTGAGCGCTGGGGTTGCATGGGTTGCGTTGCAGGGAGGGGGTCTACACGGTTGGTGCCGACCCAATACTACCCACTAGGCGCCGCCAGTGGCTTGTGACTAGTCTGGACTAGTCTACGCGCTAGCATGCTCTTAATGCTTTGGGCAGCCGCTTTGAGTTGTTACCAGTATAACGGTTCCCTTGAACCGGTGGCTCCCAGGGGTATCTCCTTAAGGCTGAAACCCCGCGCGAGTACGCGCGTGTTACAGATGTGAGCGGCGGCGTTGTCTGCTGTGGTGGCTTGAAGAGACTTGTGGCGGTGAGCACGGCGCCCCATGTGCTGGAAGACATGGGCCGCACGGGTACATCTAACACCTACTGGCATTCATCAGTGGCAGGTGGCAAGTATTGCAGTGCATGTGGGTAGTGCCGAGTTTCGGTGAGGATCTTTGCCCGCAGTTAATGTGATGTGCGTGCTCACTGGCCGGCCTGGCTGGCATGGCCCTAGTGTAACGGTATGACCCCACGTGTCTTACAACGGTGCAAGAGGGCTTGAAGCTTGCAAGGGCAAACCCGCTTGAGGCATCTTCGGCACGTCTCCTGTCATACCAACAACCGACACGGCTTTCCGTTGAAGAAATGACCAGATACTACCAACTGCAGTGTCTCGGCTCCTTGCCCCCATACAGCAATCGCACTACCAACTGCAGTGTCTCGGCCCCTTGCCCCCATACAGCAATCGCGCGGCAGTGGCTCCTAGGCCAGGCATCACGGTTCGAGCCACGCGTGGCTTACTGCCAGTCGACATGGCTCTTCCATGCTCCCATCGTCGCACTCCATGCAGCTCCCTGTCTTGGGCTCTTGGCTTACCGTCGTCGTGTCGACCCACCTCCTCTTGCACTAGGGAGTAGCTGCCAGGTTAGCAGCTTGCCGTCGTTACTGAGCCAATGGTAGCAGCTAGCGGCCGAGCGCGCCCAACGCCCTTACCCTACACTCCTACCGCTCCTACCCTATATCGCTCTGAACTCACAATCACGTGCCCTCTCCTCGCCCCACGTCGCTCAACACTTTACCACTCACAACCTCGTTGTCACTATGAAGGTGACTTACACGAAGACGTACTCCCGCTCTGCACTCGTCACTTCCCACAACATGTACACATCCAGCTGGTGAAGCCTGCCTCTCCACAGGTGCAAAACCACCGGTAGCAGCCTATGCAGCTGCTGCACACGACAATACACCACTGCCCTCGTACTCAAACTCTTCTGCGGCCATTCCCTATCCTGCCACGCTTTACCCTACCCGGCCCGCACCGCCCCTGCCACCGCCCGCAGCCACACCGCCGCCGCCATGGCACCCGGGTCCGCCGTCGCCGCCAGCACCTCCGCCGGGACGTACGACGCGCGCCCGGCGGCGGCCGCCATGCCACGGGTGGCGGCGGCGCCCTCCTCAGCGGCGGCGGCAGCGGCCTCGGCGGCCGTGGAACCGTCCGCGCCTGCGCAAAAGTCATTCAAAGGCAGACGGGGCGTGAACTGTTTACCAGGCGCATATGTACCTGGCAGTTTGGCTATGGTACGGCATTTTGCAGGCACTGACACACACATGGCCCCGACCCGCCCCATGGCACCCCGCCCACCGTTTGCCACCGCCTCCAGCAGGGCGTCCCGCGCCGGCAGCAGCGCGTCCAGCATGGTACGGCACCCGCGGTCGGCCCTGCCGTACTTCTGCACGGCAGCCAGGCCCGCAGCCAGCGCCTCGGCCCAGTCGGAGGTGGTGGGGCGGCTGCCGTCGCCGGGGCCAGCCTGTGGGGATGGGAGCGCAGAAACGATATGCACTAAGTAGTTGAAGTACAGCAGCACAGCCATTCGAACATATACGGTGACTTATGCCCTCAGCTTTTATGAATGGGACTCTGCAAGGTGACTACTCTTCAGGTGAGTACCGGGGCGCAGTCGCACGAGCTCTGCCTGCCCTGTCGCTGGAGTCCAAGGCGGACATGTCAACACCTCCGGCAAGACCAAGTTCCGCTCTACAACGGCACGGCTTTCGTTTAGACTGGCCAATATACGGTGACTGCTGGCACACAAGCAGCAGTTAGTCGTCGCCGCACCCCTATGAATACCTGCCGTGTGGCTCATGCCGCAGCCCACGTGCCCCCCGGCCCGCGCCGCGTGCCGTACCTTGAGCCGCCGCCCCGCCGCCGTGATGAGGATGTCGTACAGCGCCCCGCTGCTGCCGCCCACCGCGCTGCGCACACAGCGCGCAACCTGGCAGGCGGGCGAGCAAAGGGGCCGAAGGGGGGCGGGGAGGGGGAAGGGGCCGTGAGTGCGACGCAAGGTGCGGATGGTTGGCAACACCGTAACCGCAATACTGTTCCGCACGCCACGCTCGGAGTCGCATATGAGCCCTCCCAGTAGCTCGCGTGTGGCGCCAAATGTGGATCTGTGTACGCGCCGTGCACGCTCACCCCAGCCCCCAGCTGCTAGCTTTCCAGTGCTGTATACCGCCCCACCCACCTGCAGCGCTGCCTGCGGCGGGTAGTGCAGGGCGATGGCGCCCGCCCCCAGGTCTTTCAGTAGGGCGCGCGCGGCGCCCGCCACCGTACTGCCGCAGTCGCCGTCGCCCACCTGCGGCAGGGCCGGGTGCACAGGCAAAAGGTGAGCCGGTGGGGGTTAGTGAGGCAGGGCAGCTGCCTGCATGCCCCTCACACGGCCAAGGCACGTCGGCATGCAGGATTTGCACTCGGTCGAAGGCGTGTTACCAGCGTTCGCGTCCAGGGCACACCGCACCACTTTACGTGCGCTTTCAGGCAGAGCAAAGGTCAGTTGATACAAAGGCAACCATGTGCCGCCCTCTCCGTTCCCGCCGCCTGCCTATTGCGTTGCACGCAGTAAGTAGATTGCCATACGCCCAAGCGACCACCTGGGTTACGCCCTCACCTTGGCGTCCATGGCGTCAAGCTCGGGGGCCGCCGCCACCAGCGCCTCCGCCGCAGCCGTCAGCGCCCGACCCAACGCCGCCCCCGTGTCGCCACCGCCTGCTGGCCCCGCGCCCGCACCCGCACCCGCAGCAGCAGCCTCCCCAGCAGCCTCTTGCTGCGGTGCCGCCGGCAGTGGCGCCGGCACGTCGCCGTACGTCTGCGGGTCGTACGGCGCGGGTACGGCGGCACCCCGTACAGGCCACCCGGGTGCATCGGTGGGCGCGTCCAGCAGCTGCAGCAGCTCGTCCCACGCAGGCGCGCCCGCCCCCTCCTCGGCGCCCTCCACGTCGTACGACAGCAGGGTGAGCGACACGCCCGCCATGTCCAAGGATGTCATGTACGGCCCGACGTACAGCCGGTCAACGGTCAACCCCAGATCGCGGCGGGCGGACTGCAGGGCGGCCTGTGGACATGTGGTTTGGGGAGAGGGGGGGTAGGGCCTGGATGAGACGATTGACAGATGCGCACACGGAGACAAGCACCAACCCGGCACCCAACTAAGTAGCATCCGATCAGTATCGCAGAACTGAAGGTGACAATGTTGGAAGCCGATGCCAAGCTGGCACATTATCAGGTGAGCTCGCCATCTGCGTTTGCGCTCAACGCGTGACAAGTAATCCTAACACCCCAGTCCCACAACACGCCGCGCCCCCAGCCCACCTTTCGCTACCCCCTGCTCCCACCGCCCGCCCCACCTTGGTGGCGATGGCCATCTCCAGCGGCGTGGTGGTGCCCAGGTTGTTGACCAGCAGCACGGCCCGCCGCGCCTCGCCCCGCAGCCGGAACCACGGCCCCGCCGCCACGTGTCGCATCATGTCGGGCAGCAGGGCCTCGGGGGGCGCCAGCGGCACGCGGCGGATGCCGGGCTCCCCGTGGATGCCCAGACCCACCTCCACCTCGCCGGGGCCCAGCCTGGGGGGTGGGGGGGTGGGGGGTTGGGGTTGGGTTCAGGGTTTTGGGGGGCGGAGGCAGGCCGGTATGAGAGGGAGAGCGGTTGGGTGCGAAGGCTTGTGCCAGGGACCACGTAGGGTATGTCGTGCAGCAATAGGACGGCAGATGGGGCCGCTTGCTGCTGGCCCAGGACGTGCACCGCCCAACCGTCAGTCCGAGAGGATGCCCCAAAGAGCTAGTACACCAGCAGTCATAGGCGACACGCCTGCTGCACTGAGCGCCGCCGCGGAGGATGACCGCACGCCGCGCCCGCCAGTGCAGCAACCTCCCCCACCCAAGTCCGCGTGCCGCCCACCTGTCGGACGTTGGCTTGCCCGGCAGCGTGCCCACGGTGAGCCCCACGCCCAGGGTGCCCATGCGCCCAGCCACGCGCTGCGCCACGGCAGCCACCTCGGACAAGGGGGCGCCGCGGGCAGCGGCGGCACCGGCAGCCTGGGCGGGGAGCAGGGGCGGGGGACGGAGGACGTTGACAAGGTGAAGAAAGCAGGGGCATACCTTGAGGCACACGCACGCGGGCTACCTGTTGGGCGTCAAGGCGTTCCTTGCGAGGGAGCAGAGCCGCGGTTGCTGTGCCCAGAGCGCTCCCAGAGGTACGTGCTCACGTGCAGGCCGTACCAACTTGTCAGCGCATCTAACCCCCTCTTCCTATGCGCGAACCAGTGCCACAGCATGGCATGGGCCCAAGGTGCCCGCAGAGCCCTGCACCAGCATTGTCCCTCTGGCCTCCTCCTCCCCAACCTCGCTCACCAGCCCTGCAAGCCCCCCCTTGCTCCCCTCCCCACCTCCCCGCCCCACCTTGTGCACCAGCACGGTGCCCGCCAGGCCCCTTCGCCCCGCCAGCCCCGGCCGCTCGATGGCCGTGTCCTCCCCCACCACCACCATCTCCACGGCCAGGCCCTCGGACAGGGCCTGCTCCGCAGCCAGCCCGAAGTTCAGCCGGTCGCCTGCAAGGGGGGGGGGGGCAGGCGTAGTGGCAGGCGAGCGGGGGGGCTGAAGGCAGGGGGATACCTAGGTGGGACGTAGCGGGACGCGTATGAGTGGACAAGAGCGGTAGCACCATCGTCTTGGCGTTTGCCTTGCCTCTTGGCATCGCCAGGCCCCCATCGTACAGCACCGCAATCTCCATGCAACCTGTGACCCCCCTACCAGTGTAGTTCTTGACGATGAGCAGGCAGCCGGCGGGCCCCGTCACGGCGCGGATGGCCGACAGCACCGCCTCCGTGGAGGGCGACTGGGGTGGAGAGGGGCGCGGGCGGGGAGAGAAACAGCAGGGAGGCTCGTTGGGGCGTGGAGGGCAAAGGCAAATTGTGCTGAGCCTTAGGTCCCACGGTCCGGCAGCAGCCCTCCTATTTTCCTCCGCGCCGCCACGCAGCAGCGGCCGCCCAGCCGCACACAGCCTTGGCCTCTTGCAGCCCACACCCCTACCCGCCCTATCACCCCCTCGCACCCGCCCTCCCGCCCTGCTCCCCGCCCCCTGCACCCACCGCGAACACGTCCCCGCACACGGCCGCCGCCAGCATGCCCTCCCCCACGTACCCCGCGTGGGCGGGCTCGTGGCCGCTGCCGCCGCCTGCACGGCAACGGCACCGGTGAGGCAGAGGTCAGCACCCGCAGTTGTGGCACCGACGGTGGTGGCGCGAGCAGCGTGTCACGCAGCTTGGCATTGGACTACGGCCCCGGCTACGGGCGAAAGTGGCCACAGCGCGATAGTCAGCGACCTGCTTCCATCGCTGGCGACTGCAGGCATCAGCCCCTCCCCGGATACTGCCCCCAACCTCCGCCTGCCCCACGCGCCTGCAATCAGCGCAACTTTGCTTTTGTCGTGGTTGCGGTTGATGACCACCTTGATCTGCAGACAGGGGCCCACAGGGCGGGGAGGAGACCAAGCTAAAGACAGGCCAGGGGCCAGGGGGCAGGGCACAGGCCCTTGCCGTGTATACCACCGCAACTGCCCGTGCGCCTTGCTTGTGCCATATGCCATGCTGTAAAAACGATCTATTGCTAATGAAATGTATCAACATGCATTGGTTGTAGGGCTGTATGCGTTGAACCTTTGGAACCGAGACCGTGCACGGAGCAATGTCCGTGGCGATATGGGCCGACAGCCCAATCACTTCATTGCTAGCTACTATTTCTGTTGCACAAGCACCTACTTGAGGATACCCCTCCAACCGTTGCAAGTGCGCGTGGCTGAGGACCAGGCCCTCGATTGCATCCACGACGCAGGTCTCCGGGCTGTTTATAAGCATCTTCTGTGTGTCAGTCATGGTTGCAAGCCCTTTACAACGATAAGCTGGTAGCTGTGAAATTGTGTGGCAAACAAGGGATGGCTTTGCTATGAAACACCGAGGGCCCCAACTGTTTGTCGCCGTTACAAGCCGGTCGCCACGTGTCGTTGCTTTTCCGAACTCTTGGAGCGTCAACATATATGCTGCATGAAGTCGAACCAAAGAATCTGATCATCCTGAGCGTTAGTCAACAGCTCCAACTGCAAACAGCCTGGGCAGCCCAAACAGCACGCCCGTCTGACTCGTGCTGCGTCACGGGCTGGAGGTCAGGGGTGAGGGCTGGAGCCCCTAGCAAGACCCGCCCGCCGAGGGTGGAGCCCCTGCCCACACTGCCCGTGCACCCGTGTGCCTCCTCAGTACCATCGACACACTTTGCGTTCCCTGAAGTACAAACAGTCGTATACGCTCTGTCATAGTTCCCCACAGCGCTGGCTAGCTAGCCCCACCGATCTAGCGTCCCTGCTGCACGTTCACCTGCCAGCGTGTTGGAAGCCCTTAAGCTCACGCCCTCACGCCATACATGCCACCCGTGTCACTCTGGGGCTGCTCCGGTGCGCCACAGGCAAGACACCACCGGGTATTGCAGATCCCACCCTCTCTCCACCACCCTTCAGCGTCCAGCGCACGAGCGCGAAATTCGGTAGATACAGTCACGTCGTTGAACGTGTTGCTTCAAGCCGTTAAATTACCGCCCTCAGCAAAGCGCACCACACAATCAATGCCCCAAGTCCCTACCAGGGGTTGCCCACTACTGCCCTTGCGCAAGCAGACCGCACGTACGGCTGCCGCGCCCTACACCCGCCCATGGCACCCCTGGCCCAGCTGCTGCCTGCCTCCCCTTGCCGCCCGGCCCAGCTCCAGCCCCCTGGCCCTGCCCCCGCGCAGGCCCCGAGCACCACCCGCCCAGCAGCACGCCAGCGCCCGCACCCTGCCCAGCTGCTGCGCCGCGCCCGCCCACCTCCTCCTGCGCGGCAGCACCACCGCGCACAGGAGGAGCAGGACAGCCGCCACGGCCCCCGCCGCGGCGCACACGGCTGCGAGCTATAACCGCACCAGCCGGTGCCCGGGGCCGCCCACGTGCCCCTGCCCCTGCCCCTGCCCCTGCCCCAGGCCCGCCAGCAGCCGCCGCACCGCCTCCGCCACCGCCCCGCTGCCGCCACCCCCGCCATCGCTCCCCAGCTGGTACAGCGACTCCACCGTGTAGCCCACCACCACGCCCACCACCGCGCCCACCAGCACCTGCATGGGGTAGTACGACATACGGCGTGGCACGGTGCGGCAGAGCGTGATAAACAAAGGGACGGGACAGGGACAGAAAGGGCAGACTGTGTCGTATGGCCCTGCAAGCAAGTGTGAACGTGTAACGCCTGGCCTCCAGTCCTCATTATGCGCGCGGCCTGCGGAGACGGTCGGGGTGACTCAGACCGTGTGGCTCTTGGCAAGCTTACAGGCCGTGGATGCAGCACACCCTGCGGACCAGCTGACCAGGCCCACCGGCACACCCACCGTCCCTACCCCAACACACCCACCTGCACGGGCGTGTGCCCCAGGCTGTCGCGCAGCCGCCCGGTGTCCTGTGGCGGCAGGAGGCAGGCGGGCGCGCAAAGGAGGTGATTACACTGTCGTGAGGCGGCTGCGCGCAAGGGGAGGTTGCTATCGGCGACCAGGACGCAAGCCGGTACCCGCGCGGACAGGTGACAGCGGGCGTAGCGTACGGAGAGCGCCCAGGCGTTCCCCCACCCCTGCCCGCCCCGCTGCGCCCGCCCCACCGGGTCCTGCGCCCACCTGCACCGGGTGGTCTGGCGGCATCTCGGCGATGATGATGTTGAGCACCGTGGCCTGCCGCCCCGCGTGCAGCCGAACGCCTGGCGCGCGAGGTAGGCAAGGAAGGGAGGGGGTGCATGAAGGGAGGAAGGGGAGGAAGGGGAGAACCGGCAGGCGGGAGCAGCATGAGTGGGCCTGTGACAAGGCTGGGTTGACAGGAGGGCGTTGGGTTGAGTGTAGCGGCAGTGCGGCAAGGGTGTGCAGGCGTACAGACGCATTGTCAGGTACGACCGGCTCGCTGAGTCCAAGACGCAGAGCAATGACTCTGCGTAACCCTCATGCGCCACCTGTTGGGTCCACCACGCGAGCAGCATAGGGGGGCCTGCCGAGCGGCGCACACGGGCCCTGCACCCCGGCTCCGCTGCATGCTCCTCGCCTGGTCCAGCTGCCACCTGGCGCTCCGCTGCCCCTGCCCTGGTCCCCCTCACCTACCTCGAACCCCTGCACCCCGCCCCCCGCCCCTCGGCCCCCGCCCAGCGCACCTGTTGCGTCATACATGACGATGAGCGCTATGACCAGGCACATGGCGAACAGCGGGCTGCTGGTGCCCTCGTGCAGCCCCACCGCCGTCGTCAGCCCCACCACGAAGGCGGTGTGGGAGGACGGCATGCCGCCAGAACCCACAACACGCGTCCAGTCCCACACGCGCTCTGTGTAGTAGTGCGTGAACACCTGCACCGTGAGGGTGGGCGGGTGGAGGCGTGGGT
>VFQN01007733.1_pt1 | contig 11364 bp, 18 predicted proteins | sample 3512371 | NCBI WGS metagenome assembly VFQN01 (sample SAMN10412370, study PRJNA504923) | tailings metagenome | isolation source: Replicate 2 from Balatoc abandoned mine | place: Philippines: Itogon, Benguet | collected 2017-08-28
GGGGGGGGGGGGGGGGGGGGGGGGGGGGGGGGGGGGGGGGGGGGGGGTGGAGGATGCGGGAAGGGTGAAGACAGTTCGTTGCAGGTGCCACCGAGAGGGGTTATGGGGCTTAGGCAGCGGACTACAGGACCTTCGTTCCTATCCAGGCGCGACAGTCTGCCCTTTCGTTGCCCTTGATTTTTCACGTTCGCCCGTCGCTCTGCCCCCGCCCCCCGTACTGCTATCACTACTACTACCACTACCACCTACTCGCGTACTGCTTTCTTGTTCCCCCCAGGACCCCTCCGTGCGTGCCGCCGTGCGGGCCCGTGCCGCCTCCCTGCGCCAGGAGCTGGCGGGGGTGCGGGAGCAGCAGGGGCAGCTGCAGGTGGGCGGGCATGCGTGGGATAGGGGGGCCGGCAGGGACCTGGCCATGCTACCTGCGACGTCCGCGGTCCACGCTGCGGCAGCCCCACCTGCTACCGTACTCGTGAGGCACATGCCGACAAGCGTTCATCGTTCATTGGCGCCCTCGCCTTGCCCCCTCCCCATCCCCTGCTCCAGGCGCTGGTGTCTCTGTGCTCCCGGGTGGCCAACTGCGACCTGACGTACAAGCTGGACAGGTGGGGGCGCAGGGCTGTGGCCGTAGGAGGGGTGCTTACCCAGTCCCCCCGTGGCCCGCCTGCCATACACCCACCCTGCACCCCTCCTGTGCACAACGCTTCCCCTCCCTTCCTCTCCTCCGCACCTGCAGGGCCGCACGAGCACACAGCGACACCAGCTTGCTTCGCACTCGCCGCCTGCTAACCTGCACACTGACCCGCATACCTACCTTGGTCTACCTACACCGAATATCGCTGCTCAACCTATTTCGCGTGCTGCTAATCCATGGCAATTCGTTGCTTTCCCAGGCTGGACAAGCTGCGCAAGGACGTGGCGGGCTGGGCGGCGGAGGGGGCGGGCGCGGCGGCGCAGGCGGCGGCGCTGCTGGGTGACCTGGCGGCGTGCCGGGAGGTGGTGGGGGAGGCGGCTGAGGGGGAGGGGGAGGGGCAGGATAAGGTGCAGGGGCATAGCGGAGTGTAGGGGGCATTGTCGTGCGGGCCTTTTTATGTTGGGTTGAATTGCTTAAGGGACAAAACAACTGCAGATGAGCGAAGGCGGCAATCGAGGAAAGGACAGGAGGGGGTAACCGGCGCCTGCTTGTGGAGGCGTGGGAGGAAGAGAGGAAGCTCGCAAGGTGCTGGGATGGGACTGGAAGTGGGTTATATACATTGAAGGGGGCTATGGCAGTGCGCTTTTCACGGTTCTGGTGGTATCTGTGTGTAGGACAGCACTCGCACAGTACTGTGCAGTAGGCGTCTAACGCCTTTTTTACATGGCGCCATACGCAATCAACATGTGCAAGCAGAGGCGAAGGGCGCTGTAGCAGAGCGCGTTGCCCCTTTTTGCACGGCATGTGTTGTTGCTGGTTGTTGCCTTACCAAAGAGAGGCGTGTGTACATTTAATTTGCAGTGCTTCCAGAATGGCTAGGGCTACGCGCCGCAATGGCCGCAGGGCCGGCACATGAACACCAAGGGTGCTGGGGCCTCGAGCTGCTCCTTGGTAGCATACCAGGGAGCCAGGGCGTAGGCATGAGAAACCAGTCAAGAACCCTGCCTAGAACCGTACTTGCCTCAGGTCCGGCCTTAGGTCGTGCCTAGGGTGGTGCTCTGCGGCATCGGTGGGGGCAGAGCTGGTGAGCAAGTGGTTACGGAGTGCCTGTTCCTGGGAGTGCCTGCCTGTACTTGACACGTGTCATGCGTGGCTAGGCCCCGTCGGGTGTCTGCCCCGGTCTGCCCAACAGCCGACGGCGCCCTGGTCTTGATTTGCAATGTCCTGATGCTGTTGACTCTAATGCGTTCATGCAGCAGGCCATGTGTACGGATGATCAGAGAGCCATGTTGCATCTGGAATAAGCGAGACTGGGGTATACCGATGCGTTGGCAATTCGCACAATGCCTTCCAGCATCGTAGTACAAAACTACGTTTTCGCATTGTGGTATCCCTTGGGCCCGACGGCTCGTATGGGAAGTTACACCTGCCATGTGTAACGACTGAATTGAACTGAAGTGAACTGAGCGGCGCGCGGGGGCAGGGGCCCGCCCTTGTGGCTGCCCGGCGACGCGCCATGTGGCATGCTCCGTTACCCTGTCACCTTGAAAGTTACAGGACGCTCTACCTTGGGTGCAACACTGCCTGTAGGTCAGCCCCCTCTAGGGCTTTCGTATCTGGGCTGGATAGCATGGGACATGGCGATACACGGGCAGCAACTCTAAGCACAACGGTGTAGCCCAGCCACACAGCCCTGGCACATCGTTCCCTAGCCGGCAGCTTTGAAGGTGTATATAGTAGTCAAGGAGCACTCTAACAGCCTGCGCCGCGCCGCAGCATCGCTGTCGGTGTGCGCAGGTGTGCACGCCTCAGCATGCACGCAAATAGCCTTTACACTCCCCACATACGCCTACTATGCCGCACAATGCTTAATACAACGACCCAACAAACCGCCTGGCGCAGTGCCGCCTTGCCTCGCCAAACGCACCTGCGCGCACGGTGCCTTCGCCGGGGCCTGCACAAGCGCAGCAGCTGAGGGCCTTCAAGTGACCAACGCGGGTGGACGTGCACGCGTTCCCCCACAGCGCAATGCAACGGCTCCCTGTCATGACGGCGTGCAACACGCCTGTGATCATCCGCCATACTCATACATACTCGTAAATCTCTCAGCCCATCCACAGCTCCACAGCCTGCCTCGTTGGTTGCTCCTTACCGCTGAACATGCCACCTTCTTCACCCTCCGCTAATACCTGCTTGACAGTATGTTATCATGTCCCCGCAACTGCATCGCTACACACAGTTCTAAGTCCTGCATGGCAGAGGAACCCATCTACACGGAGGAACCGGTGCACCCATCTACACGGGCAGCAGCCCCTCCGCCGCACTCAGCTCCTGGGGCCGGAACACACGCATCGCCTCCGCCAACAGCCAGCCCTGGTCCTGCCCCTCCGCGCCGCCACCAGGCCCCTGGCTGCCCTCCCCCTCCGCCTCCCCTGGCCCAGCCGCCGCCGCCAGACCCGGCGCCGCCGCCGCCGCCTCCCTGGCCGCCTCCACCAGCGCCACGCCCACACTGCGCGGTACGGCGTCCTGCAGTACGGCCTCTGTTAACCGACTAACGTCCAACCGCCCGGATTGCCGTACGCCGCTGCCAAACATCTCCCTGCGGACGTGGGGCAGGCAGGAAAGCAGGAGGGGATGAGAAAGGTCCGATGACGCGTGCTGTGTATATGCAGGGCAACCAAGCTTACCCCCTCGCAGCCTACCCCTTCACACAATGTCCCGTCCCGGCACCGCCCCAACCTTCCCGCGTCCTACTCTCCCTCCCAACCAGTCAGCCGTATATTAGCACCCACCCTCCTATCCCAGTACGCTGCACCCTTAGCATGCACACCATAAACCACAGGCCCCGCTACACCCCACCCCTTGTACCCACACCATGCCCCCTGCGCCAGGTCCCACTCCACCATCGCCCTCGCCCTCCCTTCCCCCACTACCTCGTAACCCACAGGCCCCGCTAACCCACGCCTGTCCCTTAATCCACACCCCCTGTACCCACCCCATGCCCCGCTGCGCCAGGTCCCACTCCGCCACCGCGAACCCGTCGTTGGTGCGCTCCATCACGCCCAGCCGCCGCGCCGTGCCCACGTCACCGAACGGAATGCACAGGTAGCAGCTGCCGCCGCGGCCGCCCCCGCCGCGCCCCACGCGCCCCCGCAGCTGGTGCAGCTGCGCCAGGCCGAAGCGCTCCGCGTGCTCCACCACCACCACGGTGGCCTCGGGCACGTCCACGCCCACCTCCACCACAGTGGTGCACACCAGCAGCCGAACGTCGCCGCGACGGAACGCCTGCGGAACAAACAGGAACAAGGAAGCGAATGTTTTGGTAGGTACACGGCATGTACCAGTATTTGTACATGCACATTTTACAATGGCCACGGCGCAACAGCAGGAGCGCCTCGCCGCGGCAAATGGCTTCAGGCATGGGAATCAGGGGTTTGGCCACACCAACCAGAATGTAACATAAAATGTTAAAAGATATGTAGTATATGCGGGGCTGGAAGCACTATGAAGGCAGGGCCCTACCTGCACACGGCCAGCAAGTCGGCGTACACGTGGGGGCCATGCCGCGTCGCAAGACAGCCAGCGTATAGAGCACTGCATACCTCACCCCTTCCTGGTGCCGCTTTGCGCGAGCCTGGCGTCCTGCTCCACCAATCACCTTGTGTGTAGCCTCCGCCATAGTCCTAAGGCTCACCGCGACCACAGCTGTGTGTCGCACCCTACCAAGTAGCTCGGTAGGCGCCCACCCGCACCCCTATCCTCCCCTCTACTTAGCCCGCTATCGTCCATCCCCCTTGCCTCCAGCGCCGACTGCTCCTCCTCCCCCATCCAGGGAGACTGCATCCAGAATAAAACCCCATGGAAACGCATCCATATCTACAATCGAAGGAGACCTGTTGCGTAGCCGTGTATGAATGAACGTCAACTGATTCCCCTTACCTCCAGCGCCGCCTGCTTGTCTTCCCCGCTCATGCGGCCGTGCAGCAGGCGGCAGCGCACACCGTGGGGCTCGAAGTAGGAGGCCAGCTGCTCGGCCTGTGGATGGAGCAGGAACACAACCCACATCATGCTTTGTCACATGGGCGGTCTGGAGAGAGGGAACGAGGTTTGGGGTAAGTCATAAGTGCCTGGTGGGTGAAGTCTGAGGGCGCGAGGGACACACAGGACGGACGAGCCTGCAGGCACACCACTCCCACCTGGTCTGTCGCGTTCCTGAGGCCCTCTGCCGCGCCGCACGCAAACCACTCAACTAAGACACATGCACCCACATGCAACCTGTTAACACACGCTGTCCCGCCTACCTGGTCTGTGGCGTTCTTGAGGTCCTCCGCCGCCAGGCTCCGCGCCTTTGCCTCGCTCAGCCCCTCGGGCGCCCCCACGCCGCCGCCGCCCCCCAGCCAGCCTGCTGCGGAGGCGGAGGCCTGGCGCAGGGGGTACACCACGAAGCCGCGGCCGGGGGGGTCGCCTGGGCAGCGACGGGGGCAGGGGTGATGTCAGGGTACACTGACACCTACTATGAAGGGTTGCATGTTGCTCCGGGAAGTTGATGGCATGGAAGGATTTCTGCAGGCCGAAGGCGACTGCTGGCAGCAGCTGCCTCGCTGCGGAAGCGGCTGTAGTGTAGAGTCCACCCCGTCCTCGCTCGCTGCGGCGACATGCCACATGTTGGCGAAGGCCCCCGATGCTCGGTGCCTGGTGCCCCGGGACTTTGCTTGGTGCAGTATTGCTCAACGCACCCGTAACGCCCTCCCTGCGGTTCCCACCGCCACCTGTACTGCCCTCCCTCCCTCCCTGCTGCCTCACCCGTGGTCAGCTCCCGTAGCACCTCCTGCCACATGGCCTCCATCTTCCGTAAGGCGTACGGGTCAGTGTACGGCACGGCCGTGTCGTCCTCCACGATCTTAGTCACCACGGGCGTGCGGCCGGGAGGCATCTCGTCGATGCGGGACACGTCCTGCCACACAGGCGGGGTGGGTGGGTGGTTGGCAGGTAACAGGGAGTTGGCCCGCACGCAACTGCCGGGCAGCTGTTCGTCGGCAGGACCTGCCTGCAACCAATGCTAAAGGCGCTCGTCCACGTCTAAGATGTCCATGCGCACCTCGCCCCCCGTGCAGGGCACCCACTGTATTTGGTGCTACGTACAGGAACGGACGCAAGGCCACGTGCAGTGGCGCGGCTCCGTACGGCAGCAGTGGAACGCCCCTTCCACCCCTTGTACGTCACAGCAGCTCTAAGCCCCTGTTCCTGCCCCTGCCCCGTCCTCACCATGTGTCCGTACATGGCCGCCGCCAGGGTGCGGGGGATGGGCGTGGCGGTCATGTTGAGCAGGTGGGGGGGACCCTGGCCCTGGCCCTGCCCCTGGCCCGGACCCTGGCCCTGGCCCTGCCCCTCCTGCCCCTCCTGCCCTTCCTGCTGCTGCCCTTGGTTCGCCATGAGGGACGACAGCTTCTCCAGCTGTGCCACGCCAAACCTGAAAACATGAGCGCGCGCGAGTACTGTGCCGTGTGGCGCGTGCGTGCTGGTAGGTCGGAAGGGCTGTGCTGCATGTGCAGCTGGGCGGCACATTGTTGCCAGATGTGTACGGCAGCGTTTTTATTGCCGCACATTTCTAATACCGTACAAATACGCCTCAACCTCGTGTTGCTCACCCTGTGGCTCGGTACTCCCAGCAGCTCAGGCCGGTTGGGCAAGCTGGGCAGCCCGCAACGCGAATACACACCTAATGCACACTCCCACCACCCACTTGTGGCTCTCGTCCAGCACCACCAGCCCCAAGCGGTGCAGTGCCGGCACGTTGAGCAGGCCGTGCGTGCCCACGGCCAGCAGGCGGCTGCCGTCGGCCAGGGCGGACAGCGCCAGGCGCTTGTCGCGGGACTGGGGGGGTGGGTGGGGGTGGGTGGGGGGAGGGGCAGGGGCAGGAGGACAGTGGGGTCCGGGTACGGTTTAGGCCAAGGATGACAGGGACAGCTGCCTGCCGTGTGCCTGACGTGCGCATGGGTTAAGGGTGTTGGGGGGAGTGCCTACACCCCGGAGTGCGGGTAGGGGACCAGTGCGATGCGGCAAAGAACCCAAGGCATGCCGTTGCCGGCCCAGGGCAGAGCGGCAGGGGCTGGCGCGGGTTACCCAGGCCGACAGGGTGGCAAGCATCAGGGCTCACTGACCAGGTGCCGAAGCTCTCGACCTCGCCGCTCCTGGAGCCCATAATACACACCGAACAAACAGGACTGCTGCACATTAGGAAGTGTAGCACTTCCCCTCAGGTTTGCTGGACTAGGAAGTGGTGCGCAAGGTTTGGCCTCTCGCCTATTCGCAATAGCCCGGCCCCGGACGGGCCCCCACAGCTGACCTTGGTCTCCCCTGTGAGCAGCAGCGGCTCCAGGTCCCCCCCTGCTGCCCCGCCCCACAGCCGCTTCCGTGCCGCCAGCGGCAGGGCCTCCACCAGCGCACACAGCTTGGCGTGGTGCTGCGCCGCCAGCACCGTGGTGGGGACCACCAGCAGCGCCTGGTGGGGGGCGGGAGATGCGAGAGGTGGGGTAAGGGTAGGTGTGGGTGACGGATAGGTGCGTTGTGCTACGTTTGCAGGCCAGATCCTGTCAGCAGCACGCTGGAAACCACCGGGGTTACCTTTAGGGTTGGGGAAGATGGAGGGTAAGACACGTGCATGCGCATGCAAACACTCTAGGATATCCGCCTGTTACACGCAGACAGCTGCCGCCGGCATTGCCACCACCGTCGTGCCGCTGCCCCTTGACCTCCACATTCTAATACACACGCGCTAATACATACGTCCCCGGCACCCACCTGGTACCCGCAGGCGGCTGCCGCCAGCATGGCCAGCAGCGCCACCACCGTCTTGCCGCTGCCCACGTCGCCCTGGAGCAGCCTGGGGCACGGGAGAGAGGGGGTAACCGCAGAGCGGCAAGGTAAGCTAGAGAGGGGGGTGGAGAGAGGGTGTTCGGTGGAGACTGACACCCAAAGGCGAGTACGGCCTGGGGCTCCTCTCGTCACTACCGTACCACCATTACCAGCTCAGCTAGTAGACGTCGTTGAGTGCAGGCTGTCGTGTGTGGCGGATGCGGTGCGGGATGTAGGCAAGTGAGCCTTATACAAAACAGGACATACAGGAGTAGCAAGCAGAAAGGTGCGAGGCGAGGCATGCCGGAGAGTGGCATGTCGGGACAGTGGTCACTGTCGCTGAAGCTGACGCGCTGGGATACTTAGCTAAAAAGAAAAAGCCGGCTGTGTCGTGTGTGTTTGCGGTCTTAGCGCCAAGCCACGCCCCACCTGTACATGGTGCTGGCGCTGCCCGGCCCCATGTCCCGCAGCACCTCCCCCACCACGCGCCGCTGCGCCCCCGTCAGCGTGAAGCCCAGGCAGCGGCACGCAGCATCCACGGCGGCGTCCGCGGACACGGGCGCCCAGTTGGGGGCCCTGGGGTGCAAGGGGGGCCCGGGGCCAGGGCGGGGTTGGCAAGGATGCGTAGGCCCATGCGCCTGGCGTGCGCACTGCGTTGGGGGTACTGGTAGGGAGTACGGTAGCAGACTGCAAGGCCGGCAGCTACATGACGTTTCTTGCTATCAGGTGATGGGATGCTACCTGCGCACAGCGTGGACCCAGGTCCTCAGCGTACCCGCCTCCCTGCAGAAAGGCCTCTCGCCGAAGCGGCCTTCCTACGCTAGATACACTTTTCCTTCGCGCGCCCCTGCTACCCGCAACTGCAGGTCCATTGTCGATATCTTCATCTCCTGAGCGTTGTAAAGGAAAACTGGAGCCGCAAGCCACCAACCGCACGGCAACCCACCTCACGCGGCTCCTCAGCTGCTGCATGCGCATCTGGGAGAAGAACAGCTCGTGGAACGCCACCACACGGCCCGCCACCTGGTACGGCGTTAGTAACGGTGGCAGCGGTTGACGGTTGGCGGTTGACGCCGCCCCCGCCGATGACTCCGGCGGTTGTCGGACCCGTACGGGCATGAGGTGCTCCACGCGCGGGCGGTGCAGTACGTCGTACGCCTCCACCAGGCTGGGTACGTCCATGTACGGGACGCCGTTATCGTCCGTACTGCCACCCGTACCGGAGTCCGTACTGAGACTTGAGCCGCTGCTGCTGCTGGCTGTGGTGTTGGCGGTGAGGGCTGCGGCGGTACGGCTGCGGACCCCCCGACCCCGGGCCCCTGTGCGGCCTGGCACCGCTGCGCCCCCTGCTACGGCTGCTTCTCCTGCCGCAGCCGCAGCCGCCCGGGCAGTATACGTTGCGTAGTCTGGGTCTTGGGCCTGGTCGGGGCCGGTGCTGGAGCCCCGGGGCGAGTCCGTGGCGGCGGCTGTGGTGTTGGCAGTTGCGTCGGGTAGCAGGTCGGCGAAGTAGTTGGGGTAGTTGGCCGTTAGCAGTTGGTGAAGCTGTTGGCGGGCGGAAGGCGGCAGCGGGTCCGGCAACGCTGCGGCCGGGGGCGGGAGGGGAGGGAGGGGAGGGAGGCTAAGGCAGAAGGGAGGTTCCAAGGGAAGGGAAGTAAGAGCGGTAACACGGCAACGGGGCAGGGGACAGGGAAAGCAGTTGTGGGGCACAGGCCACAGGCCAGGAGCGGACAGCAGTATGGAGGCTGCTGCTCAGTGTCCAGCCTCCGCCGGCTCATGGCACTGGACCCACCAACCGACGCAAGTACGCCCTGCCGCAGCAGCTTGACGGCCGGCCAGTGACTCGGCGTTCACTTGCACCGACCAGGCAATGGGACCCGCCAGCCACACGACCCTGCCGCCCCGTCAGGTGGTGTTCTTGGAAAGCGACACAGTGCGCCGTCCCCCTCACCTATCTTGCCCCCTCGCGCCGCGTCCAGCAGTCCCCCCGCCAGCTCGCCCACCTCCCCCGCCGCCAGGCCCCCGCACGCCCTGTGTGTCACCGTCACGCAATGCGCGGGGGGGTCGAAGGAGGCGGCGGGCAGCACGTCGGGGGACACCACCTCGAAGCGTAGGCCTGCAGGGGGGGTGTCACGAACACAGGAACAGCCCTCTCGTAACATTTTTGCTGTGTTATGGTCATTGTAACGGCCAGTTGGGTCATATGGCCTCCGGAATTATGGACAGCGGGTGCGCGCAGCACGTCAGGAAAGAGCACCGCGGAGCGAGGGCCGTGGGGCGGGGGAAGGCACGATGACACAAGCAGTAAGCGTCAGAAGCCTTGTGCAGTTTGCGGACATTGAGAGAACTATAGTCCGTTTCGGGTGAGGGAACCATGACTGGCCATAGCGGAGGCCTGCGAAACCGGTCAACCAAGAGGTGCATTAGCCGGCCGGCCATGGGGTCAAACTAGGGCCACTCCAACCGTAATGAGATAATGATGTTGCAGTCGACGTCATCCTCGTGTATGGTAGTGCAGCACGTACTGCACGAGGACAAGAGCGGAGGACACGGGCGCCAGGCCTAGCTATATGCACCGCGGTTCCTCAAAAGCAGTGCCACATGCCGGCACTGGCACTGGCACTGGCAGCTGGCATTGGCAGCTGGTGCTGGTGCTGGTGCTGGCACGCGGCCCCCTATGCCGTCGGCGGCCTTGGCCCGGACGGCCTAGTGGCGTACAACACCCATACGCTGCCCCGCGGCCCCTCCCCACACACATCCTAATACACACGTGCACTACAACGCCTCACCATCCATGGCCTTGGCCCGCACGGTGCCTCGCACCACCCACTCGCTGCCCCGCTTGCCCCACTCGGCCCGGCGCTCCTGGAACACCTTGTCCGCCCTGAAGTTGGCGAAGTCGTACCAGGCGGCCTGCGCGGGCGGTGCGCGGAGGGGGACGAACACAGGGGACCAGCGACCAAGTGTTGCAGAGGGAAAAGAGAGGACCAGTACCCTCGCCCATGGCATCCTATTCCAGCCCAGCGCCCGCCCCCTGCCCAAACACGCACCCACGCACATCCACCTCAACCCGTGCCGCGTCGCCCGCAGCCCTCACCACACGGCGGACCACCCCACACCGCCCTCCCAGCTGCACCCCTCCCCACCCACCTCCAGGTCCACCCCCGGCGGCGCCCCCCGCAGCTCCCCCGCCAGCGGCCGCATCGCCGCCGTCATGGCCCAGCCCCGGGGCTGCAGACGGAACACGCGGACGTCCCTGCGGTAGGAGGATTCGGCTTCAACACTATAAGCGTAGGTCCGTAGTACGCATATGAATGCCCTGTACGTGGTATGCCTTAATTGCAAGACTTCTGTGCAAACTTGGGTCTCTCGAGTCCTACATTGCCGACAGCAAAGCACCATGGGAGCGTGGACTAAGGCAATTCCGTCCACATAGGCCCACATACCACACTCACTCCAACGTGACCCGCATGGCGGTGTGGACGCCCTTGGCCGCCCTGACCTCGTCCCGCACCGCCTTCCACGTGCCCAGCCTGTCGTACGCCTCCTCCTTGGCCACGTGCAGCCCTGCCAGCCCCCCTGCCGTACCGCCTGCCGTACTCCAGTCCAGGCCCCTGCCGTACAGCGTCACCTCCCGGGGCACGTGCATGAGCAGCGCGTGCGGCGTGGGCAGCTGGTTGGGCCCGGAGGCGGCCTGCAGCTTGGGCAGCAGCGTGCGGGCGCGGGGGAGCAGCTGCTTCCACGTGGGGGTGTGTTCGGGGTCGGCAAAGGAGGAGCCCAGCAGGGTCCAGCCGGGGGTGGGGGCGGCGGGAGGGGCGGGAGGGGCGGCGGCGGCCTTCGCGGTGGAGGCTGTACTCGCCTTGGCTGCAGAGGAGGAGGGG
>VFQN01007734.1_pt1 | contig 11362 bp, 22 predicted proteins | sample 3512371 | NCBI WGS metagenome assembly VFQN01 (sample SAMN10412370, study PRJNA504923) | tailings metagenome | isolation source: Replicate 2 from Balatoc abandoned mine | place: Philippines: Itogon, Benguet | collected 2017-08-28
ATCTTAACCCACCCGTCCGCACACCCGGCCCATCCCCTCTGACCCCACCTGCCCGTGCGACCCCACTCCAGGAATCACAAACCGAGACGGCGCTTGTGGACCGAAGTAATGATCATCCCGACCTCGCTCTCCTGCCGTGAGACCCCTTCCCTCACCCAACCGTCCGCACACCCACGGAGGGGGTCAGGGGACCCCATCCCTAACCCACCCACCCCTAACCCGCGCAGTCCGCCCACTCAGCCCATCCCCTTTGACCCCACCTGCCCGTACGACCCCACTCCAGGGAACACCAGCTTGGTGGCGGAGGCCAGGTCAGCGGGCGTCTCCACCTGCGGGGGTGTGGGAGGCGATGGGGGTGGGCGGGGGCCAACACTCAGCCAACAGGAGCGATAAGGGGCACAGGGGCTCCGTGGTCTCCCCGCTCGGAGTGTTGTGCGCTGCGTGCATCCCAGGGCATGGGCACCGAGCAGGGCCTCAAGCCCCAGCCGTGTGCTGTGTGCTGTGTGACCTCTCCACAATCGCCGGGGCCCAGGTTTGGCCGACGGAGCCCTGGGCGACGGGGCGGCACCAGGTGACCCGGTCCTCCCCTGCAATGCCCCAAGCGACCGCTGACGGCTATGGGTGCGGCCGCTGCGCCCCGCTCCAGCCCTGCCGTGGCCTGGCCCGCCCCGACCCCGCACCACACCCGCCAGGGCCACGAAGCCAGGGTAGGCACGTGCTGCCCCAGCCCGCGTTCTGCAGGGTGTACGGAAGGCGTCTGTGGTGGCCGGTGGCCATGGTGGCTGGTGGTGCCGGTCGCGAGGGGCGGCAGCAGGCGGAGGTGCACCCCCACACGCGCATCTTGCACCGTGCGCCCCCGCATGACCCAATACGCCACTCGGCGTCCGCCGCACGTAGCGGGTCGTGGCCTTCCCGGCCCCTCCAGTAGTAGCAGTAGGCGGATGTGGTGGGCCAGTCCAACCGCCCGGCCATCCGGTGCGTCCACCTATTCCACCCTCTGGCTGGTTGTCGTTCTGAGCGCTGTAGTACTGTGCTCTACGCCCTCGTCTCGCTGCAAAATGGGGCTAGGGTGGGGGCGGTGCCGCTGCAAGGCAGCCGGGCGTGCCATGCCCCCAGCCAGCCCTGCCACTGCACTAGCCCCCATCTGGGTCAGGTGCTTTGCGCAACCCACTGCTGTGACCATCATCCAATGCAGCAGCTGCTGCTAGCCGCGGTACGCCGTCTCCGCCAGGCCCTGCTGCGCGCATGGATTCCCACGCATTGCCGGGTAGCTGCTTGCAGGCTCTCCCCTGCCCGCGCCACAGCGCTCCCCGACCCAAAACACATCCCAGTCCCTACACATCCCTCCACCCGCGACCTATGACTACTGTGCGACGCAGCGTTGGAATGGAGTCAGCCGCGGAGGCCATCGACTCACGTCGCGGATGGAGTAACCGAGCTTCTTGATGGCATTGCGCACGCTGCGAACGTTGCCCGCGCCGTAGTCCAGCAGGGTGACCTCCTTATCCGAGCTGGCTGCGCACGTCACAGATGACCGGCGAGCAACGCGCACGCCCGAACGACGGAGCGACCATTGCGGCGCGGAAGTGCTCGCCTCGGCCGCTGCGGCCTGGCGATTGGATAGCGCCTGCATCTTTACCGTATAAGTATCTGCGTGTGTTCAGCTGGTCAAGGTTGTATGGGGCACGCACGTGCACGAGCGATCGGTGCAATGGAGGCAAATTGGCCCCGAGGTAGCTCCTTTCAACTGCAAAGCCGGTGTGTAGGCTGGTTGTAAAAATGGTGCGCACTATGCCTTACGTGGAAGTTGTGTTGTTTCCATAGCAGCAGCTGCTTGTGAACTTGCCCGTTCCTTGTTACAGGGACAAGCTTACCCTTCTGCTTCACTACCCCACTGCACATAACATACTGCAAATAGGGCTCACTTGATTGCAATTCAATTGCTTCCTTGTCGTTTAGATTGGGCACTCGTTCGCGTGACATACAAACGTCTGAACAGGCAGGGGTCCTCAGCGCAGCCCAGGCAGCACTTGGGTACTCTTCTGAACTGCAGCGGCACCAGCAGCAATCATCGCAGAACCTGGTGCCTGAGCCGATACTGCGCCCATCGAGGAGCATCTAGGCACTTTCACGTAGTGGCCGGCGCGGCGGGGAGCTGCAGCCGGCCATTAAACGTTTAATATGAGCTACCCGGCATCAGCGGGCGGGGGCGGCTATGCGCCGGTGACCTACCAGGTGTGGACCCCTGGGTGACCTGGATGCCTCCCTAGCTGCTTGTCGCTCCCGCTGGCAGCCGGAAGGCTGTTAATGCAGGGTGCGTTTAGGTGCCTGAGACCCTTGAAGGACGCCTTAGAGTGTGACTTGTGAGCTGTAGTAAAGGGCGCTGTCACGCCGGCTGTGGGTTCGACCAAAGAGGTTGTTGGGTGCTGTTGGTGCACCATGCGGCGTGTCAGCTGGTGCGTCTGCGTGCGACGCTTGAACGGCGGCAAAACACAACAGTTGACAATTGTTACGAATACCATGACAACATGTGTGCAGACCGTCCTTTGTTTGGACGTGCGGCAGTCAGTGCCCTCCAAGGACCTTTGGGGACACCAGTGTCCCGTTGGCTTACGCGCAGGCAATGACATTGCACCCTATAGGTGCATGTGTCACTGGAACAACCACAGGATGTTGTTGCCACAGTGCTCCATCACTAAAGGCTGCAACGATGGCGCAGATGCCCCTCACACGGGCAGCTGCCTCCGCCCCTCAGCCTGGTGCAGCCCCTGGCACGGATGCACGGACGTGCGCCTCCCGGCTGCCCCACTTGCGCTCCCATGCGCCCTCCCACCTCCCTGGGCGTCACCCTCCCACACCCGTCCCCATAACCTTCCTCCTCTTCCTGCTCCCATCAGCGCCTTACGTGCATGTACCATTGTGCTCATCTCCACACCTTCCGCCCCCTCATCCCCCGACTGTTTCAATTTGCCGTTTTGCCGCTCTGCTGTCACCCCCTCCTCCCATCAGCGCCTCATGCGCCTGGCCGCACGCGCCTTCTATTCGGGGCCCTGCCCGCCGCCCGGCAAGGACACAGACCCGGCCTCGGCACGCAGCAAGATCGCAAAGGTACGACGGTATGCCTGCCGTACATGTACGGCACTTGCGTACGGCGGGATACGGCAGCATGGCGGAGCACCACGGGCGGGTAGCCTGTTGCACCGACCCAGCCTCGGCACGGAGCAACATCGCAAGGGTGATGTCGCGCACGAAAGGGTGCCTGTACGCAGCGCATGTACGGCAGTACGGCATCCCTGTTGCGGGGTACGGGTACGGCAGCGAAGGGAGGGGGCCGGGAAGGCAGGCACCGTGTGATTAGAGGGGTGCAACACGACGATACGTGTATTCTGCTTGCGGAGGCCTCCCGTCCGCCCTCCCGTCCACACCAGGGCATTGCTTTGCCCTCCACCTGGCCGACCAGCTGCACTGTCTGGTTCGTACATTTGGGATGCAAATTTTGTGTGTGTCCGGTATTAATGTGCCCCTGGGATCTGTCCCCAGATCGACACCCGCGGCCTAGGCATGCTGCTGATTGTCTATCCGAAGACCGTGGAGTGGACCCCCTTCGAGCTGGTGGCCATGTGCATGTAATATTAGTGTTGTCAACATGTCATGCGTCAGTTGTTTTGTCCCCCAGATCGACACGCGCGGCCTGGGCGTGCTGCTGGTGGACTACCTGACCACGGTGGAGTGGACGTCCTTCGAGCTGCTGGGCGAGGCGCTCAAGCTGCACCCCACACTGCTAAGCAAGGCGCTGAGGCACCTGGAGGCGGTGAGCATTAACAGCGATCGTACGGCTGTACGTAAGTACACAGGTTGCAGGTGATACAAGCTCCACGTGAGCACATCAGATGCGGCGAGCTACTGAAGGAGGGGTGACAGCCGCACCGTACAACCGTGCAACTCCCCGAGGGGGCAAAAACACAAAGGGGGCCCCTTTGGGCATATATTGCCTTAGCCGCTTGTAGCCGACGTAAAACGACTTTTGTCACAGTACACCGCGTGTCACCTCCATGGACAGAGGGAGGGAGGGCGCGCCCATGCCGCCAAACGGCCGTCGCCCCTCGGCCCACTCGGCCCACCCTCTCCGCCCTGTTTCCCCCTCCCCTCGCCCCAGGGCCACATGCTACGGCGCTACGAGCGGAGGGAGAGCCGCAGGAAGAAGCGAACCATCGTGGGGGACGCGCTGGAGGTAAGGGGAGGGGTGTTCGCGTGGGTGTGCTGGAGGTGGAGCTACGGGGTCCAGGAGGCGCAAGGGCCATCTAGTGAGGACAGAGGCGGGGTGCGTTGCGGCGTTGGGAGATGGGGCAACGGGCAGGGGAGGTTCCATTCTGGTTCCATTAGGAGACAGCACACTGGTTGCAAACCGTGGGTGCGTTGCATCAGTGCAGCCGGAGGCTACACGCTGCGACCATCGCCCGCGAACGGTATCCAGGCACGGCGGCCCACACACGCGTGTGGCATTTCGAGCTGGTGAAGCAGCCACAACACACTGTGCGCGTCTCCCTGCCACCCCCAAGTTACGTGAAGCAGCTTGGTAGACGGAGTAAACAGTACACGGACATGAATCCACGGCTCGGTACGCCGCTCTCCCTTCCACCCCCGCAGGCTGAGCTGGCGCCCGCTGAGGACTCGGAGTCAGAGGACGAGGAGGGGGCCAAGAAGAAGTAGGTAGTTGGGTCCAAGGGCGTGAAGACGGCGAGGGGTCAGAGGGAGCACGGGGTTCGGCAGTTGAGCCGTGCACTAACTGTAGGCTGCCCCTGGCCACACCACAACCCTCCGTTGCTCCCCCTGGTCCCTGGTCCTCACCCCTCCTGTCGCACGTGCGCAACTGCCGTGCACTGGCGCTGCGTTTGCGTACACGCCGCAGCACGAGGCATTTGAGCACGTCGCACACTGCTGCACCCGTACAAACGTTGTCGTACAAACTGTGCCGTACAAGCTGTGCCGTACAATGTTCCGTACAGGGGTCTGCTGACCGAGTACTACACGCTGGACTACGCCAGGGCCTTCGACGCGCTGCAGCTGCGCATAGCGGTCATGCGCAACTCGCTCAAGGTAACTGGAGAGTGGACAGCCGGGTTGTATTCCATACTAAGTCTTAGCTGATCGGAATAAATCGGTCGGAATAGCTGGAGGGCCTGGGCACTGTTGGCGTTGTCCTCTTGTCAGGCCGGGGACACGCGTGAAACGCGCAACCCGCTCAGGTAGCTGGGTCGCTTCTTTGCCTTCGGGGCCGACAGGGCCGGGGGCTCATGCATTGCTGTCATCCCTCCGCCCGCCCTAGGGGGGTGCATGTGCACTGCATTGCGGTCGCGCGCAACTCGCTTACGCTCAAGCTGGGCTGTCTGGTGTGTGTGGGCTGCCTGGTCGTGCATGGGGGAAGGGCTGGTGTGGATAGAGCACGGCGCTGCTACCCGGATCGCCTAGCAAGCCCCTACTTGACTCGCTGTCCCCTCCCCCTCCCCCCCTCCTCCGGCCCGCAGGAGCAGTTCGAGTCCTCCAACACGCTGCAGGCCTACCTGTGCCCCGGGCCCGGCTGCGGCAAGACGTATACCTCGCTGGACGCCGCGACGCTGGTGGACCCCATGGACCTAACCTTCAAGTGAGGACTGCAGTCTACGATCGTATGTCTTATTACTGCACAATAACACGGAACATTAAAATTGTGAGGTTCACAGCCAAGCGGTGGTCGTACGGGCTACACGTTAGTGAGCTCTTACCTTGACGTCCCGCATGGCATACCATGCTCTTGATAACCCGGCACGGGCCTGGAGACACACACCACACCTGGCATGGGGAAGGTGGGGGTGATCAGTCATAAGGAAGAAGCACGATGTACGATGGTCCTTCTCAGCATCGTGACCCCTCCTTGCCAGTGGTATCCCATGATATGCCCTCACCTCACCTCTGCCTCATGGCCCCGCTCCTCCCCCCTGGTGCGCCAGGTGCGCCATGTGCGGCTCACGTGCACCCTGTTACTGTAACACCCTTCCTGCTACCATTCGACACGACATTCTAATTTCTCTCCCCCTTTGTGCCCCAGGTGCGAGATGTGCGGCTCCGAGCTCATAGAGCAGCGCGCCACCAACGACGCGGCGCCCGGCACTGAGCACACCAGCGCCAAGGAGAGCAAGGAGGTGGGTGGGGAGGGGTGGCTGGTGGACGCAGGGCGACGGGGAGAGGGAGGAAGGGGCGGTCTTTTACGTCTGGAAGCAGCGGTTAGGGAGGTAGAGGAGATCCTGAATTGGGGCCTCCGGCTCCAACCACCTCGTTACGACCACCTGGCAATCTTATGACCTATTTCTGCTCCCTAGACCGCCCAGTGGCGACTCCAGGGGCTGTACTGCCCTCCTACTGCTTCTAGGACATCACCCTCCCATGATTCGCCCTGCCCTCCCTCCTCTCCGCGCTACCCCAGGCCGCCCGGCGGCTGCTCCAGGCCTTGGACCGTGAGCTGGCGCCCCTCACCCGCCTCATGGCTGAGCTGGACAAGCTGGCCGTGCCGCTGCCAGACCCAGGTGAGGAGAATAAGATGCTGGTTCTTGCAGGGTTCGTATGATATGGTGTTTAGGGTAAAACTGGACAGCGGCATGCCATCTCACCTGCCTCACAACGGAGCTAGACAAGCTGACTTTGCCGCTGCCAGACCCGGGTGAGGCGTGAGAGACATCAGCAACGTTATGTGTCCAACGCATGCCGTCAATGTCCTGAGTATCGTCATCCTAGCTGCCCGACCGGAGCGGATGGTCTCTTCATGCGGCATGCCGAGAACAAACGATTCTGGGGACTGAGGCCGGGTGGCTGCTGCCATCCTGTTGTTCTCTACCAGGCGAGCTGTTCGAGTGGGCGCAGCGCGTACGGCAGCGGGACGCCGAGCTGGCTGCGGCGGCGGGCGCAAACGGCGGCGGGGCCGGCGGCGGGTCGGGGGCGGGCCGCGGCGGCGGCGGAGGGGGTGGCGGCGGCGGCGGCGGGGCGGGCGGGACGTCTGCGCCTGCGGCCATGCTGGCGGGCAGTGGTGTGACGGTGCTGTCTGCCGACCAGAACACCAATACTTGGGAGGCAACGGACTTTGCGGTGGCGCTGACGGGGGTGGGGGCGGCGGGGGCTGGCGCCGGCGGGGGCAAGGCCGGCGGCGGCAAGGGCAAGGGTGGCGGCGGCAAGGGTGGAGCGGCGATGCCCTGGTTCCTGCAGGCGGCAGGGGAAGTCAAGGTGAGAGGGAGGTGGGCATCGAGAAAGGCTGGCGTTGCCTTTTGGTACCTGTACCCCGCTTTCAGATAAGAAACGCGGAGCTCTCCTTTGCCAGGCGCCGGACAACCCCCGGACTACCGTATATCATGAGCCCATCTCTGCCAGTGCATCCGTTGCCGCATGCATGGTCGCACATTGCCGCATGTAACACTGCTCTACCATCCCCGTGGATCAGTGGCGGCCTTTGCAGCCCCTCGTGACGCCCATTCCTCCCTGCACCTCCCCCGGTCCCCGTAACTACCAAGTTCTTGAGGTCCTAGTACTCTGTCGAACGCCCCCGGCCCCCGGCCCCAGAAGGAGGAGGGCGGCGAGGAGGGCGACGGCGGGGCACACGCCGACGGCGCCGCCGAGCCGCCGCCGCCCAAGGCCGCGGCGCAGCAGGCCGAGTACTTCCGCGACTTCATGGCCTACATGTCCAAGCTGCAGGGCGAGAAGCAGAGCGCGCCAGCAGGCGCAGGGGCAGGACCTGCGGCGGGGTCACAGCTGAACAACTTGCTTGCCCCGAAGCCGGAGCCCAAGCCGGAGCCGATGGCGGCGGCGGCGCCTACCGGGCCAGTGGCGGCGGCGGCGGCGGTGGTGGTGAAGCCGGAGCCGGGGGCGTGGGGGGAGACTGGGGTGGCGGCGCCGGGGCCGGCCGTGGCGGCGGCAGCAGCAGCGGGAGGGGATGTGGACTGGGAGGATGTGCAGGTTGGGGCAGGCGGCGGAGCGGCGGCAGGTGGAGGAGGCGTTACGTGGGAGGACGTGGGGCCGCCGGCGGTGAAGAGCGAGGGAGGGCTGGCGGCGGCCGTCAAGCTGGGTGGGTGCGGGCTGGGGGCGTGCGGTGCAAGGGTCGGGTGCTGTGGGGGGCGGGGCCAGATGGAGTTGAGGTGTGGGTGCGGGCTGGGGGCGGTGCAAAGTTGGGGTTGGGGTGGGGTGGTGCCCCGGAGCGAGGGCACTTGTTGCCCCTCCTTTACGGCATGGGCGGGTAGGCCGTCGGGGCGCCGGGCTCGTGCACCTATGTGCTGCAGGCCTTGCAGCTCCTGTCCCTGTGCCACGTCGGTCGGCCTTGCAGTGCTGTGGCAGCCCCGGAGTACAGATATTGCGTGCCGGACGGCGGTGACGTCCCTTATGCTCTGGCCTGGCCCTGACCTTATCACATTAGTGGTATTACTGCGCTCCGCCCCTCGAACCCTATCGTCCCCTCACTTCGCTGCGCAGTGCCCCCGAACCGCCTGCCTCGCAATGCCCAAGCCCCGCACCCCAATACCCGCTCCACGCCATACCCTTTCCTCCTTTTCCGCTCCTCACCCCTGCCTCTTGCCGCACCACCCCGCCCCCTGATCCCCCCGCCCCCTTGCAGAGGCCAGCCCCACCACGGATGCCATGGCCATGGACGCAGATGTGGAGTGGGAGGACGTGTAGCAGCGTGCGGTGTTGCTATGACGAAACAAAGCGTGCAACAAGACAGAGTTTGCCAGACGACGAAGCAATGGCCAAGGCTGCTGCAGGCTACGTACATTGCCGCCGACCAGACTCGTTGTTCGCTCTACGAGCCCAGCTGCGCCGCTGGCCCCTCCGGGCCCGCGTTGCATAGGCGGGTGTGTGCCCACGTGTATGGAGTGGGACTGAGGGAGTGGAAGGGCGCATGAGGGCTGTGTGGTTTACGGCTGCTGGGGCTGCGTTGAGGCTGGGCAGTGGGTGGCTGCCAATGCTGTAACTGAAGCGACGGCATGCGTACTGTGGGGTTCTGCAGTACCGTAGTGACTCACAGGAAAAGCCTGTAACGTGTTGGAGACGCAACAGAGAGCTCGCTTCATTTGCTTCGGCACGCCTCTCCCCTGTATCCCCAGCAGCTGCACCGCTGCCAGCAGCTCCGAGTCGCCGTAACACACGGTTTGCCATAAGGAACCGCAGTGAGTGACCGGCCGACCGGCAGCAGATGCACATACAGGGGTTCGTGTCACTCCACGAAGTCAGGAAACCGAGTAGCAGTCCCAGAACCAATCCTCTAACACGTGCTGTAACGTGTAACATCTGTCCAATGCCGGTCAGCCGAACAGTCCATTCAGATCACGCTTGCGAGATGCCACTATATGTCCAAGGTACAGGGCACACGCGACCAGCCAAAGCATGGGTAAGCCGAAGCAGGCACCCTCACAATGCCCCAGCTGGTGACACATACACAGCACAGTTGCGCTGTTTAAGTGACCTGTCCCGTCCGTAGATCACACCCTCTCTCATTGACATATCACTGCATCCACGCGACCGTACATTACGCGCTACCCTGCACCCGCATCCTTCCCTCGCTCCTGCATCCTGCCTCCTGTTTGGCTACTAGTCGTTTTGCCCTAACCCGGCCCCTTCTGTATGCCCTCATAGGTTGTCCGCGCGCTGCTGGCTACAGGCGCTAATACAGATGCGCTCAAGGTAGAAGGACGGCCGCTCGCCGCTCTACGTGGTGGCGCCGCCCCGCCTCCGCTCCCCCTCCCCCTCGCTCCCTCCCAGGCCTCCGTCCCCCTCCACCGCGGCCACCAGCCCCCTGATGCAGCATGCAGGGCCCTCACGCCCTCAGCCCGAGACCACCGCCAGGACGGCATTGAGGGCCTCTTGTCCTACCTTCGCCCTCTGGATCAGGTGCAGGCTCACCTGCGCCACTCTGCCTGCCTCCCAGCCCTGCTGGTCCACCCCCGTAGCCCACAGCAGCAGCACGTCTCCCAGGTCTGCCTGCACCGCTCGCAGCCACGCCCCGTAGCCGCCGCTCTCCCATTCGATGCCCCCGTTGTCCTTGATGCGAGCCGAGCCGCCGATGGTGATGGTATCCATCGGGGCAGCTGCGGTCTGCGGGTAGCACACCGCCACCGGCACCACCACCTCGTCTGGCTTGGTGCCCCGCTGGCTGTGACGGTTGAACGCAGCGGCGAAGACCTCGCGACTGTCGGAGGGAGTGGGGGAGGCAGCAGAGGAGGCCAGGGGAGCATTAGGAAGCAAAACAACATGAAGGCCGGGCGAGTCTGGGTCTGGAAACACCCCCGGAAGGTGCTTGCAGCTGCCGAGATTGGGCCAGTCAACGACATGCCTGCAGTGCACGACTGGCCTTGCACCTGCGGCACAGCGCCGCCGCCAGCAGGCCAAGGTGTGCACACAAACTGTATGACTATGTAGATTGAATCCCACCACCTTAACTAGCAAGTGGTCAAGGAAACGTGGGCCCGACCGGAAGGGGTCCCCCAAGCAAGGACAGCGCATAAAAGGAAAGCAACCTGCAAAGCCATTTCACTTACACGTTGAACTTTCCCTTATCCTCCAGCGCCCTCTCGGGCACGGTCTTCACCACCTTGGCCTCCACGGGCAGCGCCAGGAAGCACCGCACTGCGTCCACGTGCACCTGGGGGCGGCGCCGGTGGGGCAGGGGAGGGGAGGGCAGGGTAAGCCACGCCCTAGGACGAGATAAGAGCACCGCATTGTGCGGAAGGGGAGGTACCGTACAACGAAACCAGTCGGCTTGTACCGGCAGCGGCGTATGTGAGGCCACCTTACAGAGCTCAGCCCCGCGTCGCATCCCTGACAGAGGGCTGATCCTGGTCACGCATAGAGACATTTACGGGACACATACCGCTGTTGGCCAAAAACCGCAGTGGTGAGCCGAATTACAGGGGCGCAATCTAAAGTGTAGGCGCTGTTGCACAGGCAAGGGCGCACCATGTGGGCCATCTCGAGACCCGGCTGCTGCCTTCGGATGCACCTGGCCACCTGCCCCCCTTACTTCCCCCATCCGCTCTGCCCACCTTGGGGAGCCCCTCCGGCAGCATCCTCAGCCGCTCCTCCACCTGCCCCTCGCCACCTCCCGGCGCCGCCGCCCAGCCCACAAGCGGCGAGCGCGGGGTGGACTCACGCAGGGGGGCAGGGGCGACGGCGGCGGGCACGGGCGCACCGCTGGCGATTTTTTTTTTTTTTTTTTTTTTTTTTTAGGAGGAGGGTTATGGGATTATCGGAGACCTTTTTTTTGCGGGTAGGTCCTCAAGGTCGTCTCTTTACTTGGCTTGAAGCTGACGACGCAGGAGGCTCTGAGGAGACAGGTTTCGTCAAGCTTGCC
>VFQN01007735.1_pt1 | contig 11360 bp, 11 predicted proteins | sample 3512371 | NCBI WGS metagenome assembly VFQN01 (sample SAMN10412370, study PRJNA504923) | tailings metagenome | isolation source: Replicate 2 from Balatoc abandoned mine | place: Philippines: Itogon, Benguet | collected 2017-08-28
ACCGCGACTTCAGTAGGTCTACAATTTTACTTCCCGTCTCACCACTACTACCTCCACCTCGCGTTACTAGTACTTTGTTCCCCCCCCGCCCACCGTTGCCCCCGGCTGCAGCCTCCTGCTGGTGGCCGCCGTGAGGTCGGCCGCCAGGCGCCGCCCGAAGTTGCGCATCATAGTGCTGCCGCCCGCCAGCACGATGTTGCCGTACAGCGCCCGCCGCGTGTCGATGGGGCAGCTCTGGATGACGTCGTCGACCGCCTGCAGCACGGCGGGGGGAAGGCGCGGCTGGGCGGGTGACGCCGGGAGCTGGAGAGCCAACTTGGCCAGTACGGCCGCGCAAGGCAGGCCAGGCCACGCGGCCGCCAGCTGCAGGCCGGGGCTACCGTACTTGCAAGGCATGGCACGGAAGGAGGCAGTGCTTGGGGGCTGGGCGCTCGCACAGCCCCCCCACACGGCTCCGCCAAGCCGCCCGCAGCCGCCACGCCGCATGCCGCCTCCCCGCCCCCGCCCGGCGCTGCGTCTCACCCGCGGCAGCGACACGGCCCCGCCGCTCGCCATCGCGCTGCCGGGGCCGCCTGCCCCGTGGCCCGGGCCCTGCTGCCCGCCCGCCGTCCCCGGGCCCGGCCCCACGGCCATGCCCGGGCTGAAGAACAGCTCGGGAGCCAGGAAGCGCTCGTAGCCCAGCTCCACAGGAAGCGGCTGGGGGGTGGGGGTGACGGGAGGGACAGAGTGCTGGTGGGAAGTCGGCAGCATGGTAACGTAGTTGGTTGACAGTAGAATGGGTAGTGTACACCGCTAAAGGTACGTTGAAGACATGAAGAGGGAGGAGTGGGACGGGGGCCAAGGAGGACTCGAAACACGTCGTGTTCCCTAGTACGTGTACTGCGGTGGCTGGTGAGCGTTGGGCTACCAAGCTGCCCCTACCCCAGCTAGCTAACCCACGGCACGCCCTCCTGGGCCACCCGTTGTGCTGCACTCCTGGTCCTCACGCCCGCCGGCCCCCCGCCCACCCCTGCCCACCCCTGCCCGGCCCTCACCGCCCCGGTGCGCGGGTGCTCCAGCGCCAGGCGGCGGCAGTGCTTGGCGGGGTCGCGGTCGTAGCGGGAGAACTCCTGCGCGGGAGGGGGCGGGAGGAAGGGGCTGTCCAATGCGACAAGGCGGCCCTCGTAGGCGCACGTGGCACGCGGGCCGGACTCCCGCAGCTCTCGGCTGCGGCGGTCCCCGCCTTCCCCCTTCCGCCCACCCCCACGAACACGTCGACCTACAGACTCCGTCTGCCTCCATGCCCCCTCCCACCAAGCCCGCAACCCACCCGCAGCATGTCGGGCGCCACGTAGCAGTGCGCCTCCTTGACGCGGCGCGCCACCTCCAGGGACACGTCGGGCGGGACCGGCTCGCCGCGGTCCCTGGGGGCAAGGGGAGGGTTGGGGCACCGGGCGGTGGGTTGAGGTTACGGGGAGTTGGGTGAGGGTGGCCGCGCGTGGAAGGGAGAGCAATGCACAGGGTCAAGCACAGGAGCTTAGTGACAGCGGCCGTCCGTTCCCAACAACACCACCACCAATATGACCACCACCACCACCACCACTAGGACCACCACAAGCGGGTATGGAGTGCACGGCTGCGGCAGTGCACGGACACGGGGCGTGCGGGCGATCATCATAAGGCCCCTGGGCCCCAGCTCGGCTGCCTTTCCCCCTGGCCCTGCCTCCCAGCCCGCCTGAACCCGCCCCCACCGCATCATCTGCTGCACCACCGCCGTGACCGCCCGCCCCGCCGCGGGCAGGCTGCGCACCGCCCCCCCCAGCACGTAGCCGTCCACCACCGGGATGACGGTGGTGGCGCCCTCGCCCACGTCCACCACGGTGCCGGTCAGGCAGGGGCCGGAGGGGCCGGAGGGGGAGCCGCCGGGGGCGCAGCCGCCGGCCTGGGGAGCGGCAGACGGGCCGTTTGGTTTAGTCTTATCAACTACATTCTATCAAAAGATACCCTTTCGTTTAGTGTATTTGCAGGGGACCTCGTGAGGGGACCCCTTGTGGTTGGGGTGCCAGGGCTGGGTAGCGGGGGGTGCTGGGGTGTTGCGAACAGGGGCCCAGGAGCGGCGTAGCCTGCTGTAGGGGCGGAAGCCGAGGCAGCGTCAATGGCCACCGGGGTGGCAGGGCGGTGTGCAGCCTCCATGCGCTGCCCGGAGGCAAGCTACAGGCGTTGTTGTGAACAGTTGCACAGCACAGCCAAATGGGCCAGCACGTGGACGTTGGCTGGGACTCTTTCATTGATTGTTAATCCGGGCAGCGGCACCAAGTTTGCGGCAGGCAGCACAGCGCTTGCGAGTGCCTGCCGCCCGCTCTCCTCCGACCACCCACGCCCCCAGGCTCCTGCCCCTGAAGGCGCTCGCACTCACTGCAACCGCCTGCTGCCGAGCTGCCCTCCCTGCCCAGCCACTCACGCCAGTTGCCGTTGTCACGGCCGACCGTGACAGCGAGCGGCAGTCCCTGACCAGGCAGGCGCTGCACCTGGTTAGCGCACCGGCACCGTCACACACGTACGGCTGGGGCCACCGACACAGTTGGATCCCCACAGGCAAGTGAGGCACCCCCAACCGCTCTTACGCCATGAGTGCAGCCGTGCAACCCCACCCACTAACCCACGGACCCAGTGACCCACCCTACTGGTGCTGCGGGCCGCCCCACACACGCCCCCCCCCCCGGCCCCGCGCCCCCCACCCACCGCGTGCAGCGCCATGACCGCCGACACGCCCACGTGCATGCCGCGCACGTTGAACGTCTCGAACATGATCTGGCGGGGAAAGTACATCGCGTCACGAGGAGCGAGGAGATACAAGCAGTGCAGTGGCAGGCAAGAGGATATCGTCACTGTTGTGACTTGGGTCATATGGGCGATGCCTGTATGAGGTAGCTGCGTAGCTGCCCCCCGCCCCGCCCCCGGCCCCGCCCCCGCCCCACCTCCGCCATGGCCTCCCTGGCCTCGGGGGGGTTGAGCGGCGGCTCGCTGAGCACCACGCAGTGCTCCTCGGGGTCCGCGCGGAGGTAGCTGGGGCGGGGAGGGGAGGGGAGGGGAGGGGAGGGGAGGGGAGGGAAGGGGAAGAGGGGCAGGCAGGAAGGTATCTTAGCATGTCGCACTGGACCGGCTGTGGCGAGTAACACGGAGACGCAAGACAAACGACAGAAAGCAAGGAGTTACGTGGCAGCAACAGGCTTGCATCGAACAGCCCCTCCGCCTGCCGTCCCTCCCCTCCTTCCCGCCTACCTGTGATGTCTGCCCCCCAGCCCCCACACGCCGATGCCTTGCCCTGCATTCTGGTCGCCGTACCTTACCGCGCTCCTGCGTCTTTCAACTGTCCGCGGCCACTCAGCCCGTCTCCATACTTCCACTTCCCCCTTCCTCAATGCATCTCTAGTCGCATCTGCATCGTGTGCCGTACGATTTATTGCCGCCGCCGCCACTGACATTCTCCCCTTGCCCACGTGTTCGCTCCGCCCCGTCGCAATGCACTGGTTAGGTGAGTTTGGGTTACGGCCAGGCGTTATCTGTGTTGGATACGCGTCGGGTGTAGGGCCGGGTCGGGATACGTCGTGCACGCACGCGCATCCATGTCAGCTCAGCCGACAGCCGCTACCACCTATGCAACACCAACCGCACATTGCTTTATACTACGCCACTATTGTTCACGGAGCCTACGCGCCGGCCAGTCTGCCGGCGCGCGCTGTGGGAGCTGGAGTTGGAGGCGGACCACTGCTACAATGAGTAGATCTTATCGGCTTGCCGGAGAACACAGCTGGCCGTCTACCACTACTACTTCCTCGCGTTCATAGTACTCCCTCCCGCCACCCTCCCCAGCCTCCCCTTCCCCCCGGGCCTCACGTGAACATGGCCTTGTGCCAGAAGCGCTCCATGGCGTCCCAGTCCACCACCACCCCCTGCCGCACGGGGTACACCACGCCGCCGCCGCCCCACCCGCCGCCCCCCGGCCCGACCCCTGCCGCGCCATGGCCCCCAGTTGCTGCTGCTGCTGCTGCAGGCGGGCCCTGGGCGCCCGGCAGCGCAGCCCCGGCCGCTGCCGCTGCCGCCAGCGCCTCCTCCCCGATGGCGCAGTCCAGGTCCGACAGCGCGGCCAGGGCCGAGGCGGCGGCCGGGGCGGGGGCCGCGCCGCCGGGGCCGCCACCTGGGGCCGCGCCGGGGGGCGGCCGGGGCGCGGCTAGGATGGCGGTGGGGAGCACAAAGCTGGGCTGCGCAGGAGCACGCGGGTGGAGGGCGGGTAGCGGGGGCGTTGGGGACACCTGGCCCTCAACGCGTACGATAATTGCAGGTGGTGAGGAATATACATGTCTTTGTAGCTGTAACTTGCCTCTGCGTTTCCCGCGAATCCGATTTTCGAAAAGCCTGTTCCGCAGTCCAGGACTATGGCTGGTCTTGATGGCATGCTTTGTTCTTTACGTTTACAGGCGTGCTTTGTTGATCGGTATCATACGGTAATTCGGTAATCGGTAATTCTCTCTCCTCGTCAGCACTAGCGAGTAGCGACCCTTTTCGCCCAGCGTGTGACTGTTTGCAGTTGGTGACGGAACTGCTTACAGCGAGAAAGGTATAAGAAAGTCTTCCAACGCCTAAAAAATAATACTTATGTGGCCAGAGCAGTCAACGTTGCGTGCACAACCTTGCTTGGTGTTCGTTGGAGTGCATGCGAGCAAGGCCCTGGGCCAGTCCCCTGGGCCAGTCCCCTGGGCCAGTCCCCGATGTCCAGGCTTGACAGGAGGCAGGCCGCTGCCACGGCTGTCCAAGCACCCCACCCGGGCCGCTGCCCACACGCTGCCTGGGGTAGGACAACTGCCTGTACAGCAGCCCGGTCGCGACCAGGGGAGACCCACGTGGATTCCCCTTCCCTGGTCTCCACTGATCACAGACAGCCCAAGGGCCAGGCAAGGTACGAAGGTGTGCTCCCCTGGCCCCTGCCCGGTCCGGCGGTTGGGCATGACTACGCTTGCCACCACAGGGTAATCCTCCCCTTACCACTAGAACGGACGCGAAAATTGCAAACAGGGTGCCCCGGTCAGCATGTGGGTGCCTGACCAACCTGCACCAACCTGCGAATGCTCTGTGCTGGCACTCTAACCGTTCCTTAAAAGCAACCTCTTCCGTCAAGTGGTGGCAGCGTTGCAGCATTAGTACACGTTCCTCTTCCTACAACACAGCAAGCTAGGATACCGGTCCGTGTCGTTGCGAGGCGCCACACGCCATCAGCCTGAGGCCTGCGGCCCGGTGACACCGTTGGCGCCAAGCGCGCATCAACCCATACGAGGGTGATTGGTGTAGTCGCGTGCACAATGTACGGCAGCATTATCCGGGCACCCGTCCACTGTCCACTGCCTTGACAGAGGCCCTGTCCTGTCCTATCCAAACCTGTCCTGTCCCAAGCAGACCAAATGCACCTGATGGTCAACTGCCTCAGTTGCTGTCCGTCGCCCGTCGCCCGCCGCACGACTTGACGCACCCCATCCAATTCCTCCTCCGCTCCGGCTGTGGCGTGGACGGGAGGGCACAGCCCGGCGCCCGGCCCGCCTACCTTCAGCCTACATCGTCCCCGGCACGCCCCTGCTGCCGGCCCCGCAAACCCAGTGTGCAACCCGGCAACCCTGCAGCACTCCGTGCCTCCAGCCCCTGCATCCTTAAACCACCGCAACCCCCAACCCACCACCTAGCCCAGCGCCCGCCCCTAAGCCCTACCCTGCCCCCGCTGGCTGCACCACGGCGTTCGCCCCCGCCCCCGCCGCGCCGCCCCCGCCTCCCCCGCCCTGCCCCTGCGGCCCCCCCGCCGTGTCGAACAGCATCTCCATGGCGTTGCCCAGCTGCCGCACCATGTCGGAGGCGGCCATGGAGCGCTTGCGAGCCGCGAAGGCGTAGGCGGAGGCGGTGCGCGTGACCAGGCATGCGCCGTACGAGGCCAGCACCATGGGGTTGATCTCCGGCAGGATGACCACCTCGCTGCTGCGCCGCGCGCCGTCCAGGAAGGCCAGCGTCCAGGCGATGAAGGTGGCGATGGTGCCAGACAGGATGTCGCCCTGGCTGCCGCAGCGCTTGGCGCCTGGGGGGCATGGGGGTGGGGGTGGGGGCGGTGGGGAGGGTCATGTCAGCATCCCTCATACTGGAGGCCACTCTCATAGCGGCCACACAAGGCCCCCAGGGCCGTGCCTGCCTGCGCCGCCGCCGCCGCCGCCGCCCGGCCCCGGCCCTCCTCCCCCGGCCCCTGTCGACCCACCTCCGCTGGCGTTGCAAATCATGGTGACCTTGCCGTCGCAGATTGCGTCCACGGGCCCCTTGGACACCAGCGTGGGGCCGCGCAGGTGCGCCGTGACCTCCAGCAGCTTGGAGGAGCGGTCGTTGTTGGGGCCATGCAGCGACACGCCCAGCGTGGAGGCCAGCCGCCGGAACTCGTTCAGGTTGGGCGTCAGCACGCAGTTGGTGTAGCCTGGCGGGGAGCGGGGGCAGGGAGGCGGGCTGCTGGGCGGCACCGCGAGGGAGGGCCGGGTGGCAGAGCGCCCCGTGCACGCCCACCGACAACGCCGGGCCGTTGTCAGGCGCCAGGCATGGACAGGCGCGGGCCAAGCATGGCAGCTCGCGCCCCTTGGACTGCTGCCACAGGGCAACCGGCACGTGCCTCCGCCGCCCCTGCTACCCCCCTGTCCCAAGTTACGCCACCCCAGAACCCCACCCCACCCCGGCCCACCCGCCACCAGCTCCGGCTCCCGCGCCACCAGGAACAGGCCGTCGCCGTCCAGCACCAGCGGCATCTTGGCGGCCCGCGCGCGCAGGATGACGGCGCGCGCGATGTCCAGCAGCAGCGGGTCGCGGCCCAGGCCCGGGCCCACCACCAGGCAGTCCAGGCGGTTGAACCAGCCCTCCACCTCCGCCACAGCCTCAGACACGTGCGCGCTGGCCACGGCGGCGGGGTCGGGGCCGGGGCTGCCGGGGCCGCCTGGGGCGCCGGCGGCGGGGACCTGCGGGGCAGGCGGGCGCAGGGCGGAACAGGGCAGGGCAGGGCGGGGGGCGCAGGCAGCGGAGTGGGTCGGCGGGGGAGGCGGCGCCGGCGGGTGCTTGGTGATGGCCAGGCTGCACGACATGCATGGAATTTCCGAAACCCAAGTGGTGAGGGGCTTGTAGGCCGCATGTCCTGGGCCGTGCCCTGCCACGCGCCGGGGCCCCTTCCCGGCGGCGGTGCCGGCAGGCGGGGGCAGCCAGCCAGCCCTCCACCTGCCCGCGGGCCCCCGGCTGCGCCCTATGGCCAGCCGCCAGCCCGCCTCAGACTCACTCCACTGCCTGCGGCCCCCGCCCCGCCGCATCGCCCCACCTTGCCCCCTGCCGCCGCCGCCCCCCCGATGAGCTCCCCCGCCTGCATGAAGTACGGGTGCACCAGCAGGTCGGGGCTGTACTGCTTGATGGTGGGCGCCGCGGCCACGGAGCAGAACACGTGGGACAGGTCGGCGCCAACCTGGGCGGGGGCAGCCGGGAGGGAGGGCGGTGTGCTGCTGAGCGTCAGCACCGGTACAGGTGGTGGGACGCGGGGTGGGTGTGACACGGGGTTGTGCTCGACCAGCCGTTTCATTTGGGCCCGCACTCGACCAGGGGCGGAAGCTGAAACAAAAGGCCTGTACGGCTATGCCAATGTAAATGGCCTGCACAGTACACACGGGGTTGGGTCCGCATGCCCACACCTGACTGACAGGGGCACGTGTGCCGCTGCCAGCATGCTGCTGCGCACACCGCAAGCCAAGCTGCCCAGGTAGCACACCCGCAGCATACCCGCACCCCCACCCCGATACGCACCGGCACCCACATCCGCACACGCTATATCGTCCGCACCACCACCGCAGGGGGGCAAGAGCCTCCCCTCCCCCTGGCCCGGCCCCGCACCGCACACGCACCGCCAGGGCAGCTGCTGCCGTGAAGTACGGTGCGCCCGTGTACTCCGCGCAGCCGCCCAGTACCGCTATCTTGCCGGACTGCCCCTTGTACCTGTCCTCTGCAGCCAGAGGGTTTGGGGTGGGGGTGGGGCAGGCGGCGGGCGCGGCCGACACGGGCCCGTGCGGCGGTCAGCGGCCAGACTCTCAGGCTGCTCCAGAGGGAGTCCCACCTGTGAGGTTTGGTACGATCCTCCTGACCTCCGACCGTATCTCCTCACTCATCATCGCATTCCCGTCATTTCGCTCGCCGCTTGCGCTGAGGTTTCGCGTCACTTGACGCGACCCCAGGCCCTGCACCAAGCATCTAGTGTCAAACAAGGGCTAGTTTGCCTATAATGTTAGCAATATCGCAAGATAGGGCGTACCGGCCTATTCTCGCCGAGGACCGCACCCGGCGCTGCACGCGACATTCGCAATTAGCTCGCTACATATCAAGGAGACATCCTGAAGGTTCTCTGCCTGCGTATGCAAGTAGAGTTATGGCCCATTGTGCGCTGCTGGGCTACCAATGCGAGTGTTTACACAGCGATTCCAGCCCTTGCGGTTGTCGGTTGGCACGCCAAAACAGGGCTGCTGCGCCCCCTACCTGTATATGCCTTTCGCCTCAGTGTGCTGACCGCCTGTCTGGAATTCTTAAGTGATGACGTTACGTATCTCGTACATCTGGTGAAGCCCGTTTTGGGAGGCCACCCCGACACAGAGGAGTGCCTTGCTCTTAGTTAACAATGAAGTTCACGCACCAGCTGAAATTTAACAGTGTCCCCGAGTGGAGAGAGCACTACATACAGTATGCCCATCTTAAGAAGTACATTTACGCGCTTGCCAAGAAGGAGGCTGACCTCCAAGCAGGTGGACAGCTTGTAGCCGATGAAGAGGGACTCTATGCGCCATTGCTGGATGCGGCTAGGCAGGGAGGACAGGTGCGCTGCGTTGTCGCTGTGTTCGGTGGCGCGGTTGGCGCCTTGCTGGCAAGAGGAAGGAGCACGACAGCATTGATGTTGAGGTAGACTGACCTTTGCGCTTCCGCAAGGGAGGTGCGGGTGGTGAGGAGTGCTCAGCGCGTCCGCTAAGCCTCTCCATCTTGCGTCCGGACCCCCTCGTTCCGGAGCAATAAACCATGCTCAACTCCTCCCCGCCCTCCAACCACCCCTACATACATCTAAGCTTCGCTCATTCCCAGGCTATTCCCTGTGCATGGGCAATTGTCGCCACAGCGTCCCTGCAGGCACGTGAACCCTTCACTGCTCCGTTCCTCCCAGGCCCCACCCGCCGACCATCCCTCCCTTCCCTCCCTTCCCGCCCCGCCCCGCCCCCCAGGGCCCCACCGAGGAGGGCTTCCAGCGCGAGCTCGACGCGCAGCTGGCCGCCACGCTGTCCTTCTTCGCCGTCAAGGAGGGCGAGCTGGGGGCCAAGGTGGCCGAGCTGGAGCTGGAGGTGCACAGGTGGAGAGCAGCAGCGCTGGGAACCAGATAGGCGCAGGCCTGCACCTGTACCTGCGCATAGGGGGGCGGCCGGGTGCGGGCTGTGTGCGGCATTCGGCGCCGCCCCCGACCACGCCCTGGGCCGGCGGCACACAGGTCGTGAGGCTTACTGGCGGGCCTGCTGTAACCGTGCGGCGCTGGCATGCCGTACGGTGGCCCACCGACCGGTTGCCGACATGCTGGCATGGACGGTGCTCTCCCTCCCCCACCCCTCCCCTTCCTGCTGCCCCCTCCCGCAGCCTGGAGAAGATCCCCAACCGCGCGGAGGCCTCCACGCTGTCGCGCCTGGCTGCCGGCCGGGCAGGGCATGGGCCGGGGAGCAGCCCCTCGCACGCGGCGGCGGCTGCGGCAGCAGCGGCGGCGGGCGCCATGCCGCCCTCGCCCTCCACGCTGGACCTGGCGCGCATGGTGGCAGCCACGCCGCCAGAGGTGCGGGGAGCGGGCGGCCGGGAGCAGCGTGGGCTGGGGTGCTGGCGAGGGAGGGGAGGGGGCGTACTGGTGGAGGGCCGCGGGGTGCACCGGAACGCTCCTCAGCTCGGAAGCGACTGCCTGCTGTGTCAAGACATGTTGGGAGTGGTGCATCTCCTGGACAGTACGGGAAGGAGCACGGGGGACAGGGCGGGGGTGGGGGCGGCGGCCAGGAGCCCAGGGTGGAGGGTGGAGGGTGCTCGGGAGGCGGTGGAAGGGCAGGGGGGTGCAGTGGGGGCCGCGGTGCGGAGGGACAGGACGGGAAGGAGGCACATGCCTTCTGCACCTCCTGGTTAGAGTGAGGGGTTCGAGACAAAGGAGGCTTCCGGACACGACGGCAGCGCGCATGGGAGTGTGTCTGGCATGACCCTAGACCAGCACGGCATGCCGCGCCGCTGGCACTGATGTCCACCTTGGTAGGACACCATTGCTGCTCGGCGGCCACCCGCTCCCCTGCATGCCGCCCCGCAGGACCACCGCAAGGTCCGCGTGCGGTTCTGGGAGAACCCCCCGCGCCACGTGTTCTCCACCAACCTCAGCGCGCGGCGGGCCAAGCTGCAGAGCAGGTTCCAGGTGGGCAGGTGGGCAGGGGGGCAGGGCCGGACGGGCTTGGCGGCTGGAGCAGGGCGGGGGCTGCAGCAGAGTCACCGGGCCGCGGGGGCGGGGAGCGGCGGCGGCGGCGGCGACGCGGCCGTTGCCCAAGGCCAGGGGTGCATGGGCCCTGGCACAGGCTGGGGGGCCGCCTTGTCATCGCGCACGTCGGTCTACAGACATGGTCTGCCTTCTTGCCTTTCCACCACCGCCAAGGCCCCCCTGCCCTGCCCTGCCCCCAGGACCTGTACATTGCGCTGCACGACCTGAAGGAGTTCCTGCACATCAACAAGGAAGGCTTCAGGAAGATCATCAAGAAGCACGACAAGGCGAGGCCGGGGCGGGGGAGGGCGGGGGAGGGGGAGGGGGCCGCTGCAGGGACCGCGGGACCTCGGCATGGCGCGGACGTGCGGGTGCACACAGGGGCGGGGTGGAGGGGCCTGGGCGGGGGCGGGGGCGGGGGCGGGGGGTCGCTTCAAGGCCACAGGCAGGTGGGCCAGGCGCGCACACCGTTCGGTGCGCACCCGGCCCCCGAACATTGCATGATCTCCGCTCCACTTGACCTTCCCATGACCAGTACACATGACCTGTACCGCGCGCATTGAACACCTCCCCCTTTCCCATGCTTCTCCCAACCCCCTCCCTATACAATTTGTTCCTTCCCGTTACTGTGCTGCTCTGCGATTACCCCCTCCCCCGCCCCCCTTCCGCCCCCCTGCTCCCCCCGTTGCCCCCCAGCTGACCCGCTCAGTGGACCTGCGCGACCGCTGGAGGCCCCTCGTGGAGGCGCACCTGGCGCCCGCAGCCAAGCAGGCGGCGATGGACCGCGCGCTGGGGGTGATCCCAGCCC
>VFQN01007736.1_pt1 | contig 11357 bp, 16 predicted proteins | sample 3512371 | NCBI WGS metagenome assembly VFQN01 (sample SAMN10412370, study PRJNA504923) | tailings metagenome | isolation source: Replicate 2 from Balatoc abandoned mine | place: Philippines: Itogon, Benguet | collected 2017-08-28
CGCCGCACACTCGGACGAGTCAGTCAGTCACCGTACATGCACAGGGCAGGCATGGAATGTAAGTAGCAGCGCGAGGGGTGTGGGGAGGGGGTGGGTGCCACCGGGTTATATATTAGTTGCCATCCATCATGGGCATCCGGAGGGAGTCATTTCGACTGGGTTTCTAGGCGCCAGGCATCCCCCATCCCTCTATCCGTCCATAGCTGCAAGTACCCCCGCATTCCTGGCTCCAGGCACCCCCAAAGTCTGGGCTCCAGGCCCCCCCCAGCCCCAGCTCCAGACTCCCACATCCTGCCTTGGGGCTCCCCCACAGGTACCAGGCACCCCCCTTCTCCGGGCTCCCCCCACATTCATGCCTGCAGGCTCCTCCGGCTCCAGGTGCCCCCCAGCCCTGGCTCCCAGCTTGCACACCGGCTCTTACCCCGTACCCCCTGGCGCCTGGGGCACCCCCTGGCATGCGCATGGAGTGCATTCCAGGCTCCCACTTGGGCTCCCCCCATTCTGACCTCCAGTAAGGCATCTGGTTTACGGTTCCTGGCTCCAGGTGCCCCCCATCACTGCCTCCAACCTCCCACACGGGCTTGCCCCGTTCCGGGCTGCAGGCATCCCCCATCCCTGGCTCCAGGCACCCCCACAGGCTGTCAGCACGGCTTCCGGGCTCCTGCTATTCCCACACGCACCCCCACACATTGTCAGTAGGGTTCCCGCATTCCTGGCTCCAGGCTCCCACACAGGCTAGCCCCCACCCCCAAGCCCCTGCCCCCTACCCCCTGCCCCCTAGGGCACCACCTGGCACGCGCGTGCGTGCGGTGCGTGCCGTTCCTGCCAAAAGCATTTGCTACGCGCCCCCAAAGGGGGCGCCCCCCGGCCGGTGCCAAGGGACGGGTGGTCAGCAGGCACGCTCTTCTATCCCTTTGGCATGCCCAAAGCTGCGATGTCTCGCAGGCGCGCCCAAAGATCCACCACCCGAGTTTCGAGTTGATAATATGGGTTTCTTCGAGTACCGGTACGTGGCGCAGCCGCAACGAGGGCCGAGGGGTGTGGCTGAAGGGGTGGCTGCTGCCGGGGTGTGTACCAGCTGCCGTTCCCCCCAGACATCCGGAGGGAAGCCTTTCAGCTTTATTACGAACTGGGTTTCTAGCTCAACCGCATGCTGGCGTACGGTGGCCACTAGCGCTACCCTGCCGGGGCGGTGGGCGCTGTAGCAGGTGCAAACAGGTCTGGTCCTTGCTGATGAGAGCCATGCACTCACATAACTAACCTTGCAGCTACCTGCATAACAAGGCCTGCCCAAAGCTACGGTGTCCGCTCCTGCCGAGGCCGTGCAACGGCCCTGGCACTACACCGAAAAGCCCCTTGCACTAGCAGCCAAATATCACGACAACGCAAGACAAAGCAACGCCGTGGCAGCCGGACAGCAATATGCACCACCAAGGGCATTGAAGCAGTATCTGCGGCCCCAACGTGCGTGGCACCTGCTAACCACCCCCGGCGCCACCACACTGAGGCACTCACGGAAGTCAGTCATAGCAGGGCGCTCTGCGTCCACGGTCAGCACACCTGGTCACCCAATCAGGCCAGCAAGTTGCAAAAGCGCAACAGAATGGCACACGGGGATGTCACCAAGGCACACCTGGGTACGACCTGGCACGACACCAGGGTCTCCTTGGAATGCAAGGGTGGCCGAGGGTGGCCAAGCCCAGCTGGGCGGGTACAGACCCCTTCTGATACTGCTCGGAGCCTAATATGAAAATTAAAACATGAATATTGGTGTAAAATTCTGGGATTTTAGGCAGGTGGTACGGCAGGTGTCTTCTCCGTCGGTGTGCACTGGCTCTTCCCGGGCAGGTATATGTATGTCCAAGCCGGCCATGCATTTGTTCACGCGGCAACCCAGGGCTCGTACCCCGCGGTCCGCAAGTGCAAGGCGGCCCACATGCCGCCAGCCACACCAGCGCTACCAGCAGGGCACGGCCGCCACCCACAGGCCACCACCACGATCACGGCAGGACGGCAAGCACGTGCCGTGGAGGGCGCTCCGGGCGACTGCCCTGCCGCAGGGGGCGCTGTACGTGCGGCAAGTGGCCCTGCCGGCGTGCTGCCGCTCTCCGCGTGTGAAGGTGCCGCACAAGCGGCCCGCGAGGGGTGTGGGGAGGGGGTGGGTGTCACTGGCTTATATATTAGTTGCCCTCCACTGTGTGCATCCGGAGGGAGTCATATCGACTGGGCTTCTAGCTCAGTGGTAGAGCAGTCGACTGCAGATCGACAGGTCTCCGGTTCGATCCCGGAGGGGCCCTTGTTGCTGTCCTTTTGGACCCCTGTCGTACGCCGTACACTTGTACACACCGTCCGGGACCTCAGGGACCCGGTTGGGGTGCTGGGCGGGCAGGGGGCCCATCAGTACGGCAGACCAGCAGCACAGAATGGTTGTCGGCGCCTGCCGTACGAGTTACAGCTGCCGTACGACAGCAGAGCATGTCCGGCGCTCACTGGAGCCGGGGCCTGGCATGGACGGCAGTTCCAGTGGTGCCGCAGCGCACCGGGTTCCCCCACTAGCAACAGCCGATAGCGGGGTGTGCTGGGGGCAGGGGCTGGGCCCTGCGTTGGCACTTGGCTGCATGCCACGCCCCCAAGCTCACAGGCTGCCCACAGTAATGCTCATCGTCATGGATTAGGCTGACTGTCAGCCCCGTTTGCGCCACCGCGGGGCCACAGGGTGGCAGGCGTGCGAGGGGGGTCAACTGGGGTCAACACAGCCGGCTTGCATCGCCGCCGACTGAGGGCGGTGGCCGGCCCAATCAAGTTTGGTGGTACGTGAGTACAAACAGGAACATATTATAAACCTTAGACAGCAATGGACTGCTTTTAATGCTCGATGCGCATCCGCGATCTGCATGTCTCGCGCTTGCGGCTGCGTGGTAAGTTCAGCGCGTTGCACCCATACCTGTGTACACTCCCTTGAATGCATAAAATGCTTACATGTACCAGTATGCAAAGGAGATGTGGGATATCGGCAAGGTCTTTGTGTGGATGGTGCTCACTGCTGGGATACCTAGCTCTATGATTCCTGCCTGCCCTCCGGTGAAGGCCCCTGCCCCCTGCACCTCATCCACTCCCTAATTCTTTCTGCCCTGCCAAAGCAGGCATCCTTTTGAACCATCGGCCAAGACCATTTAGCCTGGCTATACTTGTTTTGGAGCTCCTTGTCTCACGCGTGGTGCTGGCCGTGGTCTTGTTGGGACCTGGTGGAACGGTGCGTCGTACCTATCAGTTTATAAAAGGACCGGACGCACAACAACGGCCGCGTTCAGTTTGGGATTCGTCGTCTGCGTGGCACCCTGCAACGCTGCTACAAGGGCAACTGACAAGAGCGGGGAAGCTCCCCTGGTACCCAGCACACGTGCTTGCACGTGCCCAGCAGGTCCCGTGCGGAGTCCCTACAGTACCTATGTCCACCTTTCTACTCAGATCATGCCGCGCGTAGCATTTGAGCTGATCGACTGGACTGACAGTTCTGCCTTGCCAAGACATAAAGCGCTCTTTGAGCGGTTGTTGGACCCGCACGTTCTGCTTTCCCACACACCAGGGCGAATCAAGGTAACGTGGGAAGATAAGCGTCCTTTAGTAATCATAAGTTTCTTTGTAGAACTTGTGAAATAGAGTTGAGCAGCGGGCTTAGTGGCGGGCCGATGGGTGGGCACTAACCGTTGGCACCGATGTCGCAGCCATTGCTGTTCGGCTCAGGCAAACACATCGGCTCCCATGCTATGATATCTTAGCCCATTGCTCCATACCACAGTTCAGTATGGGCTCCTCAAAGTCAGCCCCACGGCGCCCCTCGTCGGTGTCGATGCTAGGGGTATGTGGCGCAGCTACCGTTACAGTCGCTTACTACAATATGAACGCAAATGTTACTGATTGAAAGCTGCTGTGCGCAGGCTCTGCTGCTTGCGGTAGCGACTGAGACGGCATTCGGTAAGTCCGACCACGTTACATGGCGTGCCAGCAGTGCTTGGCCAGACTGTATGGTTGGAACATGATACTGACAAGTGCCTTTACTACGTAACGCAGCACAAGAGACGAATTCGCAGCAAGGGTCTGGCCCCTTGCCCGTTCCCGGCCACGATGGTGCGAGTCCTCCGGCCTACGCGCCCCCGCCTTACGGGGGAGGCTACTACACGGCCCCTCCTCCCAGCTACAGATCGTACCCTAGCACCACTCCCCCGCCACCGTACGGTGCTTACCCGGCAGGACCCCCACCTAGTGAGTACGCCCTACCCTGCACGGGTGATTATTTTGCTTTCACACTGCACTGGACATGATTCACTCCTTTGAAACGTGGTGCAACTGGGTACAGCCGTGGGGACGGGGCACGAATGATACGGTGCAGCCCATCGAGAGCCAGCGTGTTGATCTCATGTAGCTCGTACTGCAGCCACGGGACCGCACCCCACACCCAGACACCTCACAGCAATGCATGCTCGATGTCGCTTCGTTTTCCCATGTGCCCACGCCGTGCGGCCGCCCCCCGCCCCCCCCTGCAGTCTGGCCCGACCTGTTCTACACGTGGACCTTCTCCACTCGGCCCCAGGAGATCTGGGTCACCTGCAGCCAGGTGGTGGCCATCGTGTGGCCGGCGTTCGGCACCTTCCCAGGATACGGAGCCCCGCTGCACGACCTGGAGCAGATCAGCGCACGTGGGTCCCCTTTAGGCATTTTGTGAAGGGGCTTTCAGGGTTCGTGCCCACGGAGAATTGCTGCACCACTTTTCCAGTCCCTGCTGAGGAGCATCGTCATCGCCCACAGTCTTTAAGGGACCTGAATGGTGGTCGTAGCACTGGAAGGCCCCTGTGCGCCTGCACAGCTACCACGTCCGTCCGTGCATGGTCACTGTGCACGCACCCCAACACGGCAACAGCAGGGTTTGTGCCGTACGTTCAGCGTATCAGTACGCTCGCTCCTGCGCATCGTGCATGCCGCTGTTGCTTCCCTGGCCCCCCGCCTCCTTACCGCCCGGCGGCGCCCATGCACCTGCACCTGCATACAGCTGACTGCAGCCCCCACCTCTCACCCCTGCCAACACCGACTGCCGCCGACTGCAGCCTTCTTTCCTGCCGACCTTGTAGTGCGGCCCAAACTCCCCCTTCCCCTCTGCCATGCAGCCGATTGCAGCCTGGAGGGCGAGGACCTGGCGGCCGAAGCTGATTCGGGCATCGTGGAGCTGGTTTTCAGCACTCCGGGGACCCGGTACTACAAGTGCGGAGGTGAAATTGGACAGCAGGTCACGTCTTAGTGTGCGCATGCGGCTGACCCAGGGCTGACATGGCGGTGGTATGCCGCAGGGACCTTCGTTCCAGCCCCGCTGGGGCAAGCAAGGAAACCAGGAAGAACACGTGCACCCACGCGGCTTGTCGGCAGCGGTCTGGCACACACATAAGTAACTTGCTTCCGCCCAGCCACCACCACTATCCACAAGCACATGATGCGTCTCCCATGCATGCCGGTGCCCATCGGCCCCTGTCTGACCGCCATGTATGCTCTTCCCCCGCGCCTCCCTCGTGCAGTCGACCAGCACTGCTCCCTGGGCAACATGCTGCTGACGGTGCACGTGGAGGACCGCGATGGCACGTGCATGGGAGGGGAAGAGCCACCGGCGCCGTCCGCGCCCCTGCCCGAACCAGGTACGGTACAGATGGTGGGCGCCGGTACTGCGCAGTACGTAAGGCAGGTCGGCAGGGTCCTGCTGTCACTGGCGCTTACCGGTGAACATACAGCGCTGTAAGCGTTTACGTACGTATTCCGCCGTCTGTACGTTGTCAGGTGTGTTCAGGTCAGCAGGTGCAAGGGCAACAGTGCTGCAAGTGCAAGCTCATCTGGTCCCAACTACGTAAACACGAGCCCTGAAAGGGGCGCAGCATTGCAGCTGCTCTCCGATGGGCCTATGGACGGCATGTGGCAATGTACCGGTATCTGCAAGCCGGCATGAGTATAACTGCGAGCACGTCCAGCGGATGGAGTGACGATACTGTTCCGCTTCCTCCGCAGCTCCGAAGGACGTCAGCATCCAGTGGGGATTCTTCAGTGCCCCTCAGCAGCTCGACGTGGACTGCGGCACGACAGTCAACCTGTGGTGGAACACGGTGTCAAACATCCCGCACGATGTGGTGGCGATTCCAAACGGTGGGACTGGGCGATGGGCTGCCCGCGTGCGTGCGGGCTAGGGCTACAGCTCGGGAGGGGTACGGTTCAGCGGTGGCTGGCAGAGGGCAGGCGGGTGAGGCCTGGTGTGAGTTGCCGTGAACATGTGGGCACGTGCGCATGCGAAGCTTCGGCGCCTACGTATAATTGCTGAACTGGCCAGGCTGGCCTGCCCTTAGCTTTTATATGGGACACGCAAATGTGAGTGCTGTTCATGGTGAGTCACGAGTTCCACGGAGTCCCGCCCAACAATGGCAAGGCTTTTGCATTTAGACGTGATTAAAGTACAGGAACATGCACTAACGCTCCGCAATTGCTGTCTTTACTCCCCAACGTCCCCACAGCCAACTGCAACCTGGATGGTAGTCACTACACAGAGCCCACCAGCCAGGGCAATGTGTCCTTGCAGTTCGACCAGCCTGGGACCCGCTACTTCAAGTGCAGCGGTAGGTCGACTATCGAGTGTTGCCATAGCAATGCACGCACGTGCCGTGCGGTACGCGCCTTCCTGCTGCTGCACCTGAAGCACTTTGCATGCATCCGGCCAGGTAGGTCCCACGCGGGCATTGCTAGGGGCATTGCTGGCAACGGTACATCTACGTCCAAAGCTTTGTGCCTCTGTCCATGGTTCACCTGGTAAGCCAAGCAGTGCGCGTGGTGCCGGGACTGGTACCGTGCCCCATGCGGTGTAAGCGTGCTCCAACACCCGATGGCTACTGTGTTTCATGGCGGCTAACCAGCAGTTTACCTGTGCTCCTTGACCCCACCACACGCCCAACCACAACAAAATCGCAACCCAGTTGGCGAGCACTGCCACCGCGGCAACATGCTGCTGCGTGTCAACGTGGCCGGCGCGAACTGCCCGGCCCCGGGCCCGCCGCCACCTGCGCCTGTGCCAACGCCAGGTGCGGTCCTTGGTCCACGGGAGCTCCCAAGCTACCGGCGTGTGGCAGTTACCCATTGAAATGCCTGTTGGCCTTACCGGGCCCTGGCACGACGTCCCCGTGCAGCTTGTGTGGCTTAACGAGGCAGCGAGCCGTCATTGCACAGTGCTGTAATGCGGACTGTTCCGCACGGTTAATTCGCATACCGGTACCTGTGCGTTGCAATTGTGCCCGCCGTACGAAACGTGGTGCGTGCCGCCGCTGCCACATGTCGACCCCTGCGTGCCCACAGCGCCGCCAGTGGCCCTGTTGCCCTGGGCCTTCTCCAACGCCAGCCAGCAGGTGGTAATGGACTGCGACACCACGCTGGTGGTGTGGTGGGGCTCGGAGACCGCCACCATACCACACGACCTGGAGAGCATTACGTCAGGTGCGCCATTGAAGCGCGGGTGTCCTTGACCGGCCCCTGCATGGATGAGCGCATGCGCGCTCCCTTGTCAAGCGCTCCTCCGCGCCTTCCGGCGTGCGCACATGTCGTGAACCCGACGCCTTTGAGGGCGCAGCGTGCCGGACTGCGTGCAATTCGCCATCCCCTCTCCGCCTCGGGTCAGGACCGCCTAGGAAAGTCGGTGGGCTCACCTTCTGATGTATGGCCAAAGCATGGTTCTTGCCGTCTGGGGCGGGGCGCCGGTGGCCCGTCAGCAGCAATCCCGTAGTGCACTGCTTACATGTCGTGCCGCTCTTTCGTTCATTCTCTGCAATGACTCTTTGAGGCCACATACTCGACAGCTGCAACCTCCCTGTTATACACACAGATTGTCGCCCTCCCCCGCTGCGTGCCATGTCCCTCGCATGCTGTAGCTGACTGCAGCCTCAACGGTACGGTGGTCGGGGCGTACGGCACGATGGGAAGGTACGAGTTCAAGTACGACAAGGCCGGTACCTACTACTATAAATGCGGAGGTACGATGCTGGGCTGATGACGTGCATTGTAGCATGGTACCTGTTACGACGGTTACATGGCGTTACAGGAGTCCTACGCATGCTGTGGCATGCATGGCATGATACGGACGGAGGAATTCGGAGATCTCCCCTGCAGCCCATGACGCCGGGGGCTAGCTACTTGACGTGCCGTGGTAGGTGTACTTCTGGGCCGCAGGAGGGTCTTGGGCTCTTGGCGAGTACGGCATACCCGCCACAGAGTGGGCACGTGGTGCGGAGCAGGTGCAGAAGACCCCTGAACTAGCCGCATTCCCATGCAACGCCGCTGGAAAGCGGTAACCATGCACCCTTCCCAGCCCCCTTGTCTAGCAGTTGAAGGGGCTGTGTGCATGGTCGTCACCGACGCAAGGCTTACTTGATCGCTTCCTCCGCCTTCCTTTACCCTCTACTCCGACACACTTACGAACCGTTTGCAGTGGGACAACACTGCGCCGCCGGCAACATGCTGCTGACGGTCAACGTGCAAGGCAAGGGCTGCTCCGACCCAGACCCTGCGCCTCCTCCTGCCGTCAGTGTCCCCTCGTCCGTACCAGGTACGTACGGCAACCACCTGCGCAGCTGCGCCTCGCTTGGCTCCCCGGGCAGCGCTCGGAGGTGCGGCCACACGCCCACGTTTCTGTGGCACTTTTAATCCATTGTGCAGCTTACAATATTGGATTTATAGGAAGGGAGTTGCTGCAACCCGACTTGTAGGAGCAGCTTGACACTGACCATGTTGACACTGACGCAAACCTGTGGCTGCGGGCTGTGTGTGCAGAGGGGCGTGAGTTCATCTACCAGTGGGCCTTCGCCAACGCCACCCAGAAGCTGACCGTGAATTGCCAAACAACCCTGGTGCTTCAATGGGGCAACAGCAATTCCACCACGCGTCATAACGTCGAACAGATCAGTGCAGGTGAGCTCGGCTGGCGCGTGACCAGCAGGCAAGCAACTGTCAAACATCCACTGTAGCTTGACTGCTGACACATACCGGTATTGATGCCGGTAGAGGATGAGTCGCACTAGGAGGCTGATGTCCAAGCTGGGCTGGAGTCGCAAAGACCCCAGCCATGGCAACTGGGACGAAAGTGGCGCGCTTCTCGTGCACACGGGAATGGACACGCAAGGCGGTGCTGCTTTGTCCTGCCAGCATGGACGACTCAATGCCGAACGCCCGTAAGCGCGGGAAGGACAAATCAAGGAGTCAGCGCATATTCTTGGCTTACTATCAACTTAATCCTGTAACACCGTACCCTTCCCTTCTGCGTCCTCCAACCGTAGCCGACTGCAGCTTGACCGGCACCCAGGTGGGCGCCCTGGCAACCATGGGCTCCTACTCAGTCCAGTACGACAAGCCCGGGACGTACTACTACAAGTGCGGAGGTAAGCAGTCGGGCTGAGAGGGCTGCACGCGGGTGGCATACTTGCAACGCAGCACCCCAGGGCGCTCCGTGTGACCTCACTTGCGCAGTGCGGATGGTTGGCCCTAGCACACGCCGTGTTTCGCCCTGGCCTGGGCGCTTTCCGCGCAACACCCACAGTCCCACAACGTCCCTGCAGCCGGGTAGGACCTAGGCGAGTATGTCGTGATGGCCTTGCTTTACTAATGGCACTACTCGACAACCGCTTACGTGTGTGTCCCTGCCGCAGTGGGCGTCCACTGCAGCTTTGGCAAGATGCTGCTGACGGTGACGGTTGCGGGCACCGGCTGCGGGGGTGGCGGCGCAACACCTAGAGGGCACCGCCGCATGATGCTGGACTGAGGCCGGAAGAACCCAATATAGAGCTAACTGACGAGGCTGCGTAACATGCGCTTAAAGAGATGCAGGATGATTGTGGGTGTCTGTGCTTATTTGCTGTGCTGGGGCCTGCTGGGGCCCCCCTTACTTGCTGCCAGCCCCCCTGGCTGCCAGGACGCCGTGCCGTTGTGCTGTAGTACATTCATTATGCAAGCGCACTTGTCAATGCGGTAGGCAGGGACCGCTCATTGGCCATGACGGGGCTGTGGCCCGAGGGTACCGTACAGCTTGACTTGTACCACGCTGCGAGTCAGCAAAGGGTCCCATACGCTATCGATCCGGACCTGTAGTGCTGGTTGCCATGCGGGGTGCGCTATGGCTCCTAATGCGCTGGTATAGCATGTTGCAGTTCAACTGGTCACGAATGGGTCCGGGGCTCAGTACATAGCCTACCTACAGGCTACAGAGGGATCTGGCTCATGGCCTTGGTCCGCTGCAGGTGCACGATGCATCCCTGTCTGTCCTGAGTGAGTACTGTTTGCTTTCATATTATCTGGTGTGACCTACAAGCAACCTTTATCAATACTCCAAGGGTCCTAAGGGGGCCCCGGCGGGCGTGTGTAATCGCGCCGATGCCTGACCTGGCCTGACCTTGGCCTGACCTGTCCCTGTACGTGCACTCAGCCCTCCCCACACGCCACAGAGCTTGGAAGGAGTCAACGGCCCAATGTTGACGTGCAGGTAAAGGTTGAGCAGCCTGGCAGTCTCACTTTTGGGTCGAGGGCCATGCGAGCTCCCTGTCAAGGACCGTTGTTGAGGGCCGTGCCTGTCTCCACGACGTACGCGGTGCCTCGTGCCTGTGAACGACAAGCAGCGGCAGGCCCCCGTGGGCGTACGCACAGAGCACTGACAGCATCATGTTTTTCATAAGTAAGCGACATAGGTAAGGGCTAATTCACATGCGGACGGATTCGGCTCAGCGGATTCCCCGCCAATCCCCTCCTTCATTCACATGCACACGTGGCAATCCAGATTGGGATGAACGGATTCCCTTGCCAAAATGGCCCCCAGGCTGCCTCCCGCATCCCCAAGCCTCCAATCTGCGTTGCTATCTATGCAATCTTGCATCTAGGGCACCACCGCTCCGTTGCAGGCCTCTGGGCCCTTGTCGATGGTGGCATGCTCGGCGGCCTGTCGCATATTTCCGCCGCTGCTGAGACTTTGACCAATTGTTCGCAGGTATATGGTGCATGATAATTGCTTATACCACAGCAATCGCTGTGTATCCACCATTTCCGCTCGGGAACCACTGCATGCGAAGGGGTTTAAGCACGCGGTGGCCCGAGGGCCACGGCAAATTGATCAAGCTTGGATATTACTTCCGTATCCGTTGGTTTGTTGCGAAAGGAAGCCGGAAACAGGCAAAATCGAGCCAATCCCGGTAGTCGGGGCGAATCCGGCGCCAATCGGGGGTCTGGGGGCTGGATTGGGGTTTCGCCCGGATTGGGGGTCGAATCCGGATTCGACCCCCCAATCCAACCCGAATCCGTCCGCA
>VFQN01007737.1_pt1 | contig 11355 bp, 17 predicted proteins | sample 3512371 | NCBI WGS metagenome assembly VFQN01 (sample SAMN10412370, study PRJNA504923) | tailings metagenome | isolation source: Replicate 2 from Balatoc abandoned mine | place: Philippines: Itogon, Benguet | collected 2017-08-28
GGCGCCGGGGGCGGAGGGGGGGGGGGGGGGGGGGGGCAGGGGGGGGCGGCGGGGGCAGGGGGGGGGGCCGGCGGGTGGGTTGGGGGTGTGGGTTAGACGTATGGGTTAAAGGTGTCGGGTGTTGGGCGTGGGTTGAGGGTTGAGGGTTGAGGGGTGTGGGGCATGGGGCATGGGAGGCAGCGCTGCTGTGTGACAGCGACGCGGCGGCAGGTGGGTTGAGGCTATGGGGTGGGGGTTAGGCAGGAGCGATGCGGCTGTTCTGCTTCCTGCTTCCTGCCTTTGCTGCCACGCCGCTGCCACGCCGCGCCCCTCTGGCCCTTGCGCTCCCACGCTGCCGACCGCAGGTGAAGTGTCGCTGCTGTCCGCTCCTGGCCCTTGGCCGCTGCTTAGTAACCACCATGGCTGTGCCCTGGTGTGTCCTACTACCGTGCGCAGGCAAGGGCAGGAAGGGCAAGGGAGGGGAGGACGGCGCGGGCGGCGGCCTTCGGTACAAAGACTTCTTTGGGCCAGGGGGCGACGATGATGAAGACGAGGAGGACGAGGACGAAGATGAGGAAGGCGGAGAGGAGGGCAGCGAGGGCGAGGGCGAGGGCCTGGATGGGGAGGAGGACGGGGAGGAGGAGGAGGGGCTTTTGGGGAGGAGAGGCAAGGGCGGGGCGGGGCTGCTGTCCAGCGAGGGGGGAACGGAGGACATGGAGGAGGACGAGGACGAGGAGGGCGCGAAGGAGCGGCGGCAGTCGGGGCGCGACGCAGGTGGGTTATGGGGGTGGGAGGAAACGGGGTGGCGTGGGCTCTAAGGGGCAGGGGCCTTGGTGGCGCCTTGCTGCAGCAGCGCAGCGCTGGTGGGTCTTTGGGGCCGAAGGGAGCGGGGCAGAGGGGTGATGGATGCATGATGCTGCAGTTGCTGCGGGCATGGTGAGGCTTGACATGTCAGAGATGTGTGGTGATGGATGCAGTCGGGGCGCGATGCTGGTGGGTTACCGGGATACCGGGGCAGGGGGTAGGGGTGGTGCTGGGGAGCGTTCGGAAAGGGAGCTTGGTGGCGCCTTGTCTCTGACTGCAGCAGCGCAACGGAGGCAGCGCTGGGGCAGGACCGGAAGCCTGGGTGTTGTGCAACCGTACCCTCTACGAGCTACGGGCTTGTTGCTTGGTGCTGTTGACGGTGCAGGGGCTTGCTTAACCGTTACCTCGTCGTGCGCCCTGGTCGCGAACGTGTGAGCTTGTGCTGGCAACTGAGCTGTTGCTCCTGCTGTCGTGGCTGCAGGGCCCCGCAGCGCCGGCGGCAAGGCGGCGGCTGCCAACATGTCAACCCACGAGCGGCGGTTACTGCGCATGCAGGTGGGGACTGGGAGCCAGCGGCAGCCGTACCAGGCCGGGGGTGGGCGCGTCTGGCTGTAGCAGGCGCCCAGCCTGGTGGTTGCACAACGGGCACAAGGCAGGGGCAGATAACGCCGTCAAGTGCCTCGAGCGAGTTTGTCTGGCTGCAGCAGGAGCCCGGCCTAACCGTTGCAGGGTCCAGCCTATCGTCAACCAGGACATCGCGTTGTTTGCAAGGGAGCTTACACGGCCTGTTACTGCTTCCCCAGGAGCGCATCGCGGAGCTTGCACTGCCTGTAAAGGGAGCTTCCACGGCCTATAGCTGGAACACTCATGTCATATGCACGCTGCACGAATGTCTGCAGGAGCGCGTTGCGGAGCTGGAGCGGGAGGCGCTTGCTGACAAGTCTTGGCACCTGGTGGGCGAGGTGACGGGGCAGCACCGCCCCATGAACAGCGCCCTGGAGCTGGACATGGAGTTCGAGAACACGGGTGGGTGGGGTGGTGCATGTGTATTAGGCTTCAGCTGGTGCACGTGTATTAGGGTGCAGGGTGGGAAGTGCGTGGCTGTGGGCCCCATGAACAGCGCCCTGGAGCTGGACATGGAATTTGAGAACACGGGTGAGTGGGGTGGCGCATGTGTATTAGCGTGCATGTGTGTAAGGGTGCGGGAGGGTTGTGCGTGGGGATGGGACGCGTGGTGCGAGGTGGAGCTGGACATGGAGATTGAGAACACGAGTGAGTGGGGTGTTCAAGCTCCAGTCCAAAGTCATCGGGTCATTCATAATCGCACACTAACAGGTGGCACATCAACATAATTGACGATGCTGTGCTCTCCTCACTCGCAATACAGACGACGCACTTCCTAATTTAAACGACATCTGTGTCAACCTCCACATCCATGAATCCTAACCTATGGATGTATCACCTGCCCCTAGCACCCACGACGCCGGCGCACAGAACGCCAGCATGATAAACTAGGAACAGACTCGTACCCATGCTCTCGTCGCTGCTCCGCGCCGCGGCCTGGGGTTCGGCTGACGCCGCGGCGCGGAGCAGCGACGAGAGCATGGGTACGAGTCTGTTCCTAGTTTATCATGTTTGTAGCGTTGCCTCCTCTGCTTCCCGTCCTTACCACAAGCTCGCATCCGTCCTAAAACGCACATCGGTTTGACTGCTCAAGGGCCGACAGCTCATCGCTTGTTCCACTTGACTTGGGTTTCGCGCAAGCGGATCAGGTTGGAGCTGTACGTGGGTGCATGCGCATTAGGGTGCTTGTGAGGGAGTGCATGTGTGTTGGGGATGGGCCTTGATGGTGTGGACTTCAGTTCGAGACGGATGGGGCTCGTGCTGGCATCGGTGTGCTTTGGTCCTCTACGCTCCAGCTGTGCTGTTTGCCCTCAACTTGCTTTACTCCCCTGCTCCTCCACCTGTGCCCGCAGCCAAGCCGGTGCCTGTGCAGACGGAGGAGATGACCAACGACTTGGAGGCGCTCATCCGGAAACGCATCCAGGTGGGGCTCATACCTGTCGGAGGAGCACGTCCATCTCTGGTGTTGCGGGTGCACCAACTGTCATCAACCAGATGCACTGCACCTGGTTGCCCTAAGCATTGTGTCTGGTGTGGCCAAGGCATTGTGCGGCTGCGCCACCGCTCTCCTCCTGCTCGCTGGTCCTTCTTTGCTCCATACAACAAGGAGCGGTGCACTGACGACGTGGTGCGGCTGGTCCGAAAGTACGCCTCGGTTGCAACTTGCCCGCTACCGCCCCTCCCGTTCCTCCCTTGGGACGCGCCCTACCCTCAGGATCGTCACTTTGAATACTTAGTTCGCAAAGCTCTCCTCCAACTGTTGTAGTGGTCCAGCGCCGTGATTTTCCTTTCTTATCTTCCGTTTATCTTCCCCCTCGTTGTTTCTCTCCCCCGCAGGATCGCCGCTTCGACGACGTGGTGCGCGTGGTGCCCCCTCCCATCGAGGGCCGCAAGAAGGAGGTGGAGTTGGACGACAGCAAGGCCAAGGCGGGCCTGGGGGAGCTGTACGAGCAGGACTACGTACGACAGGTACGGTACGGCAGGCGTACGGCATGCCAGTAGCCAGCCAAGATGCATGCACTGTGTTTGGGCAAAGGCGGTGACGCGCGCGGACTGACTGGCTTGTCTGCAGGCCCACTTTTAGAGATAAGTAGCAAGCTGTCAGCGTACCGTAGTAGTCGCGCCGGTCGTGCGTCGGGCACGCAAAACCACTGTGTCGGACACGCAAAACCACTAAGTCGGACTGCTTGTACGGCGGCAGGTGGCGGGCGGTACGGCGGAGGACAAGGACGAGAAGCTGCGGCAGGAGGCGCGGCAGCTGTTCAAGGCGCTGTGCGGAAAGCTGGACGCGCTGACGAGGTTCCACTTCGCGCCCAAGCCTGTGATCGAGGACATGACCGTCAAGAGCGAGGTGGGCAAACTTGCTACCTTCTTATCATCCTGTCTTTTTGGCTTGCTACCTGCCTAACCTTTCATCGATCCCTTAATGCGGCGGGCCTCCGCACCGTCCTCCAGGCTGGCTCACGCCATCGGCACCTACGCACGCGTATCCGGCACCCACGCACACGCATCAGTGTCCGCCACGGTAATTTCGGTTGGTCGGTAGCCCACACTTGCCCGCACAACCCCCGCACGTGCACAAGACGCCCGGACCAGCTGCACGCCCCAGTGCCTGGACCCACGCTCCTGCCCCACCTCCCATGCGCATCCACCCCCAGGTGCCGGCTATCGTGATGGAGGAGGCTGCTCCCGTGGCTGTGTCCAAGGCGGCCATGGCGCTGCCAGGGGAGGTCTACGCGCCGGCAGCCAAGGACGGACAGCCCAAGGCCGAGAGCGAGCTCACACGGTGCGCATACATGCTGCAAATGTGGTGTGCCAGCTGAGCAGAGTCGGGGGTTTAGGGGGCCTTTTATTGCGCATCGATTGCAAGCGTTGTTCCTGCTGAGCTGCTAGGTTGCTCCGGCTGCATGCAGCTTGCCTCTGGGGTATTGCCGGCTGCAGGTGACACAACGATTTCCTTCTCATGCACAACAGTCCCACACATTGGTACATTACTGATTGCACATACTTGAACCTAATGCCTTCCTTACGCCGCTGCAGGGAGGAGCGCAAGCAGCGCCGCGCCAAGAAGAAGCGCGCGCACAAGGCCAAGACGGCGGCCAAGGACGCGGAGGCACGTGCCAAGGCGGTGGCGGCGGGCGGCTCGGCGGACATCGTCGGGCGCAAATCCGAGGCCAAGGTGCGCTGCGTACCGTATGGATCGTGTCCCCGCATCCACAACCGCAGCACCCCGCATCCGCAACTGCGCGTTGTGCTGTCTGTGGGAGAGAAGAGGATGGGCGCAGTGCGCCAAACAACGTATCAAAGGTGGATGGCCACACAAGGCCCCCACACTCCACACGGACGCGCCGGCCTTCCCCGTCCTGGCCTCGCACATTATAATGAAGGTTTTGGATTTGTTCCTACGTTTGCACCACTTGTGCAAGGGCGTGAGAGAGTTAGGGTGGCTCGATGCGCTCATCGACACTCTACCCACGCTCCAAGCTCATTACCTTGCCTTCGTCGACCGCCCTGTATCTTTGTGTGCTGCAGGTGGTTGCGGGCAAGGGCATCAAGGTGGCTGCGGGCGCCGGCGCCGCCAAGCACGGCCGCACCGACATGGGCACCAGCGGCGCTGTGTTTGCAAAGCTGGCGGCGGAGCAGGCGGCAGCAGCCAGCGGCGTGGTGGTGGCCAAGCCGGGGCGCGAGCTGCGGCAGGCCAAGCAGGAGGGCGGGGCGAGGAAGGGCGCGGCGGCGCTGAAGCTGTGAGGTGTGCGGGGTTTGAGGGGTTTGAGGTAGTGGAGGTTGGAGTAAGGGGTGCATGGTGGTGGGGGCTTGTGAGGGTAATTGTGAACTTGGCTGTGTGCGCTTGGTCTGCGGGGTGGTGGTGGTAGTGGTGCGAGGTCCTGGGTGTGGCTGTGCCGTAATAGCAGGCGCAAGGTGACAAGAGCTTGCTTGGTGCCTCGGTGCCTTGGCTTTGTTCCAGGCGCAGGGTGAACGGCCCTTACGGCTGCCTGTGTGGTGTTTAATGGCTATGCAGGCATGAGTTCTAGACTGAGATGTATCCAGAAGGATGTATCAATCAGGGCGCAGGAGGGCACCGCATGCGAAGTCATGGAGCAACCTGGGTGGCCTGAGAAAGGACTTGTAAAGTGGCAACAAGGCAGATCGTTGTGCTCCCGGTCCGGCTCGTTTTTGTCCCCTAAAGTGGCGGGGAACCATGGCGGACTGCGCCATGCATAAGACGACTTGGGGCAGCGTGAAAGGGGCCAGGCACGTGCAATACGGGTGGGACGGTTAATGCTCCCTGACGTACGGACATCTGTCAGCCGGCGCGTGTGTCACCTCTTTCCAGAGCCTCCTCCGCCAAACTTACAAACGTAAATCGGCTATGTCTCTAAACATGCGAGCAGTCCCAAGCGAGGCTGTACTTTCATAGAAAGGGCACTGATTGTATCCTTAACCCGGCCTTCAAGCCTGCTTATCGTTGGCCCCTCGATCGTGTAAGTCGTTGCCAGTGTGGATACTAGACGTGCGCCGCGGTGGCAATTTGCAGCCTCTGCACGTCGGAGACTTTAGCGTTTAGGGACCTCGGGTTGCCTCGAGCTGAAGAGCCTCTACTCTGTGTTTCGCGAGTACTCTGTTACACGTTGTTTTGAAAGGCCAGACTACACGCGATGACATTCATACGTGGGAACGTCAGCCCGTGCCCGTTTCAGCGGGTCAGAGCGGCACATACATTTGGGAGCCTTATGCAGACAACGATTCACCTGGTTACTTGATGTCAATTTGTCACACGTGTCCTGTCAAGAGCCTCTGCACTTCTTCTGACTATGTGGCCTGCCGCAGTCAGCCAGTCCACCCGCCTGCTGAGCACTGCACTGGCACTACAAGAGGCATGTAGGATCTCCAGCCGCTACGTACAGCAAACCCATTCTTACTTGGCCGGCGTTTGCATGCAGACTGCTCACCCGGGAGAACAGTCAGCCATTTGCAGGGTTTCGTTGCCCATAACCCTGCAACCCCCGAGCCAGCTCCGTGCTGCTCCGTGCGATGACGCCTGTCCTGATGCTGATCGTGCCCCCTCCTGCCGTGCAGAACCCCGGAGCGGCATAGTGGCTCAGCCTTGCCAGAGGAGGGCGCTGTGCCGGGCAGTGGCTAACACATCCACTGGCAAGCGGAAAAGGACAGCGGACAGCCTGGCCACGGTCGCTTGCTCAGGGCCGCCCGCAGCGGACGTTCAAGCACACAAAAACCTACACGAGCTGCTAGCCCAAACAGATGCCCCTGCAGCATCTGGATATCCCCTGCGCCCAGCAGCGTGTCAATCGCGCGTCCGGCCCTCCCGCCTCGCCGCAAACACCGGACGAGGTGCGACCCGTGCGTTTGGAGTATGGACTGGCAGTGCGGGAGCCCTGCTAAAGGTCAGACGCAAAGCAGGCCTTGTGGCAGGCGACCCATGTCCCTCCCGCCATGCTGACCGAACCAGCACTGTAACGCAAGGTCCTAGCGTGTTACTGCCGTGTACCGGTCTCCCCTGCTTACCAAGCAGGAGGCGCTGCTGGTGGCATAGCAAGACTTTTATTATATATACTGTAATTATCCTGCCGTGCCGAACGGTGCACACCTGCTGGCACCGGTGGCCCCTCAGGAGGCGCTGCTGGTGGCATGTGAGCGGGGCGACCTCAGGCTGGTGGTGCAGCTGCTTCGCAGCCCCACCGTCAACCCCAACGTGCGGGACAGGGTGAGGCGTGGGGCGTGGGGCTGGGAAGGTGCTCCTGCAGCCAAAGCACTAGTGGTGCACACCGACAGTTCATATGCGGTGCACTGCATCTGCACGGTACAGCGTGGATCGGGCGGGTGCGGATGCTGGGTAATGAGCATGAGCGCCAGCTCAAAGCCGGGCACGAATCATTCGCTCGCATCTGGCCTTACCTTCTCCATCCCTGTTGGTACTCCGGCCGCCGATGTGACGGTCTTCCACTGATACGTGCCATTGACCCGATCTGTCTTACCTTGCCCCTGCCGCACATGCAGCACGGCTGCCCGGCCCTGCTTAAGGCGTGCGGTGGGGGCCACACGGGTGTGGTGGAGCTTCTGACCACTGCGGGAGCGGACGTGCAGGCGGAGGATGGCTTCCCGGCGGAGAGCAGGCTGGTGCGTGCGTTAGTTTGCATCTATGTGCGTATTGCATGCACGTGCGGCCGTGTGTGCGTATGCATGTGCATGCAAAGGATGCAGTCCGCGTTGCAGGTGTAAGCATACGGCCGGGTGGTGCCAGTGTTGGTGAGGCCCAGGCGATGAGGCGAGGCCGGGGTGTGTGGACCTGCGGGCGGGCAGGCGGAGGACGGCTTTCCTTCGGAAAACGGGCTGGTGCGTGCAAGGCAGGATGAGCTTGGCAGGGGCGTTTCCTGTGAACCATGGGAACACCGACGCAGTGGTTTGGCCCAGGTTCTTAGTGTGCAGCCAACCAACACACGCCATGCACGTACCCAGTTGCCTTTGTCTGCATGTAGTAATATGTAAATCATCAATTTAGAGTACATTACAATGTGCTCTGTGCTGCAGTCTGGAGACACGGCGCTGCACAAGGCGGCGCATGGGGGCCACGCGGACGTGGTCATTGTGTTGATCAAGGCGGGGGCCAATGTCAACTCGACCAACGTGGTGGGTCATTGTTGGACTGGTCTAAGTTCAAACGTCTGTGTGGGTCCCGGGGCCATGTGGTGTCGGCAAGGCGCTGCAAGACGCTTGGTTCTGTGCCACACACGTTCACACAACCAGCAAGGAACTTGTGCACCCGCGCACGCAAGGCCCGCGCCGCGTGCTGAGCCCTGCACACGCGTGCCTTGGCAATTCACCAGCACACCGATGCACGACGCGTGCTCCTGGGGCGCCGCACACCTGTGGTAGAGGTGCTGCTGGCCTGTGTATTAACGCCCTCCTTGTGTGTGCATATGTATTAACAGTTCACCAGCACGCCGCTGCACGACGCGTGCTCCTGGGGCCACACGCCCGTGGTGGAGGTGCTGCTGGCGGCCGGGGCCGACCCCAACGCCCCCAACAATGTGGGCTTCACCCCCCTGCACCTGGCGGCCCTGGAGGGGAGGCTGGATGCGCTGAGGGCTTTGCTGCGCAGGGGAGCCTCCGTTAGGGCAGCTGACGAGGTGGGACGGCTGCGTGTGCATGGTTACCTTCTCCTGCGGGCGAGCAGCGGCACGTGGCCCAGCCCTTTCCTGACCGGGGCATGCGTGGCAAAGGCGCAGCGTGGCGTTTGCACAGAAGCTGCTGCAATGCCCCTTTTGTACTGCTTCCGCCATCCTGTGAACAAGATTGGCGTCAATGTGTGTGCTGCGGCATCTCCAGGAGGGCAAGACTGCGCTGCACGTGGCCGCCTCAAAGGGCCACCCCCAGGCAGTGGCGGAGCTGCTGGCGGCGGGGGCGCCCGTGGACATAACCACGCAGGTGAACAAATCGGCCATCCGGACAAAAGCAGTGTGTGTGCAGCTGCATATGTGCGCGGAGGTGGTGCGCTGTCCCGGGGCATGGGTGGGGCACACTGTAGGAGATCAGGGCGGCCCAAGCGGGTGCAGGCGGGTCGGCCCCGGGCAGGGGGCGGGGACGCCCGTGGGCAAACCACACAGGTTCGGCGCCAGGTTCTCAATGTCCGGTTGGTGACGGGAGTCGCTGGGCAGCAGGTCAACGCGCGCGGGTGTTACCGAACACGGGTTGCACCACGAGGGGCTTCCGGCCTCCTCTTGCAAGTGCCGGTTGACGGTCCACACTCTTGCTCTTGCCAACGCTGCCGACGCACACGATTGTGCCCTCCCCACGAAACTGGGCCAGACGCCGCGGTGCAATGCTGCGTGCGTTAAACCCACTTCGCTTGCTACACCCCATGCCCCCACGCAGCTTGGGCAGACGCCGCTGCACAAGGCGTGCTGGAGCGGCAACAGGGAGGCGGCGGAGGTGCTGCTGCGCGCGGGGGCGGACACACGGGCCACGGACAAGGTGCGTGCCGTGCCGTGCCGTGCGGGCGGAACGGATGTTAGGGGCCACAAGAAACCAGGGCACCCCTTATACTCGTGCTCTACGTTCGGTCGTGTTGTGTGCTTAAGGGCGAGGGCCAGTGGTGTCTCGCGGAGAGCATAGCAGGCAACTTTGGTTGACCCGTTTATATGCATGTGTGAAGGCCTGCAGGTGCAGTGTACGGCCTACGCTTACGTACGCCCAACCGGGTTCCACCTCCCCTGACCTGGGTAGACCTCCGCGGTCCTCGGCTTTTAGGCCGCCCGACCACGCAACCCTCTATATTATGCATAATCTAGGATGCATGTAGGTCGCTCTTCATGTGGAGTTGCGCAAAGAGCGCTCTTCCAGACATGCACCGAAAATGACCTGGCGAATGCTCCATAAGCACTGTACAAGCACAGGAGCCCTGTGCAAGGCTCATAGACGTAACATTTAGCCCTTAGCTCGGCGGCAAGGCGCTGTTCGGACCAGCTTTGCCTCGGTTTGGTTCCACGCGACAGCTTCTGAAACGCGCAGTAACCCACACCAGACGAGCTCTTTGGCATCACAACTATGCTTTATATACTTATCTTAAATATCTAAATAGCCAGCTGACTGTCGTACCCCGTGTACTGCTCTTGCCCATCGCAGTACGGCAAGAAGCCGTCGTACTACCTGCCCCGCAAGGAGGGGCTGCTGGGCGGCTACAAAGACAAGGCGTTTGCAAAGATGCTAAAGGCGTGATTGGGGCGTTCACGCTAGTGCGGCAGCGATTGTACATAATACGGTAGCGCACGTTTGAGGACCTGGACACCTGGTCGTACATGTGAGGTTCGGATCATATCGGAGCCCGACCTGTTGGCTGCCCAACGGCAGTCCTACCCGCAAGCGCCGCGGGTTTTTTTTGTGACTTCCTATGTCTGTTTTTCGAGCGCCCCTCTGCTGCCCTCCGGGCCCTTCGGGGCCTCTAGCCTGAGGCTCTTTGGGGTTTGCGGCGTGGACTAGTTGGGCTAGGCAGGATGAGTCTAACAGCGCCATGCGCAGGTGAGTAAGCTTCGCTTGGGACATTGACGTGGAGAGCGTGCTGCATTATAGCCATGTGCACCATGGCGGATGCGTAGTGCTGCACATTGTGAGCATGGGAGGCGAGCACTGCCGAGCTGGGTTGAGTGTCCGCAATGAAGCCGCATACCGGTAGCAGGCTGTGATTTAGTGCTTGGTTGATTGCATTGCTGCACGATGACCCATGGCGCATTGCAATCACATTAGGAACATAGCAAGCTGTTGGCGTGCTCGTTGTGGTCCGTAGGATGCGTGAACGGGGTCACAGCACAGCCATAGGGCCCTGCGTTTGCGTGCGGGGCGCTGGGAGACCCTCACACTGGTGTCAAGCGTGCTGATGTTACGCTGATAGGGTGCATTACGCCGAAATGCTGGTACTAGTGACTGTGAATGCCGCGTTGGTGGCTTGAGTCTAGCCGAGGTATGCCGTCTTGTTCAGTCGGCCTCTTCGAGGTAGAAGACAGGTAGAGATACATGCCTTGGAGTGATATCAGTACTTTTGTTTGCTAAGGCTGTCAGCAGGGGAGCTCCCCTGGTCGTTTCTGTCGCCTGGAGAGGCCATGTCTCGTGCGCAACGTTTTTAGCGCTTCGTATGGAGACCCTTGAGCCTCCGGCTCGTACATGGGTGGTTACGTTAGCGGAGGGTTATTGAACCATGGCCGTGTAACGCTGACTGACTGACTGGCCAATGGCGCTGTTACTTGGCCGACCGGCCCACCTTCTCTGTATTGCCATGGATTAGCGAGTGCGAGGAGCAAGTTCGTGAGGTACAATTACTTTGACAGCAGGGAGGGCGCTCGTGCGGCGAATGGTCGTGACTCGTTTTTTTTTTTTTTTTTTTTTTTTTTTTTCAGGAGAAGGGTTATGGGATTATCGGAGACCTATTTTTTGCGGGTA
>VFQN01007738.1_pt1 | contig 11355 bp, 10 predicted proteins | sample 3512371 | NCBI WGS metagenome assembly VFQN01 (sample SAMN10412370, study PRJNA504923) | tailings metagenome | isolation source: Replicate 2 from Balatoc abandoned mine | place: Philippines: Itogon, Benguet | collected 2017-08-28
TGCTTATGATTCGTGGTCGAAACTTCTTCATTAGATCGTTCATTGAGCTGTTTTTCACTCGATCACCCAAATAAAGATCTGAGATGTTTCTCATTGATGATGTTTGGACTCAATTACCTGAAGATACAAAATTGTACTTCGTAGTATGGACCATCCTTTGGTTAGTTGTTGTATTAATTCCACCCGGACCAAAAGCGGTCTCTACAGCATATCGTTTAAACTTTTGGCATGGATTATTATCATCTGGTTTTGCATTTCTCGTATTAAACGATATCATACCAGAAAACTTTGCAACCATGACCTCTATGGGTTATATGGTCATTGATATTAGTAAAAATTTATTAAACGATTTTTATTTTAAAGTTGAATCTTATCAACGTGGTAATGATCGAAGAATGGAATATGTTCATCATTGGTTATGTTTAGTGATTGGTTTTTATGCTGAATTATATTATCCAAGTGTATGTTCTTTTTCACGTAATCCTGTGATTTATTTCATGGTAGCGGAAAGTTCTACACCTTTATTAATTGCTTGGAGACAATATAAATATGATTGGTTAGGTATATTATTTTTTCTTGTATTTTTCCTTGTACGTATTGTCTATCAATGTTGTTATTTTGTTCCACAGTTAATGATGGATTGTAAAACAACATTAAGTACTGTAGGTGCAGTGATTTATATTGCTATGAATCTTTACTTTCTATGGACAATTATTCAAAAGATTTTGAAAATGTTGAAAGGAGAAGGTAAGAAGAAAGATAAAGAAGGTAATAGCTCTAAGAAAGAAGGAAGCTCTAGTAGTAAGAAGGAAGATTAGATTTGATGTTTTGTGTTTGTTTCTTATGGTCAATGATGGTGTGATTTTTGCCTTTTTATTCAATTAATATAAAATAGTAATGATAATTTATTGACCATCAAACAATAAATCTGATGCTTTGCAACTACTTACAATCTTCTCATTCAATTTTTTCAATTTATGTTTCATCTATATTCGCAATGCTGTCATTCACTTGTCTACCTTCGATGGAGAACGAACATGTACGGCGTTTGAGTCTCTTGCAGTACCTTGTCCTAAAACAAGTCAAAGAGTCAAATAGGCGCAAAATAAAATCACAAAGGAGTTTTACCTCGAGAATAGGATCTGCAATAGCATCATTATAACGAATCCATTTAACCTCTTGCTGAGTCGTCTCATCCAGGATTGTTTTATTATACACACGAGGGAGAGGATTAGCAATATCACAGATATAATGACCTCCCATCAGATCTTTTCCTAAATGTCTGACGATTCCAAACACATCATACATCATCGAACCAGATCCACCAACCATTCTATCTGGGCTGTGAACTGATTGAAGATCTTCATAAACAGATAAAACGTCCTTCATGTATAAGGCAATTGAACTCTCCTTCGACTGTTCTAAATTCGTTGGAGATTTCTCCCACAAGGCATGGTACTTGGCATCTATTGTGGAGCAGTTAGCAGACGAAGTATGACTTGAACTGGGACGTGTCGAGTAACGAGAGAAATCATAAGATAATTGAAAAGGAACTTTTAAATCAATCTTCGCAAGAGCATTCTTTTCGACGGAATAATGAAATCGTTTTAAATGAATAATCACAATCTTTGAAAGATAAACAATCTTCCGACGAATACGAACTTTACTTGATTGATGACAATGAGAGCAATTCCAATCACAAATTTCATCTTGAAAGAAATTATTCAACAATCTCTCAAGGGAAAACTCAACCTTCTCTTCTTTTTCTTTCTCTGTATTGAGATTATCACCTACATTTTGGTCTTTATTCATTTCCATAGTATCAACATCCTTCTTCTCTTTATTATCAATTAAAACGCCATCACTTGGAATAGTATCCAAATCCAGTGAGAAGTCACGATAATGCTCATATTTCGGAGGGAACTCACACTCACACTCCATACACCTCATATTAATCTCAACTAAATTATCTAAATAGTAATGTGATGGAATTATTCCCTCTGCAACCGTTTTCACGAATTTCGGATCCTTCCACATCGTAAACTCCTTTGATTCATCATTAGAGAGATGTGATTGCACGAACTGTTCTCCCTTTTGTGCAGTCTTCGGGGGATTGGAGATGGATACTGGAGAAGTGAATGAATCTTTGAGCACTTTAATAGGACTTTGATTAATAATGCTGACATTTGCATTTGAATTTTCATTTTGAACAATTGAACCATGTGATGCTTGTGCTGACAATCCAGAAACCTTCAGACTCAATTGGGAGAGAAAGAATTGTAATCTAATTGACATCTCTTCTTCGAGTTGATTGATAAAACTCATTAAAAATTCTTGACCATCTTGCTGACTAAAGTAGAATAAAAACATTTAAAAAGAATGTTCAAGAGCTGATGGTGCGTACTTACTTGAAGTTGCTGAATTGTGGGGCAAGTTTACCCATAGTTCTCTTAAGATTCGATAAATCAAAAATATCCTTCGATCCTTGAAGGGTGGAAATCGGCGATCGAATATATACAGGTTTATTAAGATTTTCTTGATCATAAGAATTCTTTTGCCTGCAAGAGTTGAGATCAAACAACCTCAGTCAATACAATAACGATACTTACCGTATTAAAGCTATAAACTCGCTTAAACAGGAATTAGCATTATATAACAATAATCTCTCAATTAAGATGCGTTCTTCAACAGATCTCGATGAAGTAACATCAATCTCTAATTGATTCTCAAGAATATTTGACCAGAAGGGAGAATTGACGTCATTCATCAATTCGTAAAGACAAAACAAACACTAAAGAACAAACAAAACATGTGAGGTTCAATGAAGGTAAATCAGAAAAGAAAAGTGTCTAACCTGCATCATTGTTGAGATGTAACAGGAATTCCCCAGATTTCTAATTCCTCCTTTAAATACAGTCCTCACGTATGATGGAGTCATTAATGAAGGAAATGTCGAAGTCGTTATTGAGGATTTCGCGGTGGAAGGGAATGAAGATGATCCAGTAGAATAAAAAGTAGTCAACCTCTTTGTTCCTTTTAAGGCTTCAGCGCTGATAGGCAAAGATTTTGTAATCCAGTCATCATCATCTACTTCATTATCCCATCCTTTTGAGGGTGATAGAAGTGAATTATAAGTCGTCGGAAGTACAGAGTTCGAAGTTGTACTACTCGTCTCTACACTCTTAGGTTGCTTTGCAGCGCCCTTATCGAAAATATCATAGAATGTCATTGGCGCTTTTCGTTTCTTCGTAACAAGTTCAGAATGGTCAGTTTCAAAAGAAGGAATTTCCTTCGATTTAATAGGAGAAACGATCGGTGGTACCATTTCTGGCTTGGTTGCGGCATAAAACGACGATTCGGGATTTATTCTCGTTGTTGGTTCTCCACTAATGAGAGAAGACCATAAAGTCTTCCTCCCAAAGGTTTTAGCAGTAGGATTCGGCGATGACTTTACCGCATCCTGAACAGAATCAGCTGATTCGACAGCTACAGGAACTGCTATCTTTCTCGAGATTGTCGGTGTAGAAATTGGTGATGAAATATCCATTGCAATTGAATCGTCATTGCTCTTAGATCCTTCATAGGGAGTGAAAGAGCGCTGTTTCATCTGTTTCACTGTATCCGTTACGTCTTTTACCTCAGCAAAATTCTTCCGATATGCTTCTGGAGAAAAGTGTCGGTGAGGTGTTACCCCATGAGATCGATTGGTCACTGTATCACGAGACTTGTTGGAGGATGCGAACAATTTCATCGGATTCGAATCTTTTGTTTCACTTCCTTTCTTGTCTGGAGCGTTTCTTATAATAGAAACAGATTTATTTGGAGAGACATAACGTGGGTGTGCTGGCGAAGGTTTAATGTTGGGTTGTTTGTTTAACGATGAAGAGGACGCAGGCTGCTGTGAGGCTGACATAGGGGCTTTAAGTTTCGAGGATTTTGATAATGAGTTCTTTGGTCGATGTCTTTCCTTATAATCTTGAATATACTCCTTGAGGGAATAAAAGTCTTCAGGAGACGCGAACACAACCTTCAAACCATCTGATTGCAACACCAAACTATTAGGATCTAGTTTTAATTTATCCAATCGAAACTCGAGATCTCTCTCTTTCATAGACCTGAATTTAGAGTGATACACCTGAAGAATATTTCCTTTCACACTAAATTGAATGAGAATGGATTGTTGGGAGTTGCGAGTATTTATCTCCTCGGAAAGAACTTTACAGGAGTTGACCATCTTTTCAACCACACTAGGCATCAAAGATTCGTTATTTCTCTTGTTTTCATTGTCTTCCAGATCATTCTCCTTGAATTCCAAAGCAGAGATTTTGGACGTCTTTGTTACTGCAGAGGAGGAAGAGGATTTCTGGTTCATTCCTTGAATTAAAGTTTTTTCTTCATCATCTCCCCAAGATTGAACAGAGGAAATATTTGACCTGTTTGTGTTCTTTGTTGACTTCATGGGTCTCTTATCTCGCCGTCTCTGATCAAAACAAATACAAAAATTTGAATTTTCAAAGATTCAAAACTTCGACTTTGCAAAAACTAGATTTATAAAAAACGGGCGGAAATTAAAAGGGATGAAGATTAGATTATTTATGCATTTTTCTTCTTTCTCGAACCTGAAACTACATCATCAATTCTTAAAATCAAGCATGCACTTTCCACAGCAGTTTTTAAAGTTTGAGTCTTCACACAATAAGAATCCCACACACCAATTTCAGACACATTTGCAACGGTTCCTGTCACACCGTTAATTCCCCAAACATGTCCATTTGCTTGAGTATGCTTTGTGCGAAGTTCAGTTAAAGTTCGAATGACATTAGCACCACAGTTCTGGGCTAAGGTACGAGGGATCACTTCTAATGCAGTACCGACTGCAGCATAAGGCCATCTGGCAATACCTTCGATGGAATCAGCACTCTTTGCAATAGCTTGGGCAATTTCCAATTCAGTAGCTCCACCTCCAGGTAATAATCGAGGATCAAAGACAATGTTACGGACAACTTGCATGGCATCCTGAAGATTTCTCTCGATCTCATTCAACACATCCTTGGATCCACCACGAAGTAAGACTGTGCAGGCCTTAGGATCAGCACACTTCTCTAAGAAGGCGAAGTATCTACAATTAAAAAAAGTTAGAGGAAAATTGAGAAGGTGGAAGTATAGAATAAGGATAAAATATCATTGTGGTCAGTATTAAAGATAGTCTTCCTCAAGAAGTTTCAGAAGAACGAAAGTTAATTCCGAAAGGAAAAAACAAAGAGTCATCCCACAGAAATAATAGATAAAAAAAAGCAAATGACGAAAGCGACGATTTGAATGTGGTCAGCAATAGTAAAAGTCTTCCACAAGGATTTTCAGAAGAACGAAAGTTAATTCCAAAAGGAAAAAACAAAGAATCATACCACATAAAAAATCACAAAAAAAGCACGAAAAATAACAGAAATAGATAAGATTACTTACTCATCACCAATCTTTCGAACTTCAAACAGACCACATCCAGTACCAATATCAGACTCTTGAATTTCATCTGTTCGGCTAACGACAGTTGCACCGACAGCACGGGCAACACGATTTTGATCAGTCTTTCTTAATCTTCTAAAAGCAGTAATACCTGCTTTCAATAAATAATGTTGAGCTAAATCTGATACACCTTTCTCTGTAATCACAATATCTGGCTTAAATGCAACAATATTCGCACAAATTTGTTCAATATATTCTTCTTCTTGACGTAATAATGCATTGAAATCTTCTTCATTCATAATTTCGACATTTGTTTGACTTTCACCTTTCTTATACTCTAATGGACAATCTAATAATAAGATTCTTGGATTTTCAATACGACGACGCATCTTAGCATGAGTAACATCTTTATTGAACATGACACCATCTAAAACTGTACAATCGGATAAATCACCACCAGGAATTTTCTCAATACGAACAAATCGTTTAATATCAACTTCTGTGTAATCTCCTCGCTTTTGAACAACTTTTCGAACTGCAGTAATTGCCATATCCACCATTTGACCAGACCATCTCGATGAGAATTTGGTACCAATAGCAGAGTTGACAATTTCTCTCATTTCATTGGTGTTAGTAATATCGATCGTTCGGGCAATGCGATTACATGTATCAAGAGCGACTTGTAATGCTTTCATGTAACCTGAGACAATAACTGTAGGGTGGAAGTTTCTCTCTAATAGTGGCTCGGCTGCTGCAAGGATTTCTCCACCTAAAGGAAGGGTAAAAAGGATGGAGCTGAGGTAATGATAGTTGAAGCTTACTTAGGATGATGACAGAGGTTGTACCATCACCAACTTCCTCCTCTTGAGCACGAGATAACTCGATCATACTTTTAGCGGCAGGATGGCTGACGTCAACCTCACGAAGAATTGCGTTTCCATCGTTGGTAATGACAATACCACCCATAGGATCGAGCAACATCTTCAACATAGAGCGAGGGCCCAAGGTCGTTCGGATGATATCAGCAACAGCCTAGAGGAAGTAAATTAAACGAAAGGAATGCTAAGGAGGTGAAAGAACTGACCTTAGCTGCTTGGATATTTCCTATCTGAGCAGTTTTACCCGTTTCTCTTTTAGTGGTAGCATCTAAACGAAAATAAAATAAATCTCCATTCAAAGGAAAAAGAAAATAATCAAGCCGTACTTAAAACCATTACAGGTGCTTGCATTTTTCTACTTCAGTAATGGAATAAAGGTAAAAAGACTTGAAATGAGTTTGAACCGTAGAAAAATGAATGAAATGGAAATTCGAAAATGTTCGAAAAAACTTCACTTTCAAGAATCTCTAGTTTCTTAAAAAACTCGAGTTTTTATCATCAAATTTAAAGCATTTGCATAAATAAGGAGATCTCAGACAATCCTTCTTTCCTCAAATTCACTTGAGATTGCACTTTACTTGCCCTTTTCAACGCGTCCAACTTGGAACTCTTTTCATTAGTCATTTTCTTCAGTTTCATTGAGATTCGGATTATCGAAAAAAGATTGAAAGAAAATGAGCGGAACTCCTAGTATTAAAGATTTACTGCCTGTAATTCGCTCTCAAATTTCACGAATTAAGGCTCCTCATACTCATGATAAAGTTTATAAAGATGAATGCGTTTATTCTTTTGATTCACCTTTTACTGATACAGGTCTTTATGTGAATTTAGTTACCTATCAAGGTGTAGGCCAACGTTACCTTCATATTGATGCAAAGAAGAGCAACGCTGTTCTCTACTTACACGAGAAATTTCTCCAAATTCCCCGTGAAACATCGACTGAAAGTGAAGAAAAGCAAGAAATTACTAAATTAGCCATTGGCGTTGAAGGAGGATTTAACACACAAAAGAAATATATTATCGAACAATACTCTCTCATCATTCTCACTGAGAACAAAGAATCAATCCTTGCTACAATACCATTACCAAGTACTGAAATCCCAGAATTTATTACCAATGTGATTAATACTATTATTAAACATGATGGTATGAAGAAGAATCTTGCTGTCACGACCTGGGAAGCAGATAATGAGAAAATTATCTCGAAATATGCTGAAACTTTACAACAGGTTAATCCAAATAATCTTAAAATATCGCAAGATCGTAAATTATGGAAAGATGAAGCATCTGATGCAACAGATAATTTATGGTTAAATCTTTCAACAGGTTATATTGGTGGTGGAAGAAAGAATTGGGATGGTACGGGTGGTTCAGGTTCAGCCTTACAACATTATATTGATACTGGACGGAAATACCCATTAGTTGTAAAATTAGGTACGATTACACCTCACGGTGCTGATGTCTGGTCCTATGCCGAGGATGAAGATTGCTTAGTCATTGATCCGAAATTATCTGAACATTTATCATTCTGGGGCATAGATATTATGAAATTAGAGAAAACTGAACAAACATTATCAGAATTAGAAGTAAAATTAAATCAAAATTATGATTGGAATAAGATTATTGAGAAAAATGAATTATTAGTCCCAGTCACAGGACCTGGATTTATTGGATTAAGAAATATTGGTTCATCTTGTTATTTAAATTCATTATTACAGGTGGTGTTGTCATTAGCAGAATTTCAAGAAAGATATTATTATCGTCACCAAGAGATTGCACAAACATCATCGAATGATCCTTCGAATGATTTAATTACACAATTAAGTAAAATCTCATTTGCTTTGTTTAGTGATCATTATGTTCCACCATTACCACAATCATTATCTAATGGGAACGAGTATGAGGAAAGTGCTAATGATGTCAGTCTATTAGAGAAATATGTCATTGCACCATACATGTTAAAACATGCCATCGGGAAAAACCATCCAGAATTTTCATCAGGACGACAACAAGATGTTAGTGAGTTTTATTTATATTTCTTAGATCAATTAACGAAAATAGAGAAAAATCAATTAACAAGATTAACCTATCAGACCGGTAATACAATACCATTAACAAGCACAATCTTCCATTATCATTTACAAACACAATATAAAGAATTAAATGGTAAAGGAGGTGTGAAAACATTGAAAACTGGTTCCCAAACTTTATTTAATCTATTAGAATTACCTGTACCAACAGAGAAAGCGATTCCTAAGATAAGAAATGCCGAGAATAACAATGAGAAAGAGGCAGATGATGAGAAAGTTGATCCGGAAACAAAGCGACAAAGATTATATTCATCATCAAACACTAATGATGAAGTTGAATTGACGATACCATTTGAAGCATGTTTAGAGAAATTCTTTGAACCAGAACTAATAGAATTTCAACATCCAACATTATTAACAAAACAACCTTTCTTACGTCATTATCGTTTTCAAACTTTCCCAAGATATCTTGTTGTTAAATTAGCAAGATATTATGTGACAGAGAATTGGACTCAGAAGAAGATTACTGCAGAGGTTCCAATGCCTTTAACATTAGATCTAAATCAATATCGAGGTCATGGTCTCTCTCATGGGGAATTCGAATTACAGGAGAGTGGTACTACCTCAGCGAACACCACAGCGCCAGCGCCTGCAGCTACTGAGTTTGTCGTGGATGAAGGTGCATTGCAGCAGCTGATGTCGATGGGATTCTCTGAGAATGGATGTCGTCGCGCTCTCATTGCGACTCGCACTAATGATGCAGAGGTTGCGATGAACTGGGTATTTGAGCATATTGAGGATACTGATTTAAATGAGCCGACTATTACTGCGCCAGATGCTACGAATAATGCAACGCCAGCTCTCCCTGCAGTCAATGATGAATCAGTGCAAATGCTCACAGCGATGGGATATAACACAGAGCAGTGCACCGCCGCCTTGATCGCCACAGATAATAACATTGAAAGGTACAGCAATTTTATCTGATTAAATTTTGATGCCAATTAATTCATATTCTATAGAGCTGCTGATTGGTTGTTTTCTCATGTTGAGGATTTGGATGCTGCTGTCAATGAGGTGTTTGGTCGTGCTGCTGCTACTGCAGGAAGTGGCTCTGCAGGTGGTGGTGATGGCGGGGCTGTCTTAGATGACGGTGATGGCAAATATACCTTAAGAGCAATCATCTCGCACATTGGGAAGAATACAGATCATGGACATTATGTCTGCCATATTCTGAAGAATGGTGAATGGTATTTCTACAATGATGAGAAGGTAAGGAAGGCTATTGATGCGTGGGTTACTCTTTTTCTAATCTGAAATGACGATAGGTTGCGAAGTGTGAGAAACCTCCTCTCGGCTTTGGATTCATGTACATCTATCGCAGAGATGATGGTCCTGGTACCTTCTTCTTGTAAAGGAAACTCTCTCTAAAAGAAATAAGAATCACCTGTTTCTATACCCTCATTTTATCATTTCGCCCAATGCGATCAATAATAATAAAGCCTTTTCTTATCTCTTAAATTACATATACAGTTGATAAAATTCGATCAAAATCTTTCTTGGTTAGGTTGGATCTACCGACCTATCTCTCATTCTAATTTAGATGGGACCATGATGACCTACTGCTAATGCAGTGAGTAAGATACCAAGCACTAAGAAAGGCTGTGCACTTGCTTGATACTTAACATCATTGGCGACAGGATCTTTGAGGAAGTATTTAAATTGGAAGAATACTTGAGGAGCAATCAATCCTAACAATCCTAAGGCATAGTTCGTCTCTCCCAAACCAAAGTAAAGATATGCAGCAACTAAGATCTGAGTAATATCAATCGTTCCTACAGTAATCCACTTCGCTACATCAACACCAAAGGCAACTGGTAATGAATTCAGACCTAGCTTACTAAAAAGGGATAACAACACAGACAGAGAAAGAAGAGAGTTAAATGATGGTGCGCTAAAAATGATATTCTGACTTACCGATCACCTTCAATGGATTTAAAATCATTGACAATTGCAATACCTAATCCAGCAATACTATAAAAAACTGTTAATAAAGTAACTTGCCATGAAATATCGCCAAACATTGCTTGTCCACATAACCATGGTAATGTAATATATGAGCTACCAAGAGCAAAAGAACCAGTCCAACCATTAGCTTTTAACTTTAATGGTGGAGCAGAATAAATATAAGCAATGAAAGAACCAAATAATGTTAATTCAGTAATAATAGGGTTACTATGACCTGCCCAATGATCTAAGCCATAAGCGAGGGCTACACCAGATAAGAGCAAAGTCCAAATCTGACCAATGACCTGTCCAGGAGTGATTGCACCTGATGGAATTGGACGATATGGTTCGTTGATTGCATCAATTTCACGATCTTCCCAATCGTTAAGAGTTTGTGTGTATCCTGTGAGGAGAGGACCTGATAGTATCATACAGGTAAAGGCTTTTAAGGCATCTTCTGCGACTAGTGAGAGTGCTGGACCATCTGCGGAAAAAGGACTCCAGGTATGATAATTACCAGATGCTGCAGCACCACATGCAACACCCCAAATCAAAGGAATCCATGTGACAGGTTTAGTGAGTTGAAGGCGGATTGCCCAGATATTCTTTGTTTCACTTGCTCCTTTAATACCCATCAACTGACGAGCAGCTTGATCAGAATTATCAACAGGTGCTTTAGAGGCAACTCGATTCTCAAATAATTTTGTTTTTGGTTGAGATTTCATAGATAGAAATCCTCGAGATTGAAACGAGTTTAAGCTTAATCTTGTCGATGATTGCCATGATGCAACATTATCAATCGAAAAGCAGATAAAGAGTAGTAGAAGAAAAGACAATCCAAGTTCTTTCATCTTCTTAATTATCTATGGTATAGGGGGGTTATGTTGATAGTATTTTTGTTGATGTAAAAAGATAAAATAGACGGAAGCAGTATTTCTCAAAGAGGACCTGATTAACTCGAGAAAGTGAAATCTCAAGAA
>VFQN01007739.1_pt1 | contig 11354 bp, 16 predicted proteins | sample 3512371 | NCBI WGS metagenome assembly VFQN01 (sample SAMN10412370, study PRJNA504923) | tailings metagenome | isolation source: Replicate 2 from Balatoc abandoned mine | place: Philippines: Itogon, Benguet | collected 2017-08-28
GCGTGCTGTACCCCAAGCGCCCGCGCGTGTACAAGCGGTGGGCGCCGGGGGCGGGCGGCAATGGAACCGATACAGCACAGCTGGGCCGGTAGAGCGCGTTACACAGCGTCTGGTTGTCTTTGAGTGTATATCAGAGGTTTAGCTTGCGGACTTGCGACGGGACAGTGTTCAGGGTGCTGTGCTAACGGCAGTAGGGCACTGGCTGTGGCAATCATGGGGGTTGTGCTTGCGGCCTACCTTCTTGATTACGTTTCAGGACGCAGCAGGCTTGGCAGTTGACGCAGCGGTCCCCTGGCTGCATCTCCTGAAGACTGGACTCAGACAAACGGAGCGCATGAAAGGCACACAACGAACACAAGTGCATTCTGATGCAACACCTAGGCGAATAGAGCTGCCAAGGCGGTAGCCAAACTCATAGTACCGGTATGGCGTAGGGGCTAAGCTGACATAAGACCTTTTTTTGGCCCTTAGCCTGCCGCAGGGTAGGACTCCCCTGCGTACGGTAGTGGGCAAGCTGAGATGCGTAGAGCTTAGTCGGACATGTTGGTAGCTGTAGCTAGCGGTCGAGCGTGCAACGTATGAAGCTAAAGTGGATGGATGTTTAGTTGCTGAAGGTGCCATTAAGCTGCATGAAGCCTGGCTTGGGACCAACAGGACCTGTTCCAGCGTGCGTGTTCCAGTGGCATGCAAACTGTAACCACCAGGCGGTTGCTCTCGTCCTCCCTGCCTCTGCGTACTCAATTGCTTGCCTTAGGCTACGTGAATGGCATGGCACTACCAGTATGTGTAGCGCGCGACTCTAGCAGGGTTGCAGAGTCGCACTCGTGGCCCTTCTGTCAGTTCCCTTGAGTCAGCCGTACAAATGTCCCACCTGGCCTGGCAGTACCGCGGCAGTCACAAAATTCCTTCCACGTGGCTGTACATGCATACCCCTGATGCATACTGTACCACGGGCATTTCCACGTGTCCTGGCCTGCTGGCCAACGGGTCATGCTGACCGTGCACCAAAAACATATCTGAGCTGCTGCTGCGCTTAGGCTGACCAGCCACCAACCTGCACCAAGCGTCACCAACCTAACTGAAGCTGAGCGATCTCTGCTTAGCAATGCACCCTGCTTAATTCCTAGCACCTGACCACTCAGGAACATCCACAGCGGGGCCACTCACGGGGGCCACTCACGGAGGCCATTGGTGTCCCGATAGCAGTTGGACATTGAATTCCCTACCTAGCTAGTATCAGCGCACGTGCTCTTCCACACGGTACCGGTAGCGGCAACAAACCAAGAGCATTAGTGCTTAGCTGCGAACAGAAGCGGAGATGGGACGTCTTGCACTTACAGGCCGGAGCGACAGGCCTGGCACCTGCCTCCGGCAAGGCTTAGTGCCGTGTGGCAAGCACCGCAGAGTTCCGAACGATTGAATAACCACCACGCCCCAATTGTACGACGGGCTCAGCGCCCGCCACGGCAGGCCGCCTCAACCACCATTCACTGCATAAGGTGTTACACGCAGGCGAGACCTGGTTACACGTGCGGTACACGCACCACGGCTCGGTTGTGGCTTCTGGAGTTCCGGCTGGGCTAGGCCCTAAACCCCTGAACACAGCTGAATACTCAGCTTCCCTGCAAAGCGTGTACACGATGCGAAGATGGCAACATTGGCCACTGCTGGTGGTTCCGAAAGCGCTGAGCACCATGCATCCTGCAAAACATTTTGCCTGGTTGGGCACGTGTTGCGCCATCCTGTGCATACGAAGCCCCTATCACTGCCCGCAGTCAAAGCTCCCAACCTCGCACCTACATTACCGTACTGTCTTCTCCATGCACTACTGCCTTACGGTAACCGCAGATCCAGCAAGCGGGCTGACACGTTGACGAATCATGCCACGGGGATGTAGCCAGCAACACAACATGTGCGCCCTAGCTAATCGTAGTTGCCACGCCAATGCGACGAGCACAACGCCAGTAAAGGCCATTTGATAAAACCTGCAGACTACCGGTATGAATGAATTAAGAAATGCTCCATGTGGATGACATGCCATGACTACGACAATTGGGGCAATCCCATGCATGTACACCTGCTAGTCTTCAACTAACGGCGGTTTTGAGCCTGCCCCCAAACCCACCAACTCGGTGTCATACACTGTGGCCAATTGTAGGAAGAATTCATATGGATCTTCCGTTGCAATAGCTCCTAACCTGCTTGTCCAGTAACTACACTCATCTGTACACCTCCATGTACGACTCCACCTCTGCACGCCCCGCTCACGCCTTGATGGCTTGCGGCAAAGGTGCTCCCACGCCGTACGGTGCAGGCGGCGCCGCGGGGGCGGCCCCAGGGTACCCCACGGCAGGAGGGTACCCCGCGGGGGCCTGCGGCATGGCGCCTGCTGTGGGGTAGGGAGCGTACTGTGGCTGCTGCGGCTGCTGCGGCTGCTGCGGTGCCGGGTAGGCTCCGGGTTGCGGGTAGCCGGGGGCCGGCATGGGCTGCGGCGCATAGCCACCGGGTACGGGCACAGGCACGGGTGCTGGCTGCGGCTGCTGCACCACCACCACCGCCGTCCCGCCGCCCGGTATCGCCCCGATGTACCCTGGCAGCACCGTCAGCTCTGTGGTGCCGCGCAGGTTGGCTGTGAATGCGCCCGGGCGGCGGACCACCGCCTTGACCTTGTAGGACACGCTGGACCGCACGCTGCCGCCCATGCCGGGGGCGCCGAGGGTCCTGTCGTTAGACTGGTAGTTGCTGCTGGGCTTGGCGTTTGTGGGCAGGTGGAAGCCGGCAAAGCGCCACTGGTATTGGCCCGGCTGGACCACCTCCTTGGGTTGCCACCGGTGCAGCTGCTGGCCGTCCTTGTAGAACACCGTCTGCACCTGCCGCGACTGGGTCTGCACGTCCGTATGCACGTCGGTGTAACTGTGGTGGTTGCGGTCATGGTGATGGTCCACGTGTGTTACCACAACGTCCTGCCGGATGTGGGTTACCTCCATGCCCTTGATCTGCGGGAGGACAGCATGTGGGTGCGTAGGGAAGGACGTGCGGTCAGGTAATGCACTTGCTCGCATCGTGGAGGCCTGCTGGGTTGTCTATCTGCAGTACAAAGGGCGGCAGAGGCTGGCTTGTGCGCCGCCTTCCCCTCCCTGCCCTCCCCATGCAGGCGCGTGCCTCCTTGCTGCCCACCTTGACATCTAGGCAGATGCACTCTGCGGGCTCCACCAGGTTGAGGTGGATGGTGCCGGCGACCAGCTCGCCGGGATAGAAGCGGTTCCTGAGGTGGCAGGGGAGGGAGACCAAGGCGGGAAGGGGTGTCACCAGGGCACCAGGACCAGGGCAGGGGGTGACACGGCGTTAGGGCAAGGCCCTACCTGTCCAGGACCACCGCCACGTTGTTGCCCTTGGTAAATTTGTTGCCCATCTATATATATGTGAAAGTATGTGAGGAAACGAGGTGGACTCTGCGGCTTCTGGTCGCACTTGCTTGTTTGGTTGTGTATGCGGAGCGCTCCTCTTCTTGCTGCCACTTTTGTTGAAGTAGTTGTTCGTATTGATGCAGCACTGTATCCATCACCCTCCTATATTAGGAGCGCGGGTCGCAAAGTGCGACAAGATTGATTCGGCGTTCGGGCGCGAGAAGCCCAGGTCAAGGCAGGTGAGACCGGAGCCGCGGTCACACTTGGCTACAACGTCAACGACAACTGCTGTTTGGCTGCATTCATGAAGCTACTCGGTAAATATGCACGGACAAGGTGAAATCCCCCTGGTCCTCCCCCGGCGTTCTGTGGTAGGTAGGGGAAGGTCTCCCCTGGTAGACCAGGCCCCCAGGGCCAAAGAAGAGCATGCCTTGCTCGAGCAAGCTCAACAAAGGGCTTCCACCATCCGAGATTGGGTCTTTGTGCAGTCTCTTGCTCTCTTCACGTACTACTTACGCTCCGATAGGCTCTGAAGTACTGTGCGTGGGGTGCATGGGAGCGGGGGAGGGGGAGCCATGACCTGGGGCGCCCTCACCGCACCATACAACCACCTTAACCCACAGCTTGCGCTGCACAGTTCCTGGGCGTATGACCCCACATCGGTACCGTATATGCGTGGAGGCAATACAGAAACGTCTGCAGTAACACCCGCCGGCCTGCAACGGCTGCTGTTGGCAGGAACATACCTTCGCATATGCGCGCATGGTATGGGCTTGGATTGGGTCCTTGGGTGTCAAACCATCTGCACAATGTCCAGTGTATCAACATCGCACCTTTGCCTTGGCTGATGAAGTAGGACTTGGTACTGGTGCTGCTTGCTGGGTTCCCCACGTCGAGGGGCGCCAGTGCACCCTGGTGCGAGTGTTGACGCCAAAACAAGCCAGGAGCTAACCCTAGCGCGAGGAAAACTAGGAAACTACCGTTCTTGCTGTCCAGGAAGATCGCTTGGCTGCAAAGAGAGCGCTGGTGCGTCAATGCTGCACTCCTTGCCACGTTGCCACGGTTAGGGAACGGGACTGGCTGGCTCGTGCTGCTTGGTTACATCCTTTCCCTCTGTGCTCCCAGCACCATCTTTGGTCGAGGGCGTATCCCCCGTTGTAGCCTCTTGTAGCACGGGAGACTCGTCGGTACCCACCTACGGACCGGCAGCTGTACATGCATGGGTGGCCAAGCGGGTGGCCCACCATAGAAGGCCCAGGCGCCCAGGCTCGTGCGGACCCTGTACGGCTTTGCATGGCGCCCGGGCATGATGCATAGGTCTGCCCGAAGAACAAAAGAACAGGACAAGCAAGAAAGCCAGTGCGCCTCCGGCATGAGTCCCTGAAGTCAGTCACACAACAACAGCAAGTTATGTAAGCCCGGAATACTAGCCCCGTATCCTTGCAAAGACAGGGACCACGTGCGTATGCTACCGTACATCGATGCGACTTTTTTTACAATTCTGAACCCCGGCTTTAAGGCGGCAATGGGTCTGTTCATGTTCAGCAAAGCTAGTTGCTTGCAATGAACTGTGCAACTCTCTTTGGCAGCTCAAACGGCCAACCTGGACGTGCGGCATCGTCGCGCCGGTACAGGGCCTTGGTAACAACGATGCAAGGACGCACATCACCAAGTGAAACTAGACGCTGCTCTATTTTACTGAATGAAGCGGAAGCGCGTGAGTTTCTGCGGTAATCGCCCACCGAAAGGGCCCAGGCGGTACAATTGCTGTATGGAGCAGGAGCAGGGCCGCGCCGCCGTGGCAGGGGTCAGGCTGCGCGAGGACCCGCCTCCGGCGCCGCCTCGGGAGACCGAGCGCCGGCAGCCTGGGCGGGGACTGCCAGCTCCCCAACCGGCTGCGCGTGAGGAGCAAGTGCAGCCCGGGGCGCAGGAGGAGTACGAGCACGACCTAGGCCTGGGTGGAGACGAGCACCTGTACGACGGCCTGGACGATGGGTTGTACGATGACGGGCTGTATGACGATGGGCAGGGCGAGGACGGCAATGGGCAGAGGAACGAGGAGGAGCACGGCGAAGAGCAGGAGGAGGGCCTGGAGCCCTGGACGGCGGCGGCAAGCAGGCCCGACGCAGGGGCAAGCACGGCTGCCGGGCGGGCAAGAGGAAGCAGAACGAAGCAGGAGCGCCACGGGGCGGATCAGGCCCACGGCGGAGGCGGAGTGATGGAGCATGACGGCAACAGCGGAACTCAGGCGGGACCCAACTGCGGCAAGCGATCAACCTCCCTCAACGCCACGCGGCGTGGGGAGGCAGCCCAATGAGCGACGACGGCAGCATGGCGGAGACGGCGCTCGGGGCCTTCAGTCCTTCACTTTTCATCACATAACAGCAGCCCGCGCACCTTTGTCACTAAAAGCATTCCACTGCTCCCAGAGTGTCAAGATGCAGCTGCAGCGAAGCAGCACCGCGTTGGTTTCTCCTCTGCGCCAAGCGCCCCGCAGAAGCCCCGTCGTCACTAGATTAACTGATGACGAGCATCCAGTAGAGATGGTCGTCGAGGCCCGGAAACGCCTTGAGAAGGCCGGCGCAGACTCGAAAACCGCTGCCACCATGGCGGAGAATTTCTCATCGTGGGGGAAGAACACTGGTTTAGTCAACACTCTTGCAGGAGTCAACAGCAAGATGGCGGCAAAGGAGGACATCGCGGCGGCGGAGGCGCGAATCGTCAAGGCGATACACGAGATGATGTCTCGAAGGGCTTGGGCGTGACGGGCGAAGGCATCCGCAAGCCAAGTAGGGCGGCCCTGCCCGTATCTGCAGCTACAGGGCCGATGAGACGGGTCGCGCAAGGCCGAGACGCTTAGCTTCCTTGCGGTGCCTCCGTGCCTTTTGCTCCCTCACACCTGCACGGCGCCGCTCCACTGACTCACACAACCTCCCCGTGCTGCCTCCCCTGGTTTGCAAGGATGTACATGGCGATCGGTGGGGTCGCAACCTTGGTGGCGGTGACCCTCATCATGACCATGCTGGGCAAGTGAAGGTGCGTACGGACAGCGCTGGACAAGGGTTTTAGCTGCCCTCTCCTGGACTGCACGCATGCATGCCGCTGCCGCCTTGTATACAGCATGAGCCGTGGGCTGCGGCCAGTCCTAGGTCCACTGGCGGTTGGCCCGCCGCATCGGACTTGTGGGATGCTCGTACAAGCAAGCAAGGGTCGCGACTAAGCGACGAGTGGGCCTACAGACCGGGTGTGGTGCCAAGGGTGATGTCCTTCGCCCGCTGAGTATAGCACGCCGCACACCATGCTTAGGAACGTAAGGATAGCACAGAAGCACTGCCCCCGCACTTGATAAACGAGTGGTATACACCGCCCCTGGCAAGGGCACAGGCTCCCATTGCCTTGCATCCAGCACAAAGGGCTAATTGGTGGCCCCATTACCACTACCATTTGGTTTCACGTCCTCTTCGTCCCTAGCTGTTCCCTACTCGCAGTTGGGGTTCACTGGGTTGGGCCTTCGGTGGTGCTGGTGCTTGCTGTGCTGGTTGGGCTTTGGACTCCCGCTGGCCTGTCCTTTATTCCCCGTCTCGTTACCTGAAAACCTTTCCCACCCCGTGCCACACCCCTTCCTCGCTCCACCCCACAGGGTGCCCCGGCTCAAGGCACCAGGCGCCTTGGCGGAGGCCGCCGCTGCCGCTGCGTGTGGTACCGTGTGCGCCCGTGGCGTCGTGGAGGGTGCGCGGCTCATCTCGCTCATCACAGATGGAGGCAGCGCTGAACCTGGAGTTCGGCGCTGTGACCACCAGGCTTGCACGCGATGCCATGACCCTACAGAGAACGCTGGTCAGCAGCGGGTTGATTTTGGGGCAGCAGGGCCATGGCAGGCGGAGGTGGGGTTGGGGGCAGTCTCGTGCGTGGCATGTACGGCACCAGGTTTTGCAGGGATGTGTTGCTGGATGTGGACGTGCGTCGTACACGTGTGCGTGTTGGGTGGGGTGGCGGTGGAGGGCACTGGGAAGACGGCTGCACGTGCTTGACTGGGCAGTGGGACTGACTACCGTATATAGGACATCATTGCAGTAGTGTGCAAGCACCAATGAACTGCACTTGTGATGCCGTGCGTTGTGTGCTGGGAGCGGTGCAGGGGTGGAAGAGCGTGTCTTGAGACAGCGCGTGGTGCTTTACCGTCCAGCACGCATGCTGGACTTTGCGCCAAAAGCACGGCATGGTCTCTGAGCTGTCCGAAGCGTGTTAACTATGATCACTCGGGGAAAGGATCGTCTTATTCTTGCACGGCTGACGGTCGACAAAGAGGTCCTTACATTATTGAATGCTGGTGCCAGGTAGGGGTTGGGTCGTAAGTGTGGAGGGCTGTAGGACAGAGGGAGCGGACACGCATCACTCTTCAGATAACCTTACTTTTGGTTGCCATGTGCGGGTGCGGAGGCGCCTAATTTAACGCTATTTGGAACATGACACCTGCTTGCTATGTGCGGGTGCGGAGGCGCCTAATTTAACGCTATTTGGAACATGACACCTGCTTGCTATGTGCGGGTGCGGAGGCGCCTAATTTAACGCTATTTGGAACATGACACCTGCTTGCTGTGTGCGTCACAGCTCGAGTGTTACATCTGTACGTTCTAGCTAGGTCGTTAACTGTTGACGTGTTGGCCCACGGTCGTGTCTTGGAGGTTGGAGCATGTGGCCTGATGAGGTGCCAAACACTGCCGGAGGTCATGGTCGATACACTGCGTGGTTTGGGTCTGGCGTCGCAGGAGTACCGCCGATGGAAGCATGCATGGTACGGCAGTCGTGCAGCAAAGTGGGAACCGCCGGCAAAGGAAGCAAAGGGCCATTTAAGAGCGGTGGTGAATTCGATTCATGTGGTGAACGTCCGTACGAGGTACGACGACAGCCAGTGGAGTTGGTTGCACACCCTTCAAGTAATACTGCACCAAGTTACTAAACCAGGCCACGGGCGCACTGATTCCATAAGTACTTGACTCTGACTCTGGAAACTGGAAGACATGCACGCCACGAGCACACCAACAGCCCTGTGCCTCCTGCCCTTCCCGTGCGTGATCTCCGCAGCCCGCTATCCATTCCTCACACCAAGCAAGCCTGCTAACATAATTCAGCCTTACATTCAGCCATACGCTCATCCTGTACAGCACAACAAGCGGCTCTAGGTAGGGCAGCCTCTGTCCACAGCGTGGTGCAAAACACACACGCTGCAGAAGGATGCGCATCTGTGCACGCCTTGAAGGCACGTGCCAGCAAACATGAAACATTCATAGCTCCAGCCTGGGCCCCAACACCAGCCCCGGAAAGCAGCTAGCGGAAAGGAACAAAGGTGCAACCGGTGCATAGCGTGTCGACGGCCGCGAGGGGTAGATATGCACGCTCAAGCCCCGTCCTCAGATTCTGGACTCCTCCTTTCAGCGTCCCTTTATTTTGCAGCTGGCCCCAGCACTAGGAGTGGGTCCCACCGCTAGCTTGGACCTGTCCGTCAGGCACTTGGTCGTATCCGCCAGCTGGCAGCCCCCAGGGACCAACGTCAGCCCCACCAGCTCCACGCACGCTGCAAGCGGGCAGGCAGGCAGTGGCCATGTCCGTTGTGTAGCAGTTGGTCTTGGCCCCAACTACACACCTGTAACATAACCGGGTCTCATCAGGACAGCTTAGGACTACGGTAATGTACAGAATTACTACGTTCAGGGTTGGCCCCAACTACCTTTAACTTCCGGGTCTCGGGGCAGCGCATGCCTACTACTGAAAGTGAGACAGCATGCTCACAAGGCCTCCGTGCGAGTTGACGCTGACGGACAACTCACACCCACCCACACCGTGCGCAGGAGCAACTAAAATGGTTTCACACCATGCACGAATCCTCCCCATGAGCACTGTGCGACCCATGCAAACAACACATGCTCTGCCGGCATGCCACGTTAATATACATTGGAAACACTCACCGTGGCAGGGGCAGCTGTCCGTGGGTCCGCACAGCCCGTCGCATCGGCCGCACCTGCACTGGTGCACCATGGCCCCGCAGTACCACAGATCCTTAGGAGGGCGCCCCGTGTCTCCCCCCGTGCCGCCGCCCCGCTGCTGCGTCCCCTGGAACGCAGCGCGCCCATCGCGGTTGAGTCGCATGCGGCCGTTGGACCGCTCAACCGCCAGGCCGGGCGGCAGCGGCCTCAGCGCGACGCGGTTGTACCACCACTCCCTGCTGGTGCGCACGTGTAACACCTGGCCGGGAGGTGCGTGGTGGTGAGGGCACGCGTCAGGGCACAGCGGAACCCACGTGCGGCAAGGGAAGGCCTGTACGGTTGTTGACATGCAGCCAGGCATTGGACAAGTGGTTAGTACCGCTGTCATGTGTTGGATCGCCTGCGCATGCCACAACTACATGCTGGCCTTCCCGCATGCACGCATGACCTGTCGCCCAGTTTCCTTGGCGTTGAAACACCCTGTGCAGCAATTCAGTGGAGCCCAGAACCCCACAAGAAGCACGCCTGCCCGTGCGTGCTCCGCCCCCACCTTGACCACGTACGCCCCCGTCTTCGACAGTCCATCCTCCACCACCACGCCGACCTTGCCGGGGTGCAGCGGCCCCTCCCGTGCGTCCCCGTGCCGTTTGTAGTCCCACGACAGGGTGACGGGGCAGCCGGGGTGCAGCGCGCCGCTCGCAACGTTGGACTCGTACTGGGCCACCTGGAGCGGGCGAGAGATGCGTACGGCAAGCTTATGGGTATGTACAGCGCTGCACGGCGTGACAGAGGGGGCCGGGGGGCACGCACCAGGGGCCATGAATTGATGGAGGTCAGGGGTCAAAGGCTGCAGCTATCGGCTCACTTGCAACACCCACGCCGCAACCCACGTAACACGTCACACGCTCCAGCATACCTCACGAACGCCTAACCCACGCACCTGCAGGGTCATACCCGATCCCTCTCCACTCTCGACCCAAACCGGACCCGCACGCACCTCACACCTGAGCCACTGGTAACCCACACCTAAGCCACTCTTAACCCGCACCTAAGCCACCCGTAATCCACACCTAAGGCACTCGTAACCCACACCTAAGCCACCCGTAACCCACACCTAAGACATAAGCCACCCACCTGCAGGTCGCAGCCGCTGCCCGCTCCGCGCCCCACCCGGTAATGGTTGCTGCCTCCGTCGTCCCACTGCACCACCCACATCACGCCCTCCGACCCCAGCTCCGCAGGCCGCACCAGCACGCCCGTGCGCCGGCCCCCGTCCTGGCCGCCCCACTTCCAGTCCCTGCCACGTGTCACCCGCACGCCCTGCCGCGCGGTGTGCACGCTGACCGGCTCGCCCGGCCGTGCTGCGTAGTTGAGGTCGAAGCCGTGCTGCGTGGAGGCGCGGTAGCGGGCCAGCTGGTGGCTGGGCCACAGCACTGCCACATGGCCTGCAGGTGGAAACACGTGCACACAAGCGGTGTGCATGAGGTAGGTGTGCAATGGTAGATCGTGATGGTAGATGTTCAAGTCGTGAAGGCGCGGTACTCGATGCAGACAGGCTGTGGACCAGGTGGAGCGCAATCCTGTCCTGCCCCGGCACCCATCGCAAGCAATTTTGCATCCACATCAGCACGTGCCAGCTGCCAGGCCAGGCTGAACCAAGCGACGCCACGCCACGCCATCATTGTTCCCTGACCTCGAGCACGGCCACCCGGGCAGTGCAAATCCTGTTACGTACCCGCAGCCCCAACACGGGACCTTCCCATCCCAACCCCCGCCCCCACTCCTCCCATCCCACCCCATCCCACTCCCACCCATCCCAATCTCTCCACACCCACCCTTCATCGCCATGCACCAGCTCTGCCCCCATGCATCAAATCTCCGCCTGCCCTTCCCTGCCATCCCACCCCCATTCCCCCCCCCTCCCGCCCGAACCCCCCCCCGCCGCCCGCCACCCCCCCCGCTC
>VFQN01007740.1_pt1 | contig 11354 bp, 10 predicted proteins | sample 3512371 | NCBI WGS metagenome assembly VFQN01 (sample SAMN10412370, study PRJNA504923) | tailings metagenome | isolation source: Replicate 2 from Balatoc abandoned mine | place: Philippines: Itogon, Benguet | collected 2017-08-28
CGACAAGCAGACCGTCGTCGAGGGCTAGAACCGCCCCCGGTAGGCGATCTGCACAGAACGGGAAAAGGCCGCCGCGGCGGCCTTTTTCGTTTCAGCCGCCCTTCAGGATCTCGCGGATGAGCCTCTGGCAGCGCTCGGCCATGAAGTCGAGCAGCAGGCGGATCTTCTGGTCCTGGAAGTTGCGGTGCGGATAGACCGCCGCGAGTTGCACCGGCGGCGGGGCGTTGTCTGGCAGGATGACCTTCAGGCGGCGGTCGCGGATGAAGGGCTCCACCTCGAAGCGGGGCTTGTTGACGATGCCGTGGCCGGCGAGCGCCCAACCGGTGAGCACGTCCCCGTCGTCGGAATCGTAGGGACCGCGCACGTCGAACTTGCGGTAGCCGGACGCCGTTTTCAGCGTCCAAAAATGCTCGCGGATGCCGGGATAGCGTAGCATCAGGCAGTCGTGGCCGGCATCGACCAGTTCGTCGGGCGCCTTGGGCTCGCCGCGCTCCTCCAGATAGGAGGGGGCAGCGACCAGAACGCGCTCGCACTCCATGATGCCGCGCATCTTGAGGCTCGAATCCTCCAGCGTGCCGAGCTTGAAGGCTACGTCGATGCCTTCCTTCATGATGTCGACGTCGTGGTCCGACAGCCGCAGCCTCACCTCGATCTCGGGATAGCGGCGGCGGAATTCGGGGATGCCGGAGGCAATGAGCCGACGGCCGAGGCCGAGCGGCGCGGTGACGCGGATCGTGCCGCGCGGCTTGCCGGACAGCGCGCTCACGGCCGCCTCGGCCTCGGTCACCGCTTCCAGCACCTTCTTGGCGCCCTCGTAGAACGCCCGGCCGTGCTCGGTCGGCGTGAGCTGGCGCGTGGTGCGGTTGAACAGCCGCACGCCGAGATACTTCTCCAGTTCCTTGATGCGGTTCGAGGCGACCGCGGGCGAGATGCGCATGTCGCGGCCGGCGGCCGACAGGTTCTCCAGTTCCACGACGCGGACGAAGACGGCGATATTGTCGAGATAGGCCATGAATTGCCCCGCTTTGCATCTTTCCTAGGCAATCGCGGGTCGATTATCCAGATTTTTTTGAAAGTCATAGGGCGTGCCAGCCCTTTCGCTTCGCAGCGCAGCAATTACAGTGAACCGGCTGACGAAAGGGGCGGATCGATGCAGGACCTTGCGCTTTTCTGGGACTGGCTCTCCTTCGGCGTGCGCTGGCTGCACGTCATCACCGCCATCGCCTGGATCGGCTCGTCCTTCTATTTCATCGCGCTGGACCTCGGCTTACGCCAGCGGCCCGGCCTGCCCGCCGGAGCCTATGGCGAAGAATGGCAGGTGCACGGCGGCGGCTTCTACCACATCCAGAAATACCTGGTGGCGCCGGCCGAGATGCCGGAACACCTGACCTGGTTCAAATGGGAGAGCTACGCCACCTGGCTGTCGGGCTTCGCGCTGCTGTGCGTCGTCTACTATGCCGGCGCCGACCTGTTCCTGATCGACCGCAACGTGCTCGACGTGTCGCCGACGGTCGCGATCCTGATCTCGCTCGCCTCGCTGGCGCTGGCCTGGCTGTTCTACGACCTGCTCTGCAAGTCGCCGCTCGGCAACAACGACACCGCGCTGATGCTGGTGCTCTACGTGTTTTTGGTCGCGATGGCGTGGGGCTACACGCAGCTCTTCACCGGCCGCGCCGCCTTCCTGCATCTCGGCGCCATCACCGCGACAGTGATGTCGGCCAACGTCGCGCTGGTGATCATCCCCAACCAGAAGATCGTGGTGGCCGACCTGATCGCGGGCCGGAAGCCAGACCCGAAATACGGCAAGATCGCCAAGACGCGGTCGCTGCACAACAACTACCTGACGCTGCCCGTCATCTTCCTGATGCTCTCCAACCACTACCCGCTCGCGTTTGCGACCGAGTTCAACTGGATCATCGCCTCGATCATCTTCATCATCGGCGTGCTGATCCGGCACTATTTCAACACGGTGCATGCGCGGAAGGGCAATCCGCACTGGACCTGGGCGGCTTCGGCGATCCTGTTCATCATCATCATGTGGCTGTCGACCGTGCCGGCGGTGCTGACGGGCGAGAAGAAGGTGTCGGCTGCTGCCGAAACCTTCATCGCCTCGGCGCATTTCCCGGCGGTCAAGGACACCGTGATCAGCCGCTGCTCGATGTGCCACACGGCCGAGCCCGCCTGGGACGGCCTCTACCGCGCGCCCAAGGGCGTCATCCTCGACAACGACGCCGACATCGCCGAGCACGCGCGAGAGATCTATCTCCAGGCCGGCCGCAGCCATGCCATGCCGCCCGGCAACGTCACCGAGGTGACGCCTGAGGAACGTGCGCTGCTGGCGGCGTGGTTCGAGGGGGCGGGGAAGTGACCTCCCTCCTCATCCGCGGGCGAACCCTCACCTTCCTCCGCGCCCACGAGGAGGCGGACGACCATGCGGCGTATGCCTATGACGAGGACGGCGCGGTGCTGGTGAGCGACGGCAAGATTGTCGCGAGCGGCGCCTACGATACGGTGAAGGCGCAGGCCGGTCCGGATCCGGAGACGATCGACCACCGGCCGCACCTGATCCTGCCCGGCTTCATCGACGGCCATGTGCACGTGCCGCAGATGCAGATCATCGCCTCCTATGGCGCGGAGCTGCTGGACTGGCTGAACACCTACACGTTTCCGGAGGAATCGAAGTTCGCCGATGCGCAGCACGCGCGGCGCATTGCGCGGCTGTTCCTCGACGAGATGGTGCGGCAGGGCACGACGACAGTCGCGGCCTACTGCTCGGTGCACAAGGCAAGCGCGGAGGCGTTCTTCGAGGAGAGCCATTCGCGCAACATGCTCAACATTGCCGGCAAGGTGATGATGGACCGGCACGCGCCGGATGCCGTGCTCGACACGCCGCAGTCCGGCTACGACGACTCGAAGGCGCTGATTGCTGAATGGCACGGCAAGGGGCGCCAACTCTACGCAATCACGCCGCGCTTCGCGATCACCTCGACGCCGGAGCAGATGGAGATGGCGCAGGCGCTGGCGCGCGAGCATCCGGACTGCCACATCCAGACACACCTTTCGGAAAACCACGCCGAAATCCGCTGGACGGAGGAACTCTACCCGGAGGCGCAGGACTATACCGACGTCTATGCCCGTTACGGGCTGCTGGGCTCGAAGACGCTGCTCGGGCACTGCATCCACCTGTCGGAGCGCGAGGCGGATGCGATATCGGAGGCCGGTTCGGTTGCGGTGTTCTGCCCGACCTCGAACCTCTTCCTCGGTTCGGGCCTGTTCGACTACCAGCGCTACCGGCGGCGGGCGAAGCCGCTCCGCATCGCGACGGCGACCGATGTCGGCGGCGGCACGAACTATTCGATGCTGCGGACGATGGACGAGGCCTACAAGGTGATCGCGCTCAACGGCGAGAAGCTCGAGCCGCTGAGGAGCTTCTGGCAGCTGACGCGCGGCAATGCCGAATCCCTGTCGATCGCCGACCGCGCCGGCACGCTGGAGGTCGGAACGGACGCCGACCTCGTCGTGCTCGACGCCCGCGCCACGCCCGGCATGGCGCTGCGCATGGAGACGGTGAAGACCCTGTCGGAGGAACTGTTCCTGCTCCAGACGCTTGGCGACGACCGGGCGGTGAAGCAGGTCTATATCGCGGGGCGGGCGGCGAAGGAGGTTTGACTTCCCCGGCCGCGACGATAGGGTCGCCGCCCGGAGGATTCCATGCCCGCAGCCGACGACATCGCCAGGATCATCGAGCAGGAGAAGGCGCTGGTTTTCGACGCTTTTGACGAGGAAGCGGCGTTCGAGCTCGGCAGCCGCCTGCGTGGCGAGGCGCTCGCCCGGAACCTGCCAATCAACATCGACATCCGTCTGTGGGACCGGCCGCTGTTCTACTGCGCGATGCCGGGTTCGCGGGCCTCGAACCAGGATTGGGCGCGGCGCAAGATCAATGCCGTGCGCCATTTCCTGAAGCCGAGCTATCGGCTGTTTCTCGAGCAGGGCGGAAAGGATCAGGTCATCGCACCGCATCACGGTCTGCCGGTGACGGATTACATCTTCGCCGGCGGCGCCTTCCCGATCCGCGTGCGCAATGCAGGCGTCATCGGCGCCGTGGCGATCTCAGGACTGCCGTCGCGGGAGGACCACAACACGGTCGTGGCCGTTCTCGCCGACCTGCTCGGCGCTGACGGCGCTTCACTCGCGCTCGGCGCGGAGTAAGGCGTGCCCCGTCTCGCCGCCAACCTCTCGACCATGTTCGGCGAGGTGCCGTTCCTCGACCGGTTCGAACGCGCGGCCAGGGCCGGGTTCGATGCGGTGGAGTTCCAGTTCGCCTATGTCTTCGAGCCGGCGGAAATCGCGGCCCGGCTCTCGGACACCGGGCTGACGCTGGCGCTCTTCAACATGCCGGCGGGTGACTGGGAGCACGGCGACCGGGGGCTCGCGGCGCGACCCGCCCGGCGCGAGGAGTTCCGCAAGGGCGTCGGCCAGGCGATCGACCTCGCGCTTGAACTCGGCTGCACGCGGCTGCACATGCTGGCCGGCGTCGTGTCGCCGGGTGACGACGAGGAGACGTTGCGCGCGACCTATGTCGACAATCTGCGCTACGCGGCCCAGTTCTGTGCGACAGCCGGCATCCAGGTGCTGATCGAGCCGATCAGCCGCGAATCCGTGCCGGGTTATCTTCTGACTGGCCTCGACATGGCGGCCGATCTGATCGACGAGGCGGGCGAGGACAACGTCTTTCTCCAGTATGACCTCTACCACCGGCGCTTCGTCGGCGAGGATCTCGTCGCGCCCTATCTGAAACATGCGGATCGCATCCGCCACGTGCAGGTGGCCGGCTGGCCGGGCCGCCATGAGCCCGATGTCGGCGTGCTCGACTGGCAGGCGGCCTTCGCCGCGCTGGACGCGGCGAACTATGCTGGCTTCGTCGGCTGCGAATACTGGCCGGCGGGCAAGACCGAGGACGGGCTGGGCTGGGCGCGGCCGTGGCTGAAGACTGTGGCATGAGCCAGTTCGACGCCAGGGATCTGTTCGAGGCGATGTTTTCGGCGGCGGTCGCGGCGGCCGATCCGGAACAGGTGATCCGCGACTATCTGCCGAAAAAGCCAAAGGGGCGGACCATCGTCATTGGCGCGGGCAAGGGCTCGGCGCAGATGGCGCGCGCCTTCGAGCGCGCCTGGGACGGGCCGCTCTCGGGGCTGGTCGTGACGCGCTACGGCTATGCCGCGCCGTGCGAGCGCATCGAAGTCATCGAGGCCGCGCATCCGGTGCCGGACGCGGCCGGGCTGGACGGCGCGCGGAGGCTGTTCGAGACGGTGAGGGGGTTCGGCGAGGACGACCTCGTCGTGGCGCTGATCTCCGGCGGCGGCTCGGCGCTGCTGCCCTGCCCAGCCGGAGAGCTGACGCTGGACGACGAGATCGCGGTCAACCGTGCGCTGCTCGCCTCCGGCGCGCCGATCTCGGCGATGAACACGGTGCGCAAGCACGTCTCGGCGATCAAGGGCGGACGGCTTGCGGCCGCAGCCTTCCCGGCGAAGGTCGTGTCGCTGATCGTCTCCGACATCCCTGGCGACCAGCCCTCGCTCGTCTCCTCCGGCCCGACCGTGCCGGACGCCTCGACGCGCGCGGATGCGCTGGCGATCGTCGAGGCATACCGCATCGACCTGCCCGACGCGGTGATGCGACACCTGAACACGCCGGCGGCGGATGCGCCGCTGCCGGACGATCCGCGCTTCGCCGGCAACGAGGTGCATGTCATCGCCTCCGCCGCGAAGTCGTTGGAGGCGGCGGCCGACGTCGCGCGCAATGCGGGGCTGGAGGCCGTCATCCTCTCCGACGCGATCGAGGGCGAGGCGCGCGAAGTGGCGAAGGTGCACGCGGCGATCGCGCGTGAGGTGGCGACGAGGGACCGGCCCTTCCGCAAGCCGGTTGCGATCCTCTCCGGCGGCGAGACGACGGTGACGCTGCGCGGAAAGGGCGGGCGCGGCGGCCGCAACGGCGAGTTCCTGCTGTCGCTGGCGCTGGGCATCGACGGGATTGACGGCACCCACGCCTTCGCGGCCGACACGGACGGCATCGACGGTTCTGAACAGAACGCCGGCGCTTTCGCGGATTCGACCAGTGTCGCACGGCTGCGGGCAAAAGGCCTCGACGCCAAGGCGCTGCTTAACGCCAACGACAGCTGGGGCGCCTTCGATGCCCTCGGCGACCTGTTCCAGCCCGGGCCGACGGGGACGAATGTGAACGACCTGAGAGCCGTTCTCGTCAGGTAGGTCCGCTCGCCCGGCTCTTTTCCGCCTTCCTGGCCATGATGACCGCAAGCGGATTCGGCTTCGGCTTGCCCGTGCGCATCAGCGTATTGGTGTCGTGATGATCGAATGGGTCGGGCTGGCCGCCGACCCGAAGAACCGAATGCTGCGCATAGCTCCAGCGATCATCGCCATGGATCGTGACGACAATCCTGTAACTGTCGGTCCGGAAGTTGGCCTCGAGAAAATCCGTCGAGCACACACCGTAATTGGTCTGGCCACGCTGGGCAGACACGGTGAACGTCATGTCGTCCGGCTTTGCATGGCCCGAGGCGAGAACCACCTGGCCGCGCGGAATCGCGATCGTCTGCATGACGAGGCCCGTCGCCGGCTCCCAAAGCCAGTAGCCCACCTGATCGTGGAAGGTGATGTCTTCGTCGGCGGTGTTGATGTGAATGTGATAGCGAAGGCCATAGAACAGCTGCGGTCCGTTGGTCTGGGGATCGATCGGGTCCATATGAACATGTTCGATATAGACATCGCGTTCGGGACCATCGGCCTTGGGATTGAGGTCGACACCCTTCGTCGCTTTCCAACTGCCGGCCAGCGGCCGCAGCGGGCCAAGATTGGCGAGCGTATCCGGGTCGAACTCCGGTTCGGTGAATATGTCCTGATGGAGCCTCATGCGACGGTTTCCTCTCGCGCCGACGGCAGGGTGCCCGCCGAGGCCGTATCGAGTCAACGCCTTCGGGCATCCATCTACAGTGTGTCGTTCATCAGCGTTCTCACACGCTTGAGATCGTCGAGAAACCGCTCCCGCTCCGCAGCCTTGGCATCATCCGGCAGGCGCAGCAGGTAGGACGGGTGCACGGTCAGGAACACCTTCAGGCCGTCCTCCCGCGTCACTGTCTGGCCCCGCATCCTGGTGATCGGCACCGCCTTGCCGAGCAGGGACTGCGCCGCGGTCGCGCCGAGCGCGACGACGAGATCCGGGTTGATCAGCTTGAGCTCGCGGTCGATCCACCAGCGGCAGGCCTGCACCTCGCCGGCGTTCGGCCTGGAGTGGATGCGGCGCTTGCCGCGCGGCTCGAACTTGAAGTGCTTCACCGCATTGGTGACGTAAGTCGTCGCGCGGTCGATGCCGGCCTCCTCGATGATCGCGTTGAACAGCCGGCCGGCCGGGCCGACGAAGGGCTTGCCCGCGATATCCTCCTGGTCGCCCGGCTGCTCGCCGACGAAGATGACGCGGGCATCGTCCGGGCCTTCGCCGAACACGGTCTGCGTGGCGTTGCGCCATAGCGGGCAGCGGCGGCAGTCGGCGGCGGCCTTGCGCAGCTCGGCGATCGACGTCGCATCCGCCCCGTCCGACTGCGTCTCCGCGGGCTGGTTGCGCCAGTGTTTGGCCTGGACCGTCTCATGATGGGGAGCGGGCATGGTGGGCATCCTCTCGATCATGTCGCGGGCGGACTTCTCCGCGCCGGCGATCAGGTCAGGAATGAGCGATGCCTCCGGAAGGTTGCGCCAGTATTTCTTCGGCATCTCGGCCGTCATCGCCTTCACCTTCAGCCGGGCAGGGTTGAAGATCGAGCGGAAATAGGTGCGCCACAGCTCCTCTGCAGCGTCCTCGGCGGGTGCGTCGGTCTTGGAGGCGCCGGGACCGATCACCAGCCGCTCGCCGTCCCAGTCGGCCGTGGCATGGGGCGTGAGGATCGTCCAGCGCATGCCGGTGAACCGGCGCATGAAAAAGGGCGCGTTGCGCTCGACGATGAAATGCGCTGGCTCGAACCAGGCGACGAAGCGCTCGCCGGTCTCGTCGGCGATGCGCCGGAAGCGGACGAAGGCGCGCATCTTGTGAATGTCGCGGCGGACGGATCTGCCCATCTCCTCGAGCTTTCGCACGTCGGGATCGGTGGCGACGTCGAGCAGATGCGGCTCGCGCTGGAGCCGGCAGAGGATGCGGTAGAGGAAGCCGAAACGCGTCGGGTCGGAATGGCAGATGACGGCCTCGGCGAGGTCGACGAAGCGGCGGGGGACGCGGAGTTCGGCACCCGGCGGGACTGCCGGCAGCGGCGTTGAATCCGGCGGTGCAGCGAACAGGTCGCCCGTGTCCTCACCCTCCACCGACCATGCAATATCCGCCGGGTTGACACCATTCAGCGCCATTGCCCGCGCCGCTTCGCGCCACCCGGAAAAATCGGTCTGGGACGCGAGCAGGATTGCATGGTTCGCGGAGAGCGGGCGCTTCTCGACCATTCCCATCAGAACAGCTCCAACTGCCTGGCCTTTGGCGCCACCGTCTCGCGCAGGCGTTCGGAATCGATCGTTCCGCCCGGAGACCACCCTTCCGCAACGATGAAGGGCCTAACCGCCGTGATCGACTGGCAGACGCGTCCGACATCTTCCAGCCGCAGCCGGCGGTGGATGCGCGAGGCGAGGATGCGCTTGACCGCCTTGGTGCCGAGGCCCGGCACGCGCAGCAGCAGTTCCCGCGGCGCGCGGTTGACGTCGAGCGGGAAGATCGCGCGGTGGCCGAGCGCCCAGGCGAGCTTCGGATCGATGGCGAGGTCGAGCATGCCGTCGGGCCGACCGGCAAGGATCTCGCGCTCCTCGAAGCCGTAGAAACGCATCATCCAGTCGGCCTGGTAGAGGCGGTGCTCGCGCATCAGCGGCGGCTTCATCGACGGTAGCGCGGCGGAGGAATCCGGGATCGGGCTGAAGGCGGAGTAATAGACCCGGCGGAGACGGTAGGAGCCATAGAGCCGGGCGCTGGTCTTCAGGATCGTCGCGTCCGGCGTCGGGTCGGCGCCGACGATCATCTGCGTCGACTGGCCACCCGGAGCGAAACGCGGCTTCGTCTTCGTGCGCAGCGTCGGCTCGTCCATCTCCTCCAGCTTCTCGCGCAGGCCGGCCATCGAGCGGCGGATGGTCTGCGGCCGCTTCTCCGGCGCCAGGCGCTGAACGCCCTCGTCGGTGGGGAGCTCGACATTGATCGACAATCGGTCGGCATAGAGTCCCGCCTGCTCGATAAGTTCCTGCGAGGCTTCGGGGATTGTCTTCAGGTGGATGTAGCCGGCGAAGGCATGGTCGAGCCTCAGCCGGCGGCCGACCTCGACCATCTCGGCCATGGTCTCGTCTGGCGAGCGGATGACGCCGGAGGAAAGGAACAGGCCCTCGATGTAGTTGCGGCGGTAGAAGTCGAGCGTGAGGGTCACGACGTCGTCGACCGTAAAGCGGGCACGCTTCACGTTCGAGGACGAGCGGTTGATGCAATAGGCGCAGTCGTAGATGCAGAAGTTGGTGAGCAGGATCTTCAGCAGCGAGATGCAGCGGCCGTCCGGCGCATAGGCGTGGCAGATGCCGGTGGCCTCGGTGGAGCCGATGCCGCCCGATGTCAGCGAGTCGCGCCTGTCCGCCCCCGACGAGGCGCAGGAGGCGTCGTATTTGGCGGCGTCGGCGAGGATGGCGAGCTTTTCGCGAATGGTGGGCGCAGGCATTTGTTCATGATATGTTCTTTAGCCAGAGAGCGCCATTCATATTTGATTGCCGAGCCGCCGTCGGCAGCGATGTCGCAATCACACCTCGTGCAGGTAGAGGTGGTAATCCAGCTCGCTGACCGTGCGGGCGACGCGGAGATATTCGGCTTCCTTGATGGCGGTGAAGGTGCGGTGCATGTCCTTGCCCAGCGCGACCTTCAGGAAGTCCGACGCCTTCGCCCGCATGATCGCCTCGCGCCAGTCGGCCGGCATGTCGTGCGCGCGGTCTGCCGCCTGCTCGTAGCCGTTGCCTTCGACCTCGGGACCCGGATCGAGCTTCTCCTCGAGGCCCTTTACGATGCCCGCCAGCACGGTGGCGGCCACGAGATAGGGGTTGGCGTCGACGCCGGAGGGGCGATGCTCGAGGCGCCTGTTCTTCGCGTCGCCGGCCGGCACCCGCAGCGCGACGGAGCGGTTGTTGACGCCCCAGGTCGGGGCCACGGGGGCATAGGACTGGGCGACGAAACGGCGCCAGGAATTGGCGTGCGGGGCAAAGACCAGCATGGATTCCGCCATGGTCGAGGCAAGGCCGCCGAGCGCCTGGAGCAGGCTCGGTGACCACTTTTCGCCGGATCCTTCGGTGAAGACGTTCTTCCCCGCCTCGTCGCGCAGCGAGACGTGCAGGTGCATGCCAGAGCCCGCATAATCCTCGATGGGCTTCGCCATGAAACAGGCGGTGACTCCGTGGCGGCGGGCGGCGGCGCGCACGATGCGCTTCAGCATCACCAGGTCGTCGGCCGCCTGCATGATGTCGGTGCGGTAGTGGAGCGTCAGCTCGTACTGGCCCGGCGCATATTCGGAAATGACGGTCTCCGCCGGGATGCCTTGTGCCTTCGCAGCCGCGTAGATGTCGGAGAACAGCGGCTCCATGCCGTGCAGGTGGTCGACGGAATAGACCTCGGTCTTGGGCGAGCGGCGGCCATCCAGCACGGCGGAGGCCGGGCGGACGCGGCCTTCGGCGTCGCGGTCGTTGGCGAGCAGAAAGAATTCGAGCTCGAATGCGCCGGCGGGCTTCAGCCCCATCGCGTTCAGCCGCGCAACCTGGGCCGCGAGCGCATGGCGCGGGTCGGACGTCATCGGCGTGCCGTCGAGCAGATGCATCGACATCAGCACCTGCGCGCGGGCGGGCGAAGTGCCATGGAGCGGCTTCAGCGTGCCGGGGATCGGCCAGGCGCGCAGGTCCTCGTCGCCTGAATCCCAGATCAGGCCGGTCTCGTGGACATCCTCGCCGGTAATGTCGAGGCCCAGCACCGAGATCGGCATGTGCCGTCCGCCCCGGTAGAGCGACATCAGCTCGTGCCGGCGGATGATCTTGCCGCGGCCGACGCCGTTGGAATCGGTCAGCACGATGTCGATGGCCTCGATCTCGGGATGGGCGTCGAGGAAGGCCTGGGCTTCGGCGGGCGTGGAGCCGGTGGGGGAGGTCATGGCATCAACTCCGCACAGATATCGCCGAACGCGTCCACAAGCCGGTCGACCTGCTTCTTCTTTGTGGCAGGCGAGACCAGCATCATGTTGTGGAACGGCGCGATCAGGCAGCCGCGGTTGACGAGGCCGACATGGATCGCGGCTTCCAGCG
>VFQN01007741.1_pt1 | contig 11354 bp, 7 predicted proteins | sample 3512371 | NCBI WGS metagenome assembly VFQN01 (sample SAMN10412370, study PRJNA504923) | tailings metagenome | isolation source: Replicate 2 from Balatoc abandoned mine | place: Philippines: Itogon, Benguet | collected 2017-08-28
CCGGATCATTTCTTATATGAAATAAAGTTTCTTAAAACTTTTTTGAACAATTATGTCCATTCCACTTTAAACCTGAATCCACGCAATGACAACTGGATTTATGATGGTTATCAAGTGTATTTAATGATGAAATACATTGAAGAGTTTTATCCAAAGGTGACTATGATGGGAAATGTTACCAAGCTGAAAATTTTACGTGGTTACAACTTGGTAAGTTTGGATTTCAATGGTCAGTATAGCTATTTTTATATGCTGATGGCACGAAAAAACTTGGATCAACCGCTCAATTTTCCAAAAGATAAGCTCATTAAATTCAATGAAAAAATTGCTTCAAAATACCGAGCCGGTTTAAGTTTCAAATATCTTAATGAATATTCTGAGAATAATTTGATTGATAAAACCATTACAGCATTTTACTTTCAAAATATCGAAAATCAAAAATCTGTTTCTGATTTTGAGAATCTGCTGAAACAAAATTCAACAAAAAATATAGAGTGGTTTTTTGACAAAATAATTAACTCTCGAGAAACTTTTGATTACAAATTTGACATGGTTTCCAAAACTAAAGACAGTATTAGCTTTAGACTAAAAAACAAAACCGAAACCAATGTTCCTATTCCTGTCTTTGGAACTAAAAAGAAAGAAATTGTATTTAAAAAATGGATTGAGGCTTTGCCAAACGACAGCATTTATACTATTCCAAGAAACAATGCCGATAAAATTGTCATCAATTATAACAACGAAGTCCCTGAATTTAATCTTCGAAACAATTGGCGTTCGCTAAAAGGTTTCCGATTGAACAATCGTCCTATTAAATTTATATTTTTCAAAGATTTAGAAGATCCAAATTACAATCAGATTGTTTACATCCCAACCTTAGAATACAATCTTTATGATGGTTTTTATCCTGGAATACGTTTTCATAATAAAACGATTTTGGATAAACCTTTCATTTTTGATGTAAATCCGAGCTATTCTACCAAAACCAATCAATTAACCGGACGCGGAACCATTTATTTCAACCAATACAATCGTGATAGCAATTGGTATCATATCCGTTATTTGCTTAACGGTCACTATCTTCATTATGCTCCCGAAGCAGCCTATCTAAAATTGATGCCCGCCATTAGTTTCAGAATTCGTCCCGATGATTTCAGAGATAACAAAATTCAAACGATTAGCTTGAAGCAAACTATTATCGATAGACAAAAATCAGATTTCATCGTGGAAGAAAACACCGAAAATTATTCTGTTTTCTCGGCTAAATATTATAATGGAAGAACTGAAATTACCAATCATTATAATTTTCTGACTGATTTTCAATTATCAAAAACCTTTGGAAAATTAGCAGGAGAAATTCAATATCGAAAACTATTCAATGACAATCGCCAATTGAATCTACGCTTTTTTGCCGGAACATTTTTATATAATAATACGACGACCAATTATTTTGATTTTGGTTTAGATCGCCCGTCAGATTATCTATTTGAAAGTGAATATCTTGGTCGTTCTGAAACTACGGGATTATTCAGTCAGCAAGTAATTACTACAGATGGTTTTTTTAAATCTATCTTTGAAACTCGATTTGCCAATCAATGGATGATTACGTCCAATGCAAGTTGTAATATCTGGAATTGGATAGAAGTTTATGGAGACATTGGAACCTTTAAAAACAAAAATGTTTCAGCAAAATTTGTTTATGATAGTGGTATTCGCTTGAATTTGGTAACCGATTATTTTGAACTATATTTTCCGGTATATTCCAGTAACGGTTGGGAAATCGGACAACAAAACTATGGTGAACGAATACGATTTATCATTACTTTCAACCCCGATACCTTATTCAGTTTATTTACCCGAAAATGGTTTTAATTTTTAAAAACCACACAAACATTTTAAATTATTGTTATTAAAACTTAATTTTTATTGATTTTTATCTAACTCAAGACAAGATAATCAAGCTTAAATTATCAATAATTGAATTATATTTTTTTCAAAGAATTATAATTATTACTTCTTTTTAGCTAAATTTGTTTCATCTAGAAATAAATTCAGTTATGATTGAGCCACAAGTAAAAACCGAAATCACTTTTGAAGATTTTAAAACCGAAGTACTAAACGATTATAAAATAGCACGAATTAGTCGTGAATGCAGTCTTTTAGGACGAAAAGAAGTGCTAACGGGAAAAGCTAAATTTGGAATTTTTGGTGATGGAAAAGAAGTGCCGCAATTGGCTTTGGCAAAAGCTTTTCAAAACGGTGATTTTCGCTCGGGTTATTACCGAGACCAAACGTTTATGATGGCGATTGGTCAATTGACAATTGAACAGTTTTTTGCAGGATTGTATGGTCATACTGATTTGAATTTTGATCCAATGAGCGCCGGACGTCAAATGGGCGGGCATTTTGCAACCCATTCATTAGATGAAAACGGAAACTGGAAAAATCTAACGGCTCAAAAAAATTCCAGTGCTGATATTTCACCAACTGCCGGGCAAATGCCCAGATTATTAGGATTGGCTCAAGCTTCCAAAATATATAGAAATGTTCGCGGATTGGAAAACTTCACTAATTTTTCTAAGGAAGGAAACGAAGTCGCTTGGGGAACCATTGGTAATGCATCTACTTCCGAAGGTTTATTCTTTGAAACCATCAACGCTGCCGGAGTTTTACAAGTTCCAATGGTAATGAGTGTTTGGGATGATGAATACGGAATTTCTGTTCATGCTCGATATCAAACAACGAAAGAAAATATATCTGAGATATTAAAAGGATTTCAACGTGATGAAGAAAACAACGGCTATGAAATCTTCACGGTAAAAGGTTGGGATTATCCGGCATTGGTTGCAACTTATCAAAAAGCAGCTGCCATTGCCCGTGAAGAACACGTTCCGGTTTTAATCCACGTAGATGAATTGACACAACCGCAAGGACATTCTACTTCGGGAAGTCATGAACGTTATAAAAATGCAGAACGATTAGCTTGGGAAGCAGAATTTGATTGCTTGGTTCAAATGAGAAACTGGCTTATTGAAAATAATTTGGCAACAGCCGAAGAATTAGATGAAATAGATGAAACCTCTAAAAAAGAAGTTCTTGAAGGTAAAAAAGCCGCTTGGAATGCCTTTGTTTCACCTATCAAAGCAGAACAAAACGAATTAGTGGCATTACTCCGCTCTATCGCTGAAACAAGTGTAAACAAAGTTTTTATAGAAAAACAGGTTACTGATTTGGCTTCTATCAAAGAACCTATTCGTAAAGATATTATCACTACCGCTCGAAAAGTACTGCGATTGATTGTTAAAGAAAGCGGACAAACGACTTTAGCAACTTGGATAAAAAATTATACTGAAAAAATTCAACCAAAGTTCAGTTCGCATCTGTTTTCTCAATCGGGTAAAAATGTATTGTCTGCTACCGAAGTGTTACCGATTTATGACAATGCTACCGAAGAGGTTGATGCACGTTTAGTATTGCGTGATAACTTTGATGCTATTTTTAATAAACATCCTGAAACACTAATTTTTGGAGAAGACAGTGGGAACATTGGTGATGTAAACCAAGGATTAGAAGGCATGCAGGAAAAATATGGAGATCTTCGTGTTGCCGATGCCGGCATTCGTGAAGCCACTATATTAGGACAGGGCATTGGAATGGCAATGCGTGGTTTACGTCCCATAGCTGAAATTCAATATTTGGATTATTTGTTATATGCCATCCAAATCATGAGTGATGATTTAGCTACCTTACAATACAGAACCCAAGGAAGACAAAAAGCACCGTTAATCATTAGAACTCGCGGTCATCGATTGGAAGGCATCTGGCATTCAGGTTCACCAATGGGTATGATTATCAATGCTATTCGCGGTATTCATGTTTTGGTACCAAGAAACATGACCAAAGCTGCCGGTTTTTACAATACTTTATTAGAAACTGATGAACCAGCATTGGTTGTAGAATGCTTGAACGGTTACCGTTTAAAGGAAAAAATGCCTACCAATTTAGGCGAATTCAAAACACCAATTGGAGTAGTAGAAACTATAAAATCAGGAAATGATATTACGGTGGTTTCCTATGGTTCAACACTTCGTATAATCGAACAAGCTGCCAAAGAATTATTGGAAGTTGGTATTGATGTGGAAATCATAGATGCTCAATCATTATTACCTTTTGACATCCATCATGACTGTGCAAAAAGTGTAGCTAAAACCAATCGCTTATTAGTCGTTGACGAAGACGTTCCGGGAGGTGCAAGTGCTTATATTCTACAACAAATTGTAGATGAACAAAACGGATATCAATATTTGGACAGCCAGCCACAAACATTGGCCGCCAAAGCTCATCGTCCTGCGTATGGAACGGACGGGGATTATTTCTCAAAACCATCTGCTGAAGATATATTTGAAAAGATTTATGCTATTATGCACGAAGCTATGCCGGAAAAATACCCGAGCTTGTATTAGTTATAATGAAAAAATACAGCGCTGATTTAAAAAACTTCAGCTGCTACCCCAAAAGGAACTCAATAGAATTCCTTTTTTGTTTTTAAACAGAAACACACTTTACACTATTATTAAAGTAATTTTAGATTAAAAAATCCTATTTTTGATAAAAACTAATACTAACTTAAAAACCTAATTCTTATGATTTCAAAAAACACAGACCTCGGACTTTTAGTATTACGAATCAGCCTTGGTGGCTTGATGTTGTTTCATGGCGTAGCAAAATTACAACACGGGATTTCCTTTTTGGTTGACAGTATGGGTGCTTTTGGTTATGCGGTTTATATTGGAGAAGTAGTAGCACCACTACTCATTTTATTAGGCTGGCGTACCCGTATTGCTTCAGTATTGCTTGCTGTAAACTGTCTTGTAGCTATAGGATTTGCTCATGCCGGTGATTTGTTTTCCATCAGCGAACATGGAGGTTATGCCAATGAATTATTGATGTTGTATCTTCTTGGTTCCATTGCGCTGTTTTTTACCGGAGGTGGGAAACACGCTGTTTCAAACAGTAATCAATGGGATTAAATAATAAAACTAAATAATTTTCTTTTATAAGCGGTTGAATTCAACCGCTTTTTTTGTACCAATTCATAATGATAAGTAGATTGATTGTCCAGTTACAAACTAACCTAAACCATCTCTTTCCAGAACATCAAAAACTCTTCCAAACTCACCGTTTAAAAACTAATTTCAACGACTAACTACACTGTCGCTCGTTGAAAGACGCATTTCGTCGATTAAGGGTAAATTTTAACAAATAAAAAAACAAGCTAACCAAATTTTATATACCTTAGCTCTATTCTTTACATACCCTACTGACTATCAAACTACTACACGGGGTCGTCTTTGGGTTTAAACCCTTCTATAGGGTTATATTCTATGTTTTTTTGAGTTGTTTTTTAATTAACCTAAAAATATACGATTATGCCAAGACAAGACGTCCTTAACAAGGCTGATAGCCAATTAGGTACTACTGAGTATCCTCCCAACAGTAATAAATCGCCTTATGGTTTATGGTATTCCCCATCTTTAGACGGGCAAAAATGGTGTGCTATGTTTGTCAGCTGGGTGTTTCATCATGCCGGACATCCATTAGGGAACATACAGACAAAAAATGGTATCCATCATTGTCAGTCGGCGCATAATTACTACAAACAAAAAGGAATGCTAACTTCCAATCCACAACCGGGAGACATTGTCATTTATGACTGGGAAGGCAACGGCTATGCTGATCATATAGGCATTTTTATCAAATGGACTTCACTTGACAGAACTGCCATTGAGGCCTATGAAGGTAATACCTCAACATCCAATAACAGTGATGGTGGCCGTGTAATGAAACGCATCCGTTCCAAAAACCTTATCAAATCGTTTATCAATCCGGGTGTCTATACCGATGTAACTGTTACTCCTGTTGAAGACATTTTACAAAAAGGAGACAGAGGTTCTGCAGTGACACAAGTTCAAAAATACCTCTATGACTTAGGCTATGCCATTGAGATAGACGGTTGGTTTGGTAATCAAACTGAAACGATACTTAAAGAATACCAAACCAAAAATGCCATGACCGTTACCGGAACGGCAGATACCGTAACTATTGGAGCGTTACAGGAAGATGCCCGAGACATTGCAGTAGCCAAATCAAAGTTTGTTTCGGGTAGCTATTTAAAACGTGGTAATTCCGGCTTTATGGTTACTGAACTCCAACGTGCTTTAAATGCTAAAAACGCTACCTTAAAATTGCCCGTTACCGGAAACTTTGACCTCGCGACACTACAAGCGGTAAAAGCTTTTCAAACCAAAAACCAATTGGTGGTTGATGGTATTGTGGGTCCAAAGACATTTGGAAAATTGGGGATTGGGTAAAACACTATTGACTATCTTAAAAGTTATAATCAATCCTATTAAATGTTAACATCTAAAGTATAGGAAAAATGAAACTACCTATAAAAATCAATCAAACACTAAAAATATTTCAAACTTAAATTTAATTCATATGGAAGCAAATCAAAATTCAAATAATAATACCGGGTCGGAAAACAGAGTTATTTCCTATCATAAAATTAGAATTGCTGTAGGCTTCATCGGTATATTACTACCTTTTTCATTATGGTTACTAAACTCTATTATAAATAATACAAACCTATTAAATAATCCCTTTTGGATACGTTATAATGGAATTTACTCTCCGGAAGAAAATTTAAAAGACTCTATCAGTCATTTTTATTATTCAACAGTTGGCGAACTATTCACGGGTTCTTTATGTGCTGTTGCTCTATTTTTATTTTGTTATCGTGGTTACCCTAAACCAAAATCAGGAAAATATCGCTTTATACCAGGAGATAGTTTCATGGCAAATTTTGCAGCTGTCATGGCTTTACTAGTAGTAATATTCCCTACCAGCTCTAGTGAAATAAATGATAATTTACGCTCTTTTATCGCTAGTGAATATACCGGTTATATCCACTATGGTGCTGCTGTTTTATTTTTTACTACTTTATCTTTAATCTCATTTGTTAATTTTAGAAGAACAAAATTTCCTGAACAATTTGGAAAAATGAAATCCCATCCTATTTATAAAACTTGTGCAATTATAATGATGATATGCATGCTAAGTTTATTCATCGTTTTTATACTGGAAAGAAATGGCGTAAATATAGACTGGGCAGAAAAAATAAACTTAACTTATTGGCTAGAAACTATAATGCTAATTGCTTTTGGAACATCTTGGATCATTAAGGGAAAAATAGATGAAAAAGTATTACACAAAAATGTTTTTGGAAATGGAATAAGAAGAACTAACTAGAAAAGACAGTTTCTTCAGATGACAAAAAACTGAATTATCAATCAACTTATAAAGAAATTAAATATGAAAACAAGAATTCTTTTTGCATTACTTCTAACCAACCTTGTAATAAATGCTCAGGAGAATTACAAATTCTTCGGAAACTTTAGTTATGACTCCATAGTTTATGAAGTAAAAATTCTAACCGATGAAAGCAATAAAAGTTATAAAGTACAAATTTGCAAAAGCAAAGATGATTACGAAGAGAGTGTATCTCTTTCTAACTCTTATAATCAAGATATCTTTTTTAATGCCCTAATTGCTGTTATGAATAAACCAAAGCTAGTTCTATCTCCTGCTTTTGACAGTAATAAAAATGATATTAAGACACAATGGAAAGGAATTTATGAAAAACTCATGAAAGAACTCCATAAAAAAGAGGTGTTGACTGAGTTATATGATAATCAAAATATTGAGTATTCCGGAAAAATACGTTTGAAAAAAGAAGTTACTTTAATTCCTTACTATGATGAATGTATGATCACTCAAATGTTAAAAAAAGAAATTAACGAAAATGGAGAAAAAAGTAATCGAGAAGTAAAAACTGAGTTAGCAGAAAAACTAGCAGAATTTAAAAAAGATAATTCTAATAAATCCATTAAATTCATTACTGATTATTCCAGTATCCGGTTTTATAATAATAGAATTAATACTATAGCTGTAGTTGGTAAAATAAACGATAAAGAATATACGATTAGAAACAATAAATTTAGTGTCCCTTTTCGTTTCTTAAACAATAATAAAGAAGGAAGCTATTTACAGGTTTTCATTGATGGAACAGCTTATCTTTTAAATTGGGATGATTTACTGGACTATAATCCATATGAAACTGAATTTAATTTTACTGTCAAAAATAAAAACTATAAACTATCTTCCAATGATGAAGTAAAAATTGAGTCTCGAAATTTATTTGATTACTTCACCGCTATTATTTTCTCTGATTTTCTAGGATTAAACAGCTCCGGTAATAACAGCCTTTTAATGGCCGAAGCTCGAGGTATAATTCCTTTAGCTTTAGTAAATAAAAGCCAACATAACTTAATCAACTATTTTGAAGGATTTTTAACTACTTCACTCTATAACGGCCAAGAAGAGGGAACTAATTTTGTTACTTGGAAATCTGATGCTGCCAATGGTGGTATTCAAGATAAAATTGTTCTTTTTGAATTCTTTAAAAAGCGAAACATTGAAACCGGATTAAACTTTGGTATTTATAATTTTGAATGGAAAGGTATATCAACTAACATCATTTTTGATTATGGTGTACAATTCTACCGAACCAAACTACGTTACATCAAAGACGATCAAAACAATACTGAAGATTACCAAGTATACTGTGTGGGTCATGGTCCCAAAATAAAGTTTGAAATAAGACCTCAAGTTAATTTTGGTGCCGACTTAAATATTGGCTTTCTTGGCTTTAACTTCAACGGAATGAATACAAGTGGAACTTTACGTAATGAGCTCAAAAGCGTTATTGAAGATAAACCCACTTTTTTAAATAATTTTTATATCCTCACAAACTTTTATACCAAGCTAAACGACAAAGAATCAAATAGTGGTTTATATTTCCGGCTAGGAGGTTTTTATGATTTTGATACCTCAGATATAGCCCCACAAGTCATGGTAGGCTATGCAACTAACTTAACTTCATTTATAAATAAATTTAAAAAGAAAGATGAAGTAACGAGTACCTCCAATTGATATGAAATAATAAATAGAAATAACTATTTATCGAAACAGAAAAATCAATTTTTCTATATAGTAATGATTGCAATACAATTACTTATTATCTATAGAATTTGTCTCAAAATAAAATTTAAAAGTCTTTAATTACCAAATATTCAACAAAACCGATTGTTTTGTGTTTCAGGATTGAAGAATTGCATTATTAATATTTCTTTCAACGGATGAGATGTTGCACGGTGGCTACCTGAATGCCAAGGTAGTCGCAGAGTTCTTCTATGGTCACGAGCTGGTGCTTTTCTTTGTTTTTTAACAGTCGGATTTGCTTTAGGATTTGACGGGATTGTCTTTCGCTTTTTCCTGTAATCTGCTGTATATCTTTGGTGTAAATGCATACTCTGCCCATAGTCCTGTTGTTTCTAAATTAATCCCCTTTTTTAATCCGATGGCAGTCTTGCGGCACTCTTACCGCAAGTATACCGCACTTTAACCGCACTCTGACCGCACTCTAGAGTTTCTTTTTAAGTCATAACGAAAAAAGTAAGTAATTTAGTATTACTACATGTAAGATTTTTTAATTCTAAAGCGGAAAAAAATGATAATTCACGGCAAAAAACGGCAAAAACAGTCGTTTCCCGACAGAGGTTTATACCACACTCCTACTCCTTGGCGTTATTGAAGTAAATAATTTTAAATTTTTGTATTATGCCACGAGTTAACGGCGTTGTCAATCTACAAGGTAGTTATGACGACATGACTTTCTTTAAACGAGAAGGTAAAAGTTTTATGAGAAAACGAGGCGGTGTTACCAAGCAGCGCATCGAAACGGATCCTAATTTTGTGCGTACCCGTGAGAACATGAACGAGTTCAGCACAAATATTAGTGCGGGAAAACTATTGCGATTGTCTTTGGGTAGTTTGGTTTTTAAAGCCAAAGACAGCCGATTGTCTAACCGATTGATGAAAACGATGTCGGGGATTAAAAATCTGGACACTACTTCTGCCAGAGGGCAACGGGTTGTAAGCATCGGTATTACCACTCCCGAAGGGAAACGTTTGCTGAGTGGTTTTGATTTTAACAGCAACGCGCCGTTAGACAGCGTGCTGTTTGCCAACTACACTTTGGACAATGCCACGGGTAAGGTTGAAATTCCTAACCTTATCCCTGCGGAGCAGGTTCGCTTTCCTGAAGGTGCCAACTTTGTCAGTTTTCAAAGTGGTGTACTGAATCTCGATTTTGGTACCGGTGCCAGCGAATTGGTCTTGTCGCCTGTAAGCAACCTGCCCATTGATTTAACGACCAGCACGGTAGAACTCATCCCGCCAACGATGACCGGCGGTACAGGAGTTTTCCTTTACCTGATGATGATTTCGTTTTATCAGGAGGTTAACGGGGTGCAGTATTCGTTGAAGAACGAAGAGTATAATGTCCTTCATATTGTGGATGTTTCTTCGTGATTTTGTGTAATGCCTTTTTGTTGAAAGCGCTTCTCGGTTGAGGAGCGTTTTTTTATTTTAGCCACAGATTAAACGGATTATGCGGATTTAAAAATTGGTTTGTTTATCGGAAGAGGTGACTTTTTAGACACAAATTAATCTGCTGTTGATTATTGTTGCTCGCGAAGACGCAAAGATTTTTTTGTTTTTGCCACGGATTAAACGGATTATGTGGATTTAAAATTGGTTTGTTTACCGGAAGAGGTGACTTTTTTAGGCGCAAATTAATCTGTTGTCAGCTGTTGTTGCTCGCGAAGACGCGAAGATTTTTTTTGCCACGGATTAACACAGATTATGCGAATTTAAAAATTAGCTTGTTTACTGTTAAGAGAGATTATTGTATTATGTGATGTTTCCTTCGTCAACATGACAAAGAAGGTGCCTTAGTTAAAATTCCAAATTATAAATCCCAAATTCCAAGTGGAGTAGCAATGACAATAGCAACTTTTAACTCTTCATTTCTTGCCCCAACTCCATTTTGGCGACAAAAAATGTTCTTTAACGATTTTTTACTGCTAAAATGAGCTAAAAAATACAACTTCTTTTTTCTCTTTTTACTTTAGATTGTCCTAACCTAGATAACTACAAATTATTTTTTACCGCTTTACGGAAAACCGTATTCTTTTTATTATTCACTTACATCAGATGTCATTAAAAAAAAATGAAACCAAACATATTTAAAATAGCAACTAAAGAATTATCACAAGATGCTTTTATAACTTGGCTATTAAAATATGCTAATAATTCGTGCCATTATATTGATGCAGAATTAAATTTGTGTGCAATTGATTTTGTAAATCAATTAATCAGAAAAAAATATC
>VFQN01007742.1_pt1 | contig 11354 bp, 9 predicted proteins | sample 3512371 | NCBI WGS metagenome assembly VFQN01 (sample SAMN10412370, study PRJNA504923) | tailings metagenome | isolation source: Replicate 2 from Balatoc abandoned mine | place: Philippines: Itogon, Benguet | collected 2017-08-28
GTTTCCGTATGTACCCTGTTGTAGGTATTTCGTGGGTTCAGGCCAACGATTATTCTACATGGCGGACCAATTTTGTGAACAGCAACTTGGCTAAACAAGCCAATGGCAAAAGCAAAAAAGGCTCTCCTATGAAGCTTAGCAAGAAAAAAGGACAAGCTGCAGCCGAGTCAGAGGCTTTGATGGCCAGTTCGCCTTCGGCACGCCCAGCGGTAGAAAGTGGCTATGTATTACCTGATTATCGCCTACCTACAGAAGCCGAGTGGGAATATGCCTCCAAAGCCATGATTGGTACGCAGTATGCCGACGAAAACCAATCCAATCAGCGAATTTATCCTTGGGACGGTTCATCGATGCGCAATCCTCGCGGCAAAAACAAAGGTCAAATGTTGGCCAACTTCAAACGGGCGCGCGGTGACTATGCGGGTATTGCTGGTAAATCAAACGATGGCGCCATCATTACTGAAGAAATTTACAAGTATCCGCCAAATGATTTCGGTTTGTACAATATGGCAGGAAACGTAAATGAGTGGGTGTATGACGTATATCGTCCACTTTCATACATGGACTTCAAAGATTTGAACCCACTACGTCGGGATGGTTTTTTGGATGACGAAAAACGCTACGATGCCAAAAACAGCAACTCAGTCGTAAATGATAAGTTGCGGGTTTATAAAGGCGGCTCTTGGAATGACGTAGCCTATTGGCTTTCACCAGGTACACGTCGTTTCTTGTCGCAGGATTCATCAACCGCAACCATCGGTTTCCGTTGTGCAATGATTTCAACGGGAAGAAACAAATAAACATTCCGTTTTTTGAAATAGAAAGAGGGGCGATTGCAGATGCAGTCGCCCCTCTTTTATTGGGATATTTCCTCCTAATACGCCGCCGCTATCGTTATGACCGCGACTTCCTTTGCCCCGTTTTGCCGCAATCCAATGATGGCCGACTCCAACGTTGACCCCGTTGTTACAATATCATCTACCAAGGCAATACGTCGGTTCTGGATTTTTTCGGGCTGCGTGAGTTCAAAAATGCCCGATACATTCTCAAATCGTTCAATGCGGGTTTTATTCGTTTGAGTCTCCGTGAATTTGCCCCGTTTCAGAATTTCATCCGACCACGGAACTCCTAAACTTTCTGAAAGACCCGCAGCAAATTGGTCACTTTGGTTATAGCCTCGCTGGGCTAATTTTCGGGGATGCAACGGAATCGGAATCACCCAATCAAAAGAATGACTCTCTCTAGCCTGCAAAAGCTCATAGCCATAGATTTGCCCCAAAACCTTTCCTACTTCGGGGCGTTTACCGTACTTGAGTTGATGAAGCATACGCTGTACTCCGCCTCCTTTTTCAAACTTTAAAAAAGAATAAACATTTTCGACGGGTACTTTTCCAGCAAACTTTTCCGCTAGGGCGGGAATCTTCATCAAATGCGACTGCGTGCGGGGTAGATTTGCCCGACATTTAGTGCAGATACACTCCTCGTTACCCACCAATTGCACCTTGCAAGAGCTACATAGATTTGGATAAAACAAATCAAGTACGTCGCGCCAGAAAAGGGAAAATTGCAGTTTTGGGGGCATTTTTGGGGTTTATTATTAATCAATACTACTTTTTAACGACTGAATAAAATCGGATTCAGCGGACTATCGGGGACACTTCCCACAGGTGCCGACGCCAGCCACGTTTCCCAATCGGCGATTTGATAGCTGTTTCGGGGCTGCATCACGCGTTGGTCTTTGTCCATGTATATCATCGTCATTACTTTACGGGCAGTTTTAGAGACATTGGGGCCCGCGCGGTGAAACAACCAACCCGCATGGTAACTCACTTCTCCCAACTCAAACGGCCCTTCGTTGAGATTAAATTGTGTCAGACTTTGAGACATCAAAGCCTCGCTTTCGTCACTAATTTCAAGGTCACGCCCAATCTCAACGGCTTGACTTTTTTCGGCAAACGCCAACGGGCCCATTTCCATCGGTGTAGCCTGCAACGGAATCCAGACAGTTACGGTCTTGGGTGAAGCCAACGGCCAATAAAACTGGTCGGCGTGCCACGGCGTAATTCCTCCCGTTGGCTCTTTGTAGAGGGCTTGATCGTGATATAAACGAACCCCATCGACCTCCATCAAGTCAGCGGCAATTTGGGCAAGGCGCTTCGAAAACACAAATTCCTTGGCCGTTTCGTCTTCCCGCCAAAGGTTCATAATTTGCAGAAAGGCGCGTTCATACGTGGTGCGCTCTTCCATCGGTTTGGTCAATTTATTAAGTTTAAAAACCAAATCAGTAATGATGTCACCGTAATACGAAAGTACTTCGGGACTCAACACATTTTTGAGTTTTATGTAGCCAAATTCCTGATAAAATGCAATGGCTTCGGGCGAAACCGAATAAGGTGTATTTAGTTCTTCCTTCAACACCGTGGTATCAATTGTTGCGAGCATAAGTATAGATGGTTAGCTTAACTGTTGATACAAAATAACAGAATTTTCAAAATGAGAAAATACGATTTTTTGATTATAATATATGGTATATTAACTTATAATAGACTACGTAAAAACAAATAAGGCAAATATTTGATATTTTTGGTATTGCAGTCCTAACAACTTAAAGCCATGAAACCACAACTTGAAAAATTAAGCATCGAAGGTTCTTTGTCTTACTTGGCCCGTGGTTTCAACATGGCGTTTTTCGACGCACCATGGCATTATCATCCAGAATATGAACTTACTTATATTGTAAAAAGTCACGGACAGCGGTTTGTGGGTGATCATATTGGGCCATTTTACGAAGGTGATTTGGTCTTGTTGGGGTCAAACCTCCCCCATTTTTGGCGAAATGATGACGCCTTTTATCAATCCAACCCCGCGCTGTGGGCCGAATCGGTAGTGATACAATTCCCGCAAAGTCTGGTTTATGATTTCATCGAAAAAGTGCCCGAATTCACTTCAATTCAGGAATTAATGAAACGGTCAGCGCGGGGTATTAAGTTTAGTAATGAATCTACCCAAAGAATAGAAAAAGACATTCTCCAATTGCCGTATTTGCCCGAAGGTGTCCGCTTTATTTCATTTTTAGGCATTCTTTTAGCTTTGACTAAGGATAAATCTGCCGAGGCATTGGCCAGTTCCGCCTACCAAATCACACCCGACGACGCAGATACCGAGCGGATGAAACGTATCATTGAGTTTACTTTGAGGCATTTTCAGGAAGAAATTCGGCTGGAAATCGTGGCCGAAACGGCGCACATGACCGTTCCTGCATTTTGTCGGTATTTCAAAAAAAGGACGCAGAAAACGTATGTTGAATTTCTAAATAATTTTCGCCTCAGTCACGCCCGAAAGCTTCTCAGCAATTCTGATCTTAGTGTAGCGCAGGTTGGGTTGGAATGCGGCTTTCGCAATTTATCTAACTTTCATCAAATTTTTAAACGTCACACGGGCCTCTCTCCGCTCCAGTATAAAACTGAACAAAAAAAACGAATCCGCTAAAAGGCAAATCAGCGTCAATTGCATTCTATTCAACGAAAAATTAGAACGCGATTGAAGCTGATTTGTATTATTAAGGTATTTTCAAAACCACTCTACCTTAGACTAGCAGCAACCCGAATTGGGTGTGCAACAAGCCGAAACTTGCTCCAAGTCAGACAACTTGATTTTAGGCTTTTCAATGCTTTTTTTCATGATAACAGCCGAACTTGGACATAAACTACTGAACTGCTGTGATTGGGCAATTTCAGTGGGAACAGCCGCACGTTCTACGCGCTCATAGCCTTGTTTTTCAAAATAACCATCCGCTGTGGTGGTGATAAGATACAATTCTTTCACTCCTTTTAGCCTCACTTGTTTGCTTAAATCATTCACCAAACGGCCGGCAATTTTATAGTTGCGAAAGTCTTCCTGTACCGCAACTGAACGCAGCAATCCGATAGTACCGTTGACTTCCACACCAGCCGAGCCTACCAATTTTTCGTTGACAAAAGCCAATAAAAAATCGGGCAATTTCACATTTAGGTCTTCAGTAGGTAATCCAACCGACTTCAGAAGCGCGACAACCGACTCATAATCAGCGGGCTGTGCCAGTCGAATTTCGATTTCGATAGCGTCTGACGATTTGGAACCGTCGGGTGCCGTGGAAATCGCAGTCAACAATGGTTTTTCGGCATAAACCGTAATACTGTAAATTCCAGTACCACTTGTTCGGAAAGAAGCGATTTCTTCGGGCGACAAAAAGGTACTCAGAATTGAATCTGGCAGAAAAATCTCACGGTCTTTTTGCAACGTGATGTTTGTAAAACCCGCTTGCTCAATTAGGCCAAGATAGGACTCCTTCTGTATGGCCCCCGATACGCAGCCCGCGTACATTTCGGCTGCCTGCTGCAAGCCCGCAGGCAGCTGACCTACCAATACAATATCCGAAATACTAAAATGTCCGTTGGGTTTTAAAACCCGGTAAATTTCGTTGAACACATTTACTTTATTGGGCACCAAATTTAGTACGCAATTGCTCACAATCACATCCGCAACCGAATCATTGACAGGCATTTGCTCAATATCTCCTTGACGAAACTCCACGTTATTGAATCCCAATTTTTCGGCATTGGCACGGGCCTTGGTGAGCATAGCTTCCGTAAAATCAATCCCGATTACTTTGCCTTCTGGGCCCGTTTCGGCACGCGCTACAAAGGCATCATTGCCCGCTCCGCTGCCTAAGTCAATGACCGTATCACCAGGTTTGATTTGCGCAAATTTTGTGGGCAAACCGCAGCCTAATCCCAAGTCGGCATCGGCTACGTACCCACCTAGCTTAGAATAATCTTCGGCCATGATACCGATAAAATCGTCGTCCGTACCGCAGCTAGGGCCACAACCACAGCAGGAAGCAGCATTTTGGTCTTTGGATTGGTTAGCGACTTCCGTGTATTTTTCGCGGACAATTTCTTTGAGTGACTGTTCTGTGTTCATAAGTATTTGATTTTCTATTGTAATATTACGATATATAAGGGTAAAAAATTTTAACAGCAACCTACTTTTGAAAAAAGGGCAAATACGCCACCAAATGCTTCTTCGGCCTCTCCCCACACTTGTTCGTTGATACAGTAACAAACGCGCGGTGGGTCAATGCTTCCCTGAATGATACCAATGCGTTTGAGCTCTTTCAAATGCTGCGATACAGTGGCTTGTGAAAGGGGAAGCTCATCTACTAAGTCTCCACATACGCAGGCCTTTCTTTGGGCTAACAGCCGCAAAATAGCAACCCGCGCGGGATGCGCAAAGGCTTTGGCTAAATCGGCCATCCGGTTATCTGCCTCACTGAATACTTCACTTTTGGAAAGTCCCATAATAGTTGTCACATGTTTTATATCGCAATATTACGATGATATATTTTATAAAACAAATATTAAGCTCATTTTTCACTCATCTTCAAGGAGTTAAGTCAAGAATTTAAAACAAATAAAAATTGGAGAAGTTGGTATTAATTGGAGATTTATATCAACAAAATTGGTTTTAACCAAATTTTTTACTTTACTTGGCATAGTCTTTGTATTAAACAGAGTCAACCCGTTCCTCAGAACTTATGATAAAAAAAATAATTTTATTACTGGTGTTCTCCAGTTTTGGCCAAACTATTGTTGCCCAAACGGCCAAAAAGGACACCACGCAAAAAGCTTCGATGTCGGCTGAGTTGCTTAGTTTTGCCAAAAAGCACTTGTCATTGCGCTACCGCTCAGGAGGTACTTCCAAAAAAGGTTTTGATTGTTCAGGATTTGTCCGCTATTGTTTTTCTCAATTCGGTTTTACTTTGCCGCATTCTAGCGCCGCCCAGATTTCTCACGGCACCGAGGTAGGCATTGACCAAGCCAGAGCTGGAGATTTAATTTTTTTCAAAGGCCATAATTCAAGCAGCCAACGCGTAGGACACGTCGGCATGATTGTGGAAGTGGGCACCAACTACGTCAAATTCATTCATTCGGCCTGGAAAGGCGGGGTTCGCTACGATTTTCTGAATGCCGATTATTATCGCAAACGTTACGTGGGTATCCGTCGCATCATCAACGAATCCAATTAAATCAAGAAGCAAGAAATCAGTCCAGAGCTCCGCACCTATTTATAAGAATAGCCACGTAGTAATCCAACTCTAACTTTCAACTTCTTAATAATCAACATTAAAACCAACTACTAGGCGGGAAATACCTTCATTAATCGCTCCACAGCTCGCTCCAGCGTTTCTTCTTTTTTGGCAAAACAAAAGCGCACAACGCCGTTGTCGGTCGCTTCTTGATAAAAAGCCGATACTGGAATACAAGCCACTTTGTGCTCTTTGGTCAACCAAATGGAAAAATCTTTGTCTGATTTTTCGGACAGATGATCAAAATAATAAAGCTGAAAATAACTGCCGTAGCTTGGCAAGGGTTTAAAACGGGTTTGTTCCATGAGTTTGGCAAAATAATTGCGCTTGCCCTCATAAAAACCCGCAATGCTTCGGTATTCGGCCGAATCTTTTAGGTGCTCCGCCAATCCTACCTGCGCGGGCGTAAAACACGAAAAACAATTGAATTGGTGGATTTTACGAAATTCTACGGTAAAAGCGGGCGGCGCTACACAATAACCCATTTTCCAACCCGTGCAATGGTACGCTTTCCCAAACGAAAAACACACAAATGCGCGTTGGCGTAAATCTTCGTAGCGCAACATACTCCGATGCGGCTCGCCGTCATAAATCAAATGCTCGTAGACTTCATCCGACATAATCAGCAAATCGTATTCTTGAACAATCTGACGTAATTGCGCTATATCATCGTCGCGTAGAATACTCCCCGTAGGATTGTGGGGCGTATTGAGCGCAATCATACGCGTGCGGGGCGTGATGCGCGCCCGCACTTCGTCCCAATTGATACGGTAAGTCGGAAAATCGAGGGAAATTCGAACGGCAACGGCTCCGTTTACTTCAATATTTGGGATATAACTATCGTAAGCGGGTTCAAACACTATGACCTCATCACCAGGGCGTAATACGGCCGTAAAGGCAGTATAAATCGCATATGTACCGCCAGGGGTGATGGTGATTTCGGTGTCGGGATTAACCGAAACTCCGTGCAAATCATGGATTTTGGCGGCGATACTTTCTCGCAGCGGCATCCAGCCCGCCATGGGCGAATACTGGTTGAACCCTTTCTGCATGGCCTCGCTTGTGAGGCGCACGAGTGCTTCGGGCATGTCAAAATCAGGAAAACCCTGCGAAAGATTGATGGCTTTATGCTCAGTGGCCAACGCCGACATGACCGTAAAAATCGTCGTACCGACGTTGGGAAGTTTTGACTCCATTTTTAGACCTTCTATGTAGTGTTAGGTAATTTCGTGTAAAAATATTGTATTCATGTTTAAAAATCGCCCATTTTTGCATTTCTATTGCTTTATTTGTTAATCGTATTGCCTTTATTAACAACCTTTTCATTTTTCGCTCATCTATTCATTCAACGATGGAATCATTATTTACGGCTGAAGCACTCATCAGTTTATTAACCCTGACGTTTTTAGAAATCGTTTTAGGCATCGACAACATTATCTTTATTTCCATTGCGGCCAACAAACTTTCCCGCAAAGACCAACCCAAAGCCCGCAACATAGGTTTGCTTCTGGCCATGATTTTTCGGGTGAGTTTACTTTTTGGAATTTCGTTTATTATTTCACTTTCTCAACCTTTTACCCACGTAGACGCGGGGTGGTTTAAGGCTGCTTTTTCGGGGCAGAGTGTTATTTTGGTCATTGGAGGACTCTTCCTGCTTTATAAAAGTACGTCAGAGATTCACCACAAACTAGAAGGAGCCGATGAGGAAGTACAAAAGCCAAAAGGAAGTGCCAGCAACAAACTTACCAGCGTAGTATTACAAATCGCCCTCATCAACGTTGTGTTTTCCATTGACTCCATTTTGACAGCTATCGGACTCACCAACAATATTCCCGTTATGATTGTGGCCGTGGTCTTATCGGTCATTATCATGATGCTTTTCTCAGGCCCCGTCGGCGACTTTGTCAACCGTCACCCATCTGTTCAAATGCTCGGGCTGGCTTTTTTGATTGCCATCGGATTTATGCTCATTGCCGAGGGCGCTCACTTGGCCGAAGTGTCCATTTTTGACTCAGAAGTGGGTTCTGTCCCTAAAGGCTACCTATATTTTGCCATTGCATTCTCACTTTTGGTCGAAGTGCTCAACATCAATATGCGTAAAAGCGCCCAGCCCGTCAAATTGCACGATTATAAGTCGCAAGCAGAGCGCGAAGGTATATTGGGGAAACAGGAGGAATAATTCAATCCACTTTTCTGCAACACAACAAAGGCTAATCATCGGATTAGCCTTTGTTGGTTTTTTACATCTCCAGTAAGATTACGGTTTTCTCAAAAATTAATCCGATAAAAAAATACGGGTAAAAAGCCCAGTTGGTACTCCTGCTTTACGTACGGAGCCTGAGGCACATAACTCAGACTCAGCAGGTTTTGAATCCCGAGCACGTTGACCAAATCCACCGCGATGGTATGCGTAAGGCGGTTACGATTTATTTTATATTCCGTCTTGATATCGAAGCGATTGTAAGGACTGAATTGCAGCGAGTTGCGGGTGGCATCGGCATAAATCACTTCCTGACTTTGGCGCGAAGCCGTAATGTCTGCCGGACCGTACCAACGCCCACCAGTGGCGGTATATTTGGCACCGATGTTCAACGATTTACGTTTTTTGAAGGTAAATTCTTTAGAAAACAACGCATTGAAGGCGTATTTTCCATTGAAATCTGTATTGCGCCAGACGCCGTCTGACCCTTGGTATTGGGCGTCAAAAATGGAAGCCGTCACCAGAAAATAATAGTTGTTGCTGAAAAACTTCTCCAGCGTCAACTCTGCGCCGTAGTTACGCCCTTTGCCTGCGTTTTGAAGAGGATTCGGAAAAAATCGTGAGAATCCCGCGCCACTGTTTAGGATTGAAAATGACGATTTTTGAATTTCTACGGGCACATCATACAAACGCTGATAATAGACTTCCGCCAACAAACGCAGGTTTTCGGCCAACATTTTACTATATCCCACCACAAAATGCCAGCTTTTCATCAAACCCACGTTCTTGGCGGGAAAAGCATTGGCCGTACCCGTATTTGCGGGATTATAAAAATACAAATAGGTAGGTAAGCCTTGACTGTGAAGGCCCGTTGCAAAGGTAAACTTCTGACGATTAGGCAATTCCCACGAGAGTCCCGCCCGTGGTTCAATCGGAGAATAACTGTTTTTATTGATAGAACTGTAAAAACTGCTCAATCCAACGTTCAGCGCCACATTTTGGGTCAGGTAATGTTTAAACTGAATATAGGGTTGCAACTGAATAAAACCTTCAGCATCGACGTTCCAACGTCGGCGCCAGGGGGTCAGCTGATTGGTGGTTTCATTCAAATTTCTAACATCATCAAAGGCCGTAAAACGTATCATATCGGCATTAACACCCACTTTCAAAGTGCTCTTTGCCCCCCATTTCTTGTTAAGGGCCGTGGCCAATGAATACTTAGTGTCCGAAAATTTATAATCCAGAATCGGTCGCAGCGAATCAATGACGTATTTTTGGTTCTGCACGAGCGGATTACCATCGGCATCTTTTCGGAGGAACAAAAAATCGTGATTAGCATCCTGAATATTGTTGGAAACCGCCAGCGTTGCCTTAAAAAACGTGCTTTTATTCAGCGGTTGATTATACGTAATTCCACCCAGTGCCATCTTGGACGTAAAATACTGGTCGCGGTCGTTTTGTCCAAAAATATTGCGGTCGCTTACTTCTTGCTCGCTCACCAAAATATCAACGGTACTCGTGCCGCCAATCCCCCACAATGCCACATTCCCACCGTTTTTGATCGGAAAATTGAATCGTGCAAAACCGTCAGCATAGGATGGCACGGCCTGCGTACCAATGTCGATACCCGCTTTGTTGAACAGCCAAAGGTTGGCGTAGCGCCCCGTGACCAAATACGAAGCTTTGGACTTTTTGGAAAGCGGCCCTTCGGCGGTGGCTTCGGTGCCCAAAAAGCCAAACTGAGCACCAAATTCGTGTTTTTCATTGTTTCCGTTTCGTAATTTCAGGTCAAAAACCCCCGCAGTGGTGTTGCCAAATTCAGCAGGGAAAGCGCCCGTAAAAAAGTCAGAGTTGGCCAAGTATTTATTGTTGATAATGCTCACTGGCCCACCCGACGTACCCGAAATGGCAAAGTGGTTGGGATTGGGAATACTGACGCCTTCGAGTCGCCACAGCACGCCTGAGGGTGAGTTTCCGCGAATCACAATGTCGTTGCGCGAATCATCGGCTCCCTGAACCCCCGCAAAATTGGAGGCCATCCGCGCAGGTTCTCCCCTGCTGCCTGCGTAGCGCTCTGTTTCCTCCACCGAAAACTGACGCGCACTGACCATTGCCATTTCGTTGGCCGCTTCGCCGCTCCGTTTGACTCTCACCACCACGGTATTGAGTTCAGTAATTGACTCCTCCATTTCCAGATTAAGCACCGTTTCGCGGCCCGCTTCCACCACGATGTTATTAAGCAAAATTTCTTTGTATCCAACCAGCGTGAAGCGCAGCGTTTGCCGCCCAACGGCCACATTGACCACCCGAAAAGTACCATCTAAATCGGTAACAGTTCCCACAGGTTGCGCGGCGTTGTTCATCAAAAGTGCCGCAACACCTACCAATGGAAACTTTGATCCACAATTTTACCACGAATGGTTTGGGTAGGCTGGGCAAAACCAACAAGTGAAATGATTGAGCAGGTAAAGAGTAAAAGAAGATTTTTCATATTTGATTAATTCGTCAATGCTTGGATAAGTATCAATAATCCCATAGCACCAACAGTACCCGCCAAGGTTCTTAAGTAGCGTCGTCCTTCACGTTTTCGCTCGTCACGGGTCATGTCTTTGTAAGGTTTCATATTTTGGTCTATGCCCCGGCCAAAAAAGTAAAACCCGCCCGCAAGCACCCCGATTGCGAGTAAAAAAACCAGTACCGCCGCCACTCCGTAACCCGAACAGGCGATATTACACGATAAGGCAGCCCCAAGAACCGCCAATCCGACTCCCAATAAAAATAATAGGAAGTAACCCACACGATGACCCGCGTTACCATCAGCCGCACTAGCAGAACGACGTGCCATTTTTTGGTACATTTTCTCCCGAAAAGACAGTTTGGTTTCACCTGAGGTACGGCTATTTACGGTTTCAGAGGTAGACGAGAGACTACTGTACAAAGCAGTGGTTCCTTCAGGATGGGTCGTCATGCGTCCCAGAATCCCGCCCGCAATGGTATAAGTAAAGAGGTTAAGGCAAACAAGGCAAA
>VFQN01007743.1_pt1 | contig 11353 bp, 7 predicted proteins | sample 3512371 | NCBI WGS metagenome assembly VFQN01 (sample SAMN10412370, study PRJNA504923) | tailings metagenome | isolation source: Replicate 2 from Balatoc abandoned mine | place: Philippines: Itogon, Benguet | collected 2017-08-28
CCGTGCCACGGTTCCAGTGGGTATGGAAGGCACTGGCAAGATCATAAAGGTAAAAAGCCACACGATGCGGCTCATGCGACTGCGCGGCCTGCTCGATCATCCTCGGATATTCCGCAAGCTTCTTGACGAGGCCGATCTCGCCCTCGTCGGTCAGGCGGTGAACGACAGCCTTCAGTTCAGCACGACCGAAGTCGCGGGAACCGAGCTGCTCCCTCGCCTGCCTGAACACCGAATGCGTCCTCGCCGATGCATATTGCACGTAGAAGACGGGATTGTCCTTCGACTGCTCGGTGACCTTGGCAAAGTCGAAATCGAGCGGCGCGTCGTTCTTGCGGTAGAGCATCATGAAGCGGATCGGATCGCGCCCGACCTCTTCGACGACCTCGCGCAACGTGATGAAGTCGCCGGACCTCTTGGACATGCGCACGGGCTCGCCGGCCCTGAACAGCTTCACCAATTGGCAAAGCAGAACCGTGAGCTTCAGGTTGCCGCCCGACAAGGCCTTGGCCAGCGCTTCCATGCGCTTGACGTAACCGCCATGGTCGGCGCCGAGGATGAAGATCGTCTCTTCGAATCCGCGCGACAGCTTATCCTTGAGATAGGCGACGTCTGCGGCAAAATAGGTGAAGGTTCCGTCGGATTTGACCAGAGGCCGATCAATGTCGTCACCGACCTCGGTGGAGCGGAACAGCGTCTGCTCGCGATCCTCCCAGTCCTCCGGCTTCTCGCCCTTAGGCGGCGGCAGCTTACCCTTGTAGATATGCCCCTTGAGAGTCAGGTCGCTGATCGCCGCCCGGATGGCCTTCGCATTGTCGGCATGCAAAGTGCGTTCGGAGAAGAACACCTCGTGATGCACGTTGAGCAGAGCGAGGTCGTCGCGGATCATGGCCATCATGGCCTCGATGGTCCGGTCCTTGATGATGGCCAGGGCCTCGGCCTCCGGCATCTCCAGCAACTTGCCACCGAACTCGCCCGCCAGAGCCTGGCCGACCGGCACCAGATAGTCGCCTGGATAGAGGCCGGGCGGGATCTCGCCGATCGTCTCGCCCAACGCCTCGTGGTAGCGCAACATCACAGAGCGTGCGAGCACGTCGATCTGCGAGCCGGCATCGTTGATGTAGTATTCCTTGGTGACGTCGTAGCCGGCGAATTCAAGAAGGTTGGCCAGGGTGTCGCCGACCACGGCGCCACGGCAATGGCCGACATGCATCGGCCCGGTCGGATTGGCCGAGACATACTCGACATTAACTTTGAGCCCGCCACCGATTCGAGAGCGGCCGTAGGCGGTCGACGCGTCGAGCATGCCGGCGAGCTCGGTCTGCCAGAAACGTTCGCTCAGCCTCAGATTGACGAAACCGGGTCCAGCGACTTCGGCGGCCGAAACGTCGGCATCGGAACGCAGGACAGAAGCGATGCTTTCGGCCAGCGCGCGTGGGTTCTGCCCGGTCGGCTTGGCAAGCACCATGGCCGCGTTGGTCGCGATATCCCCATGCGTGGCGTCGCGCGGCGGTTCCACCGCAATTCGGCCGAGATCGAGCGCGCCACCATCCTTGTCTTTCAGATCAAGGTTTTGAACGATCTTTTTGATCCGCTCGTTGAATTCGGCGAAGATATTCATGGGTCGATCTCTGGATACTGGACGGCGGCGAAGCTTCGCGCCCCGAACGCCGGGCGACACCCTTTCTCGGCAGCAATCGCCGTGAATGCGGGCCTTTGAGCGGGCTCTAGCTCAAATCCGGCGTATGGTCAAACAGCCGACGATGTTCCTTCACTGCATAGGTATCGGTCATTCCCGCCAGAAAATCAGCCACCGATCGGGCCTTGATGCGGTCATCGGCGCGGTCGAGCCCTTCACGCCATCCTTCCGGCATTGTCCGAGGGTCGGCGAAGTAGGCATCGTAAAGGTCGCGCACGATCTGCTCGGCATCGCTGCGCACCCGCATCACGTCGGGATGACGGTAGAGGTTCCTGTAGAGAAAGGTTTTGAGCGCCTTCTCCGCCGCAGCCATTTCTTCCGAGAAGGTCACGATCGCCCGGCCCGCGCCATGGATGTCGCCCACGCTCCGCGGCTGCATTGCCTCGATTGCCGCTGCTGCCGTGGCGATGACATCCTCCACCATGATGGTGATCTGCCGCCGCATCAGTTCGTGGCCGGTCCGCACGGCGTCAAGCGATGGGTAGCGCCCGCGCACGCCGGCCAGAATCTCGGCCGAGAGCGGCACCTCCTCGAGCATGTCCAGCGTCAACAGGCCGGCACGGAGGCCGTCGTCTATGTCGTGCGTATCATAGGCGATATCGTCCGCGATCGCCGCGCATTGCGCCTCGAGACTCGCGAAACGATCGAGCTCGAGATCGAAGAGTTCGTTGAAGTCGCGGATCGGCTGCGGCAGCGGCCCCTTGACGCCTTTGCCATCGATGTCGATCAGCGGGCCGTTGTGCTTGGCCAGGCCTTCGAGCGTCTCCCAGCTCAGATTGAGCCCGTCGAATTCGGCATAGCGGCGCTCCAGCTTCGTTACCACGCGCAAGGATTGGGCATTGTGGTCGAAGCCACCCCAGGCCGCCATCTTGTCATCGAGGGCATCCTCGCCGGTGTGACCGAACGGTGTATGGCCGAAGTCGTGGACCAGCGCCACAGCCTCGGCGAGATCCTCGTCGCAACGCAGTGCGCGTGCCAGGGCCCGCGCAATCTGAGCGACCTCGATCGTGTGTGTGAGCCGGGTTCGGAAGTGATCGCCCTCATGTGCCACGAAGACCTGGGTCTTGTGCTTCAGCCGGCGAAAGGCCGTCGAATGGATGATGCGGTCGCGGTCGCGCTGGAAAGGCGTGCGGGTCGGGCTTTCGACTTCGGCGTAGAAGCGCCCGCGTGACTGCCCCGGATCGCTGGCGTACGGCGCCCGCGGCCTGTAGCCGAAACCGATGTCGCCGAGTTCCCTCGCTCCCGTCATGGATCGCTGCCGGTTGACTTGCCTGTTGGGGCTTCATACCTATGGTGTGATGGCGAAAGCAAGGTGACGTCGATGGGCACTGACGCAAAGACCGGCATGAAAGTCGAAGTTACGGATGCTGCGGCGAAACGGATCAGCAAGATCCTTGCTGCGGAGCCGGGCAAGACGGCTCTGCGCGTGGCGGTCGAAGGCGGCGGCTGCTCCGGTTTCTCCTACAAGTTCGACCTAGTCGGCGACCGCAACGAGGACGATGTCGCCATCGAGAAGAACGGCGCGACCGTGCTGATCGATGATCTGTCGCTCGTCTATATGGGCGGCTCCGTCATCGACTTCGTCGACGACCTGATGGGCCAGTCCTTCCAGATCAAGAACCCCAACGCCGTCGCCTCCTGCGGCTGTGGAACCAGCTTCTCGATCTGACGACGATCGGCCGGCGCTTGCCCCGGCAAAGCTCCCGATAACAGAAGGGTGCCGCAGCGGCCCTCAATCGGTATGGGAGACATTCCTGTTGGAACGCTCCCCTGCCAGCGCACCCGGCATGCGGGTCCGCATCGGGCGGTTCGACGGGTCGAGGTCAGCCGAGACCAGGGATGCAGAAGGCGTCCATCCGTTTCCGGCTCAAGTCCGAATGGGCAGCATGCCGCTGTTGCGCCGCCATCGACGGCCGTTCGCTGCGATCTGCCGAGCCACGTCGGGTTTGGTCCCATGGCCGACAGAAGCTCTTAGATGGTCTTGCCGCGCCTCCAGCGCTTGAGCTGAACCGCCCTTACCCGATGGCGCGTCCATCCCCAGGTCGCTGAATATCCTGCGGTGTTTGCGCCAGGCGGAAGCAGGCGTTCCATCCAAGACCGTGCTCGCAACCAGCTTGCGACAGGACCGCTGCGGTATCACCCCCATCATTGCGGGCTCGTCGCCGCAATGATGGGCATAGCGGATGCGCCGAAGGCCGCACTCTGTTCCCCCAGTCCACTCATCACCATCCGGTTGCGCTGGCCGAGCCGGACAGAAGGGCGCAATTCGCCCACCCTGTCAAAAAGGAGCGAAAGCATGTCGGGTGGGGCTGTCCCCCCAAGCACGATCATTTCGGGATCGAGCAGGTTCTCGATGCCGACCAGCGAGATGGACAGTGCGCGCGCCGCTCTGTCCAGCCATTCGTTCTCCACATCGGCCGCCGGCCTGGCCTGGTGGCGCTGGCTGAAACTCCGCAACGCCGACATCGACAGATATTGCCCGAGGCATCCCCTATTGCCGCAATAGCATTGCGGCCCGTCGGGGTCGACGATCACGTGACCGAATTCGCCGGCATTGCCGCCGATGCCGCGATACGGCTCGCCGCGCACCACGATGCCACCTCCCACGCCCTCGCCGACGAAGACATAGAAGAAATTGCCGACCTCGCGGGCCACGCCGTTCAGGTGTTCGCCCAGCGCCGCGGCTGTCGCATCGTTTTCGAGGAAGACGTCGACGTCGACGCGCGACGACAGCGTCTCGACCAACGAGCGCGTCTGCAGCGCGGTGACTGAACCAGGTGTGGTGATGCCGGGCCACACAAGATCGAAGGGGCCGGGCGTCACAAGGCCCAGGCCGAGGCTGCGGCCTTCGCCGTATTTGTCGGCGAGGCCGACATAAAGCTCCGTCATGAATTCGAGCAGTTCTTCAGCGTCCTCTCCGGGCAACTCGCCCCGGCCACTGGCGATCATCTCGCCGCCGAGGTCCGAGACGACGAAATCGTATCCGGTGGCAGCCACCCGCAGGCCGACCGCATAGCCGCCGTCCTTGGCGATCTCAATCTCGATCGGCGGCTGGCCACGAACGGACTTACGCCGACCTGTTTCGCGTACGAACCCGACTTCGATGAGGTCCTGCACGATACTGGCGATCGCCGGTGGCGTAAGGCCCGTAGCCCGCGCGAGGTCGGCACGCGACAGAGCGCCCCGCAGCCGCAATTCATGGAGCAGCATACGCCGGTTCCGGCGGCGGATCTGTGAGGGGTTGAGCGTGGTGAAACTGGAGGTGGACATAGGCATCCGAGAAGCTAGCAGCATTAAATTAAAGTAACAAACTTTATTTATTGACACACCCAGTTGCTCCCGCTTATGAACCAGCCGGCAAAATTGGGCGATTGCGGACCCTCTTGGTGAGGCAAATGCGAGTCCGCTGCGCTGAGGAGGAGTCATGGCTGACGTCGCGACAGCAGGTGCAGGCAAGGGCGCGAGGTTGCGCGCCGAGAGCTTCGTCTCGCGCTATCTCCTGCTCATCATTTTCATCGTCGCCGTCGCGGTCATTTCGCTGACAGTGCCGAACTTCGCGACGTGGGCGAACATCGCCAACGTCCTGCAGCGCAATTCGATCATCGGCATCGTCGCCTGCGGCATGCTGCTGATGATCGTGCTCGGCGGCTTCGACCTTTCGGTCGGCGCCGTCGGCGCCATGGCCTCGGTCGTGACCGCCGCGATGATCGTCAATGTGTCCGGCCCCCTCGGCATCATCGCAGCGCTCGGCCTCGGCGTTGCCGTCGGCGTCCTGAACGGCTTCTGCATAGCCAAGATCGGCATCAACCCGTTCGTGGCTACACTCGGCACGCAGGTGCTAATCACCGGCATACTGTTCATCGGCACGTCGGCGCAGCCGATCTACGGCGTCCCCGAGGCGTTCACGGTTCTCGGGCTTGGCCGGATCGGGCCGGTGCCAATCCCCACCATCGTCTTCGCAGCCGTTGCGGTGCTAACCTGGGCGGTGCTGCGCTATACCACTTTCGGGCATCACATCTACGCCGTGGGCGGCAACAAGGTCGCCGCCCGGCTGGCCGGCATCAATGTCGACCGTGTCACCATCGCGACCTATGCGATCGGCTCCTTCTTCGCCGCGATTGCGGGCATCGTTCTGCTCGGCCAGACCGGCATCGGCCAACCGGCCAGCGCCGCCGATTGGCCCTTGGCGGCGATCGCCGCGGTCGTGGTCGGTGGCGTGCCACTGAGCGGTGGTGTCGGGAACGTCAGCGGAGCCGTGCTCGGCACGCTCCTGCTCGGCGTCGTTGCCAATGCACTCAATCTGCTGGGCATTTCGCCCTACTGGCAGCCAGCAGTCACCGGCGCCGTCATCCTCGTGGCGGTTGGCTTCGACAGCTATCAGCGCAAACGCCGGGAACAGCGCTGAACAAACTCAAAAAGGGGAATGAAATGACTTTGATATTTTCGCGCCGCTCCCTGATGGTGGCGACGGCCGTGCTTGCCCTCGGTTTAGGAACCGCGCAATCCCATGCCGAGGACCGCAAGATCGGCATGATGATCTGGAATGCCTCGGTGCCGTTCTATTCGAACCTCATCAAGGGCGCGCGCGACACGGCCGAGGAGGCGGGCACGACGCTCGACCTGCAAAGCGGCAACGGCGACCTCTCGACCGAAATCTCGGTGGTGCAGCAGTTCATCGCCCAGGGCGTGAACGTCATCCTGATCACGCCGAGCAACGCCAAGGGGATCGTACCCGTCGTCAAGCAGGCCAATGAGGCCGGCATCCCGGTCATCGCGGTCAATAACCGTGTCGACACCAGCTCGGGCGCCAAGATCGTCACCTTCGTCGGCGTCGACGACTTTACCTTCGGCCAGCAGCAGGGCGAGCTTCTCGCCAAGGCCATCGGCGGCAAGGGGAAGGTCGCCTACATCCTCGGCAAGCTCGGCACCTCCTCGCAGATCGACCGCAAGGCGGGCCTGATGGACACGCTGAAGAAGTACCCCGACATCACCATCGTCGAGGAGCAATCCGCCGACTGGGACAACGCCAAAGCGCTCGCCGTGACACAGGATTTCCTGAGCCGCTACCCGGCCGGCATGATCGACGCCATCGTCGACCAGGGTCCCGAGGGCGTCAACGGCGCCAGCTTCGCCAAGCAGAGCGGCCGCACCGACGTGAAGTTCATCCTCGGCGACTATCCGGCAGATGTGCGCAAGGCGATCCAGGACGGCACCGTCTACGGCACGGTCAACCAGGACCCGGCTCCGCAGGGTGTCACCGCAGTGCAGGACGCAATCAAGCTGCTCGACGGCAAGGCAGCGGATGTTCCCGCGCCGAACCATTATCTCGAGCTGCCGATCATCACCAAGGACAATGTCGAGCAGTACCCGCCGGCCTGGGGCGGCTGAGCGAAGGGTCGCCCGGCATAGCGGCCCACAGATGTTGACGTGTGCAATCGGCGTCGGCCGGTTGCACCGAACCGCAAGAGCGCGAAGCCATGCTCCTCGAAATGAAGGACATCACCAAGGGGTTTGCCGGCGGCACCGTGCTTCACGGTGTGTCGTTCGGGCTCGGCAGGGGCGAGATCCACGCCCTTGTCGGCCACAACGGTGCCGGCAAATCCACACTGATGAAGGTGCTGTCGGGGCTCTATCCGGACCATGGCGGCAAAACCCTGATCGACGGCGAGGCCGTCGCCATGACCTCCCCGCGCGCGGCGCAGGACCATGGGGTGGCCACGATCTACCAGGATTTTGCGCTGATCCCGGATTTCACGGTGGCGCAGAACATCGCGCTCGGTCGCGAGCCGCATGCGGCCAGAGGCATCGTCGATCATCGCGCGCTGCGTGAGCGCTCCAGACAGGAGGCGGCCGATGTCGGCATAGACCTCCCGATGGACGTGCCGGTCCGTAAGCTGGGCGTCGCCGCTCAGCAATTGACCGAGGTCGTGCGGGCCCTGTCCAAGAAAGCCCGCATCCTCATCATGGACGAACCCACGGCGCGGCTCGCGCCCGGCGAGCGCAGCCATCTGTTCGGCGTCATGCGCCGCATGGCCGCCTCAGGCATGGGCATCATCTATATCAGCCACTTCCTCGACGAGGTGATCGCCATTGCCGACCGGATCACGGTGCTGCGCGATGGCCGCGTCGCCGAGGAAGGGCCTGGCTCGGCCTTCACCGTCGACCGCCTCGCCGAGCTTCTGGTCGGGACGGAACGCGGCAGAGAGAACCAGGAGCACGTGGCCCCGGCTGCACAAAGGCCTCAGGCTACCATTCGGCTGAAACTGGACGATTTCGGTGTACGTGGGCGGCGGCCGTTCTCGCTCGAACTGGGCGCCGGCGAGGTGTTCGGCCTTGCCGGCCTCATCGGCTCCGGCCGATCGCGGCTTGCGCGAGCCTTCATCGGCGATGTCGAGAGCGAAGGATCGCTGAGCCTGGACGGCCGACGTCTCGGTAGACTGGACCCGGTGCGGGCCGCACGGCTCGGCGTAGTACTGGTGCCCGAGGACCGCAAGGTCAACGGGCTCGTGCCGACCGGCTCCATACAGGCCAATATCGAACTGTCGGCGCTGGGGCCGCTGCTGTCGCGCTTCGGCATCGTGCGCCGGGCGCTACGCAAGCGCGTTGTCGCCGACGCCGTCAAGCGCTTCCATATCAAACCGGCCGAGCCGGATCGCAACGTGACGACGCTGAGCGGCGGGAACGCGCAGAAAGTGCTGCTGGCACGCGCTGCGACTGCCCGGCCGCGCGTCCTCATCCTCGACCAGCCGACGGCCGGCGTCGACATCGGCGCCAAGGCCGAGATCAACAGGCAGATCCGCGAGCTTGCCGCGACCGGAACCGTCATCCTGCTGATCTCGGACGATCTCGACGAGATGCTGGCGTTGTCCGACCGTATCGGTATCGTGCAGAACGGCACTGTCGTCGACATGGTGCCGGGGGCCGATCTCGACCGCGCGCAGCTCCTGTCGGCGATCAGCCGTGGCCTCGCGGCGCCGCTGCCCGGCCGGCAAGCCGGCGCATAGTTTCCTCTTTCGACGGATTTGAAAGCGATGATCGACCTCAGAGCCGGGGTGAAAATCTATGAAGGCGACTGGATGGCACGCAATCGCCTCGATCCCGAGCAGGCCGCTGACCTGCTTGCCTCGATGGGCATAACTTATGTGATCACCCAGAGCCGGTTCCTGCCGATGCAGGATTCGGCCGTCGACAGCGCGGTGCGGCTGGAGCGCACTTCCGGCGATCCGGAACAGGACGACATCGCCTTGCGTGAGGCATTGCGCGAGCGCGGCATAGGCTATCTGGGCTGCCTGAACATCTGCTTCGATCCGATCTTTTCGCGGCTTCATCCCGAACTCCTGCCGATCGACCAGCATGGCCGGCGCGCGGTGCAGGAGGATTGGTATGTCGGCTTGGCGCCAGACCGGGAAGCCAATCTGCGGCACAAGAGCGGCCTGCTGGAGAGGGCCGTGCAGGCGCTCCAGCCGGACGGCATTCATCTCGGCTTCATCCGCTGGCCGGGCTTCTGGGAGACCTGGTTGCCGGATATCCCACGCTCGGCGCATCCGCATTATTGCTATGCACCCGATACTCTGGCGCATTTCCGGGACGACACCGACATCGACATCCCGTCTGCCGACCCGGCGGAGGCGGCCCGGCTGATCGGGGCGGAACACCGCGAGGCCTGGCGCGATTGGAAATGCCGCATCACGGTCTCGGCGATCGCGCGCCTGCGCGGCGCGATCCAGGCGATCCGCCCCGGCACCGAGATCGCCATCAACACACTTCCCTTTTTCCGCTCCGATTTCGATGACGCGGTGACGGAAGTGTTCGGCCAGGACGTGGACCGGCTGAGGGCGGTGGTCGATATTTTCGAGGTGATGGCCTATCACCAGATTCTGTGCCGCGAAGCCGACTGGCCGGCGTCGATCTCGGCCGACATAAAGAAGCGTGCCGCACCATCGAGAGTGATCTGCACGGTGCAGGCTCAGGCCCTGTATCTGGACGGCATGCATGCCGGGAAAGGGCGCGCAACGGACATTTCGGCGCAAGAGTTCGCGCATGCGCTTCGGGAGCTGGAGGCCGGCCCCGCCGATGGCGTATGCGTGTTCACGCTGACGCAGTTGCTGGAGATGCGAGAAACCGCGAAAGGCAGGGCGATGTTCGAGGCGCTGAGAGCCTTCCGGCGCCGTTGATGAGCGGCCACACTTGGCCTCGCGGCACCGTACGGTCTTCTAGAAAGGGAGCATGAAGAAGCCGAGCCACGTCCGACGCAAAAGAGGCGCATCCCTTTTGGAACGCTCCCCTGCCCTTCACACGACTCCACGCTTACTCCCCGCGCTCGGTCCCCTCGCCCAGTTGCGCTTCTCTTCGCTCGCTAGGAACAACTCTCGGTGGGACCTCCCCCACAAGAGTGCGCCATGCTGAACGCAAACCGAAACGCCGCGCCCCTTTGGAGACGCGGCGTCCTTGTTCAGGCCTCGGCGGCCATGGCCGCTTCGCGCGCGCCGGCCTCATCGCCCTGTGTGCCGTTGAAGAACACATTGAGCGCCACAGCCGACACTGAAGCCAGCAGGATTCCAGACTCGATAAGCGGGTGGATGCCATGCGGCAGCCACATCTTGAAGTCGGGCGCGACCAGCGGGATCATGCCGAAGCCGACTGAGACCGCGACGATGAACAGGTTGTTGCGGTTGGTCTTGAAGTCGACATTCGACAGGATGCGGATGCCGGTCGCGGCGACCATGCCGAACATGACCAGCCCCGCCCCGCCCAACACCACCGTCGGCAATGCCTCGACGAGCGCTCCCATCTTCGGCACGAGGCCGAGGATGATGAGGATGACGCCGCCGGCCACGCACACGAAGCGGCTGCGCACGCCCGTCACCCCGACCAGCCCGACGTTCTGCGAGAAGCTCGTATAGGGGAAGGTGTTGAAGATACCGCCGATGACGGTGCCAAGACCGTCGGTGCGCAGGCCGGCCGACAGCATGGGCTGGCTGACCTTCCTGCCGGTCATGTCGCCGAGTGCAAGGAACATGCCGGTCGATTCGATCATGACGACGATCATGACCAAGGTCATGGTGATGATGAGGACCGGGTCGAAGATCGGCATGCCGAAGCGGAAGGGCGTCACCAGCGCGAACCAGCCTGCGGTCGCCACCTTGTCGAAGTGCATCATGCCAAGCGACGCCGTCAGCACACCACCGATCAGGATGCCGAGCAGGACGGCGATGTTGGCGACGAATCCCTTGCCGAAGCGCGCGATCAGGAGGATCGACGCCAGCACGACCGCCGAGATGACGATGTTCGAGACCGGCGCATAGGCAGCATTCTGAACGGTCGCGGCCAAGGCGAGCTTGTCCGGAAGCGCCGGGATCGTCGCGCCCGGCACTGTGGCGAGCTCGCCCACCGCCTTCAGCCATTCCGCATGTTCAGGCGCCACCAGCTTGGGCGCGGTCGGACCAAACGGATTGCCGAAGATCCAGTTGATGCCGATACGCATCAACGAAGCGCCGATGACCACAATGATGGTGCCCGTGACCACAGGCGGAAAGAAGCGCAACATACGACTGACCAGTGGCGCTATGATCAGGCCGATGATACCGGCCCCGATGATGGCTCCGAAGATCATGCGGGCACCGTCGACGCCCGGATTGGCGTTGGCCATGGCCACCA
>VFQN01007744.1_pt1 | contig 11353 bp, 13 predicted proteins | sample 3512371 | NCBI WGS metagenome assembly VFQN01 (sample SAMN10412370, study PRJNA504923) | tailings metagenome | isolation source: Replicate 2 from Balatoc abandoned mine | place: Philippines: Itogon, Benguet | collected 2017-08-28
AGCTGGGCAGGGAGAGGGGGCGGGCGGAGGCGGCGGAGAGAGCGAGGGAGATGGCGGAGGGGGAGGGAAACAGGGAGAGGGGGCGGGCGGAGGCGGCGGAGAGGGAGGCGGGGAGGGAGAGGGACAGGGCGGAGGCGGCAATGGGGCAGCTGGGCAGGGAAAGGGAGGCTAAGGAGGCGGCGGAGGCACAGTTAACCAGGGAACGGGACAGGGCGGAGGCGGCGGAGGAACAACTCCGCCGTGCACGGCAGCACAATGCCGGGGTGCTGCGGAGGGCGGGGCTGGCTGCAGGTGGGGGCCCGGCGGCGGTGCAGCCGCCACAGTCGCAGCCGCCGCGAACGCCGGGGACGCCGGCTTAGCCGCCGCAGGAGCAGCGGGAGGGCAGCGTCACGCGGTCAGGGGCGGAGTGTGACGGGCCGACCAGGGAGTGCCTCAGATATTGCCGTCTCATATGGCGGCTGTCTGGCCCGTTTAGGAAGTTATAAGACGGGCGCAAGCACGGCCCCCCTTGGTGCACGGGTTGTGCAGCATTGGTAATACCGTTGTACGACAGCGGCAAGTCATGCGTGTTGGACGTGGCGCCACGTGGCCCCAGGCCGCCAGCTAGAACGTTTATGTTGTTGTCCTGAGCAAGGACTGGCCACCGGGAGAGCTTACCGCGCCGGCTGCAGGGCCGCTGGCTTGAGTTGTCCAGTACCATACCGGTACGTGGTGCACTGGCAGGCCAGTGGTCGGTGCGCATCCGATGCGCACCTTCGGCAGTGGCTGCGATGTCATTGTGCCCTGTCCAACATGTTGAGCAATGCATGGTTGGATGCTGGGCACCCTGCATAAGGGCCCGAGGATCTGGAATAAACGTTGGGGCTGTAGCATGCAACGCTTAGGACCTGACGCCGTGGTTCATGGTATTTGGCGTGCTGGGGCACCAATGTATGGCTGCGTATCGTTTTGTATGAAATAGGCACCTGCAGTTGGCCTCCATCGCAATCGCATCTGCTGGCTGGCGCTGTGTGACAGGTGCCTTCGTAACATGGCCGCCGGGGCCTGGCCGGAACCGGCGCACACTGATGCACAGGGGAGCCCCTGCTGACGCCAGAAGGGGCGGGGCGGGGCGGGGCGGCTTTGGGGGTCCCGGGAGCAGCAGCCGGAGCGGTGGTGGCGGCACCCGTGCCGGCGATGGTGGAGCAGCAGTCGTGTATGGCGGCGCTCACCCCGCCGGCGGCAGCGCTGCCAGCAGCGGCCCGGCAGTGGAGCACGGAATGGTTCCCAACTGTACCGGTGACGGTGCTCCCGCAGAGGGAGTTGTGGTGACATTTCAGGGCCGCATTCCGGTCCCGGTGCCCGCCAGGCCCTGGTTTCCACGCGGCGGCGATGGAGACAAGATGGTGCCGGTTACAGTGTACGGCAGGCGGCCAGGCGGCTCTGTCAAGCCGCACAGCGTTACGTACACTGCATGTTCGCCAGCAGGGGCAATGGTGGCTGTCCGGCATGGTGCCCCTGGTCAACGACCTGGACGTGCACGCGGGCGACGTGGTGCGGCTGACGAGGGAGGAGGTGGCGGGGGCGGGCGCGGCAGCAGGCGGCATGGGCGTGGTGGTGGAGAAGGTGGCGGGGGGGGCAGACGGGGCAGGGGCAGGGCCAGAAGCAGCACCGGCGAAGGCATGTTCGAACGGCAGTGCACATAGGTACGTCTGAGCCAGTAGCTGCAAGGGAAGTGGCGTTCCAGCGGCGTGCGCAAGCCCCGCCTGTATGTGTTCATGACAAAAGCCGCTGCAGTACACATGGAACGCGCAAGAACCTCAACACTTGCAGTTACATCATGCCTACTAAGTACCCCTGCAATGAGCAGGTTTAGCGTAGTGCCTACACACAACTGAGCTGCCCAGCGGGTTACCGTTCCCAAGACCTAAGATCACCTGCTCCGCCCCCTTGCCCTGCCCTGTAGAACCTCCACTTGACCCTGCCGGCCCCTCCGCCGGCCGTGTGGTGGTGTCCGGGGACCGGAGGTTTGGCAAGTCGCCAATTTTAAAAGTAACCATGGAAGCCGTTCTGTGCTTGGTGGGGGAGGCGCTAGTTCAGGAGGCGAAGGCCGTCGCCGCCAACGGAGGCCCTATCCCAAAGTACCTGGCGACGGTGTACGCGCGCCGGGCAGGGGAGGACGGGCCACCGACGCCGTTTGAGAGGGTCCCGCTGACGCCGTCGCTTACCAAACGCTCTCTCCTCTCGGGCCTGGGCCCTCTTCGCCAGCACCTGGGCCTGCCCCCCCGCTCCCCTGTGCGGCTGGTGCGTGAGGTGGGGCAGGACGGCAGGGTGAGGCTGGTGGTGGAGCCCAGGGGGGAGGCGGGGGAGGGGGGGGGAGGGGGCGGGGAGGGCAAGGGCAAGAGGCCAGCGGCGCAGCGGGGAAAAAGCAGTGACGCGGAGGAAGAGGACGGTGGCGGTGGCGGCGGCAGCAGCTCCGAGCCTGGGAACAGCGTTGACGACGAGGAGGGAAGCAGCCGATCCGATGATGCGGGTGGTGAGCGACGGCTCTGTCTGGACACCTGGGGGAGGAGAGCGGCAGGTCGCCCGCCGCACCAGGCGCGCGCAGGCAGGGCAGCCGCAGCAGGTGCAGCAGCTGCAACTGCAGCGGCAGCCACCGCCGCAACCGCAGGAGGCCTTACAACCATCCCCACAACAGGCGCAGGATCAGGCGCCGTCACCACCGCCCCCTCAGCAGCAGCCAGCACTGCAGACGCCAACACCGCCGGCCCCACAACCTCACCTGCCGCAGCTTATAATGCACAAGCAGGACTCAAAACCGCACCAGCCGCAGGCACCACCGCAGTCAGAGCCATGGCCATGGCAGCTGCGGCAAGCGCAGCCGCAGACGCAGGCGCAGCAGCAGTCGCGGCCGCAGCCGCAGGAGGAGCGACAGCGGCCAGGTACGGCCAATGGCGGCTGCGGTGACGGCGCCGGGACCTCCGGCGCTGGTGGGGCGGGAGAGGCGCCTGGGGGCGGGAAGGAGGGGCGGCCGGGAAAGCGGCTGCGGCTGGAGGTCAAGACAGGGCAAGCTGAGGAGAAGCCGGCGGCGGGGCGGGACGGTGAGTTTGCATGGGTGTGGGCAATGTGTCTTTGCCGTTGGCTGGGTTTCCTGCATTGGTGCACTGCAATGCCCCCAGCGCCTGTCTTGCACAGGCTCGGCCTCGCGGCCTCCACCGGTTGGCCGGCGGAGCAGGGTTGACAGGACCAGTGGACTAGCGGAGGAGGTGGCGGAACCATGCTTGCTTTGCTCCAAGCCTTCCGTAGGCGATGTCGCCCACGCTGTGGCAAGGACCCATGACCTTAGCCCACCAAGTGCAACGGCCCCTACCACAATAAAACATTAGCCCCCAAGTGTCGCGGTCTCCACCACATGTCTCCCGTGCTGCAGGCGCGGCGGCGGAGGGCGGCACTGCGGCAGCTGGTGTTGAGGTGCTCATGCGCCGCGGCACCGACCTGCTGCTGGCGGCGCTGGAGGGCAGCCGTGCTGCGCTGGCGGCAGCTGAGGCCCGGGCGGCGGCGCTGGCGGCGGAGAAGGCGGCGCTGGAGGGGCAGCTGCAGGCGGAGAGGGAGGCCAGAGCAGCGGCGGAGAGGGATAGGGCAAGGGCGGCGCAGGAGCTGGCGGCAGAGCAGGCTGCTGCGGCTGGGCGGCTGGCGGCAGCGAGGGCGCGGGCCGACGCGGCTGAGGCGCAGCTCACGTGCGCCTGGCAGCACATGGCCGGGGTGCTGCAGCAGGCGGGGGTGCGGGGGAGAGGCAGGTGCAGGCGCCACACACACCCGCCAAGCCGCCGCAGGGCAGGCAAGAGTAGCACTATAGCACGGACTGCCGCCATGGATCTGCCGCACTGACGCCTGCCGCAAGTCGCACCTCCGGTGGAAGCTGTTGACGTGGTGGCCCGCCATGGTCTGCCGGTGTTGGACTGCATGCCGGGGGCGTGGGGAATAACCTACCCCGCATGCAGCGGCGGTTGACCTAGCAGGATCGAGGGGTCGAGCGGACGTCGTGGTCCGCCGTGCCGTAATAGGTCGAGACGCTGGTAGCACCCTACCCCGCATGCAGCCGCGTATGAGGGTGCGTGGGCAGCACGGAGCAGGTGATGCCGCAGCGGCCGGGCGTATGTGTTCTTGGGGGCGTAGCGTGGTGGGCTGCAGGAGCATGTCGTGTGAGCGCGTGCGTGCCGCACCACTACATGCCTTTGCAAGGGATGGCAAGCGCACAGGCGGTAGGGGATTCAGTCAGGAGCAGCCAGGGGCAGTGGGACGCGTGAGGGTGCGATGGTGATAGGAGCGGTCCTGGTTGGTGCCATTTATGACGTCGGCCTGCGTGGACGCAAAGGCGTGTCTTGGCAGTGCATGGGCGTGGCTTAAGAATGCCGTGGTATCATGGCAAGCTAGCACCTCTTGGCATGGTGAACGGCGGAGGGGCGTTGCAAGGCCACATTTGCAGCAGTGTCACGGAGAGCGGTTGCTGGTTGCAGCGTCGTGCCGCTGTCGTGCGGCCAGCTGCTGTCCAGCTAACAGTATGTTTCACGCCCACAGTCGCTTTCGAGTTGCCGGCGTATGCGGGCCCAGGATGGGGCCAGCACTGCAAATACGGTTGTGTGCTGGTTTCCAATGCCTTGTGGCCGTCACCGGTACCGTTACTGTGGGCTGGACCAGGGACGTTAAGGAGTGGGGCTCCGGTGGCAGGGTTCCAAGCAGCACGGCGCTGCTACCATGTATAGCTTGGAACGTGCGGACTGGGCGGCTGCCGAAACAGCTTGCGTCCACAACGGTGTAACGCGTAAGGCCCCCAATAGTATGACGGTCGGATTCCTTACGGACCGCAGACTGCACGTGCCACGTGCTTAGGCACGCTGCCGTGCGCCTGAGCAAGGGAGCACCCAGCGGCACGGCGTGCATTTGCGCAGCACTCAAAGGCCTTCTTACTGACCATGATTACTGGCATAACCGAAAAGCTACTCGCAATTTGCCAATAGGCTGCTTGCCGTTTTGCACGACAGAACGACGTCCCGGCAGCGTAAGTCCAAGGCTCGCCCCGACCAGGTCTCCACTCAACGTTAAAATGACAGACTTTTCGCCACCTTTTTTCCTCTAGGCCCTCATTTTGGTAATGCTGCATTGAACCCAGCGCTCAAAACCGTGTCGGAGACATTCAGCTCTGCAAAGCTTTCCGCGCTCTCACCAGCTTTGCGCGCGCTGGATCGGAGCATACATCCTGCGAGCTGCAATTACAACACAGGTGTGCGTCATCAACTTTATAATTGCCACGTGTCAGTGAGCCGGCTGCCACAGGCGTTGTTGGGGCAGGCCGCTCGCTCGGCAACAGGTCGCTGCTGTGTCCACGCCCACACCTGACGCCTGGCACCAAACGTCGTCCGAGATGAGGCGCACTGTTCCCATCCGGCGGACGACAGGCTTCTCCTGTTTGCTGTGTTTGGAAGTGCCTGTTACCACCTCCCTTCCCCACCACGGCTACAGGGTGCGAGTGGTGCAGCGCTGCAAGCTGCAGCAAGCTGGCTTTGGCGCAACACGCAAGGCCAGCTTGATGGAGGGCTGCGGACCAGCATCCGGCGGTAGCAGCGGCGCTGGCGGCGGCGGCCGCAGCGCTGTCAGCAGCGGCACTGCGGCAGCGGGGCGCAGGTGGCCAGCCAGGGGTAACGGTGCTGAAGTAGAGGGGGTCGTGGTTACGTATGGACGTTACTTGCCGATTCCGGCGGCTGCCAGGCCCTGGTTCCTGCACCCCGACAGTGATGGGGACAAGGTGCCTGTGACGGTGTACGGCAGGCGGCCGGACGGCCCTGTGAGGCAGCACAACGCCACACTGCATGTTCGCCAGCAGGGGCAATGGCGGCTGTCCGGCCTCGTCTCCCTGCTCAAGGACCTGGACGTGCACAAGGGTGACATGGTGCGGCTGACGCAGGAGAAGGTGGCGGGGGCTGGAGGGGGCGCAGCAGCGGGGACCGTTATTGTTGTTGTGGTGGAGAAGGTGGCGGGGCAGCAGGAGGGCCAGCACCGGCGAAGACATGTCCGGACGACGTTACACGCAGGTACGCCTGAAACAGTAGCGTTATTGGTGTGGTGGTGGAGGTGGTTGCTGGCAGACACTGTGGGCAGGGGCGGAGGCAGGGGCATCAGCGAACGCATGTCCGCACGGCAGGTGCACATAGGTAGGCCCCAGCCAATCACCGGGTTTGTACTATTGTCGTGTTTAATTAAGCCCTTGCGGCAAAAATACTGGTAATGAAGGTCTACCCCGTTGCAGTACCCAAGCAACGGGACAGACGACCAAGAAGACGCCCCCCGGGCCGTATCCTCCGCCCCCAGACCCCCCGCTGGACCCCTGCGGCCCCTCCGCCGGCCGCGTGGTGGTGTCCGGGGACCAAAGGTTTAAAAAGCCGTCACTGCTACAACTTACCAAGGATGCTGTCCCATGCCTGCTGGAGGCCACGCGGGTAGAGGAGGCCAGGGCAGCTGCTTCCGCCAACGGAGGCACCACCCCCAAGTACCTGGTGACGGTGTACGCGCGCCGGGCAGGGGAGGACGGGCCGCCGGTGCCGTTCCAGGCGGTACCGCTGACGCCGTCGCCTGCGGGCCACGGAACCATGTCCTGGTACCTCTCCGGCCTGGGCCCTCTTCACCAGCACCTGGGCCTGGCCCCCCGCTCCCCCGTGCGGCTGGTGCGTGAGGTGGGGCAGGACGGCAGGGTGAGGCTGGTGGTGGAGCCGAGGGAGGAGGGGGAGGGAGCCGCGGGAGGGGGCGGGGAGGGCAAGGGCAAGTCCAAGGGCAAGAGGCCGGCGATGCGGGTGGACCCTGACGACAGCGACACTGAGGCTGAGGATGAGCACGGGGTCATGCTGCAGATTGGCCACACCAGCTGCGGCAGCGAGGAGGAGGACGGGGGCTTCGGACCTGCTCGGGGCAGCGACGAGGAGGAGAGCTCGAACGAAGGGGGCACTAGCAGTGAAGGCCCTGACTGGGTACCCGGGGAAGGAGCAGAGCAGGGTGCGAGAGTCGGGAGGGCGCAGCAGCAGCAGCAGCAGGAGGAGCCAAAGCCGCAGCGGCAGCCGCAGCCACGACCGGAACCACCGCAGCTAAAGCAGAGTCGCCAGCGGCGGCAGCAGCAGACGAAGCCTGGAGACAGCGATGTCGGCGGGGACGGCGCTGGGCCCTCAGGAGCTGTAGGGTCGGGCGAGGGGGAGGGGAGGCTTGGAAGGGCGTGGGGGATGCCCGGTGGTGGGGAAGAGGGGCGGCCCGATGAGCGGCGGCTACTGGAGATCAGGATGGAGCAACCACCGGGACCACCGCAATCGAAGTTGCAGCCACAGCCACAGCAGCAGCAGCCGGGTCCTGGTGGTGGTGGCGGTGGCAGCGGTGGGGACGGTGCGGGGCCCTCGGGCGCTGCTGTGCCGGGTGCTGGCGTGGCGGAGGTGGGCCCAGGGGTCGGGCATGAGGGGCGGCCGGGCAAGCGACAGCGGCTGGAGATCAGGACGGAGCGAACGGAGGAGCGGCCAGCTGCGGGCAAGGACGGTGAGGTCGTACAGGGTGCAGGCAACGCTACCAGCTGCTCTGATGTCTTGCGTAGATGGACCATAAGTACCGTTGGCTTCTCCCGTACATGCTGCACGGGTGCAACAGTCATACAAGAACTTCAAAAACAACTGTTGTTGACCGTTGCGAACACGACTTCGTGCAAGCAGATGAGCTGCATTTTGTGCCAGTAGACAGAATTGCCACCCGCCCTTTCCCTTCCTGCCACCTGCTGCAGGCCTAGTGGCGGAGGGTGGCGACGACGGCGACTCCCTTGACTTGGTCGCCGACCTGCTGCTGGGGGCGCTGGAGGGCAGCCGTGCTGCGCTGGCGGCAGCGCAGGCCCGGGCGGCGGCGCTGGCGGCGGACAAGGCGGCGCTGGAGGGGCAGCTGGCGGCGGAGAGGGAGGGCAGGAAGGCGGCGGAGGGGCGGGAGCGGGAGGGAAAGGCGGCGGCAGAGAGGGAGACGGACAGGGAGAGGGAGGCCAGGGAGGCAGCACAGCAGCAGCTGGCCAGGGAGCGGGACAGGGCGGAGGCGGCGGAGGGGCAGCTACACCGCATGCGGCAGCGTAATGCCGAGGTGCTGCGGAGGGCGAGGCTGGCGGTTGGTGGGGGCCCGGCGGCGATGCAGCAACCGCAGCCGCAGCCGCCGCTAACGCCGGGGACGCCCGCCTAGCCGCCACAGAAGCAGCGGGACACGGCATGAGGACATGAGCGTCAGGCGGTCAGGGTCAGAGGGTGAACGGTGGATAGGGGAGTGGCTCAGATGGCTGAATACTTTGCGGTGGTCGGCTGTTTCGGTAGTTAAGTTGATGGTCGTACGCACGGGCTCCCTTGGCGTGCGGTTTGTGGCGTTGTGCAGCAACGATGCTAGTGAGATAGCGGCCAGTGTGCTTGTTGGACGTGGCCCCAGGCCCCCAGCTTTCTTGGAAGTTGCGTCCTGTTGTCCTGGGCAGGGAACGGCAACCTGGAGAGCTTGTCGTGTAGGCTACAGGGTGCAATGGGGCCGCTGCTTCTATTGTCCAATTCACTGCTTGGTGCTTTGGCGGGTCGGCGTGATCCAATCTGCCCCCTGGCAGTGCGGTAACTGCATGGCCATGATGCCCTGTCCAGTATATTGAGAAGGCAATGTTGAATGCTGGGCAACTTGCAAGAGGGGCCGAGAATCTGGATAAGCGTTAGGGGTCCGCACTCCGCAGCATGCAAGTAAGGATTAGTACCTGGCGTCATGGCTGCCGGTAGTCGGCATGCTGGGGTACCGGTATGCCAGTATGGGGGTGTGTAACTCTGTGTACGATAGGCACGTGCAGCAATTCCACCTGCCGGCTGGCCGTGCGTGGACAGGTGCCTTTGTAACATACCGGTACTAGCCTTTGTTATTATTACAAGGACCGTACTAACGAGGACCCTTTGAGGTTGCCTGTTTGGCGCCCGTCCAGGCATCTGAGGCCTGATCGAGACCCGTGTTGCTGTGTGGGCTATGGGGCGTGGACTGGCCTGGACAGGGGCCTGAACAGGGGCACCAGGGGAGCTCCAGGCAGCCCGCGCTAGGGCGCAACCGGTGATACGGCTGGGTCGATGAACGACATGCCCATGCGGCGTGCCTTCCACGTGGGCAGTATTCCGGCAGCGCTTGGAATAGTAGCAAACAGCCAAACACTGTACCAATCCTTGTGGACGCATCTGCCACAGGCCGTGCTTTGCCCATGGGCTGCATCCCAAGTCCAAGGTACACGGTATGGCCTCAACCTGGCTGCAAGCTGGCCAAGCTCCCGATTTGCCGAAATACACGCAGCACATCACTCATCCACTACGCACCTAAAATGTAATAGCCTCTTCTGTAGAATTAGCTTCGGTCGCAAGCTTTGACGAAGTCTTCGTAACGTGTTCCCCGACCTGTCGGCATTTGCACGCGCTGGTGTGCAAAGTGGCCCGCAACCAGCCTTCAGGTAACGGATGACAGCAGGAAGCTCTACTGGGGCTGTTGCTGTGCTGCGCCGGGCGCTGCGCGTTTTGGGCCCTGTCTTGGCGAACCCCAGCTGTCGCGGGCAGGGCACGGGCAGGGCCGCTGCTGCGCCAGACCCCCACGATGCGACCGGCACGCTTCAGACGCAAACAAAGACCACACACCTGACCTCATTAGCCACGCGGACTCCTGGGCAGGGCTGCTGCTGCACCAAAACCCCACGACGCGACCGACACGCTTACAGACGCCAATGAAGACCACACACCTGACCGCCGTTAGCCACGCAAACGGATGCGCGCTACCTTGTGCCTTTCCTCCGCCTCCCTCACCGCAGTCGTCATCAAGGGCGGCACGTGTCCAAGGGCAGCAGCAAGCTCATCTTGGGTCGGCCCGGCAGGCCTCATGAAGGGACCCGCACCTGCCCGTGGCGACAACGGTGGCGGCAACGGCGGCATTGGCGCCCAAGGGCGGGGCGGCAGAGGGGGGTCCGGCGGCAAACAGAGCAGTGGCAGCGGCACCAGCGGGGCAGCTGCACACGGCGGCAACGCTGTCTGCAGCGGCGCGGCAGCGGGGCACGGAGGGGCCTCCAACAGGAACGGCGCTGCCGCAGAGGGGTTCACGGTGGTGTTCCGAAGCGATATCCGGCTCCCGGTGGCAGCAAAGCCCTGGTTCCTATCACATGACTGCGACGGCCTGGCGAGGGTGCCTCGGGCGGTGTACGGCAGGCAGCAGGACGGCTCCGTATGGCCATACAATGTCACGCTGCACCTTGACCCTCAAAAGTGGTACCTGACCGGCCTCGTGCCCCTCCTCAACGACCTGGACGTGCACCAGGGCGACAGGGTGCGGCTGACGAGGGAGCCGGTGGCGGGGGCTGGACCCGGGGCCGCAGCGGCGGCGGACGGCATGAGTGTGGTGGTGGAGGTGGTGGCGGCGGGGCAGCAGCAGCAGGGGCAGCACCGGCGGAGGCATATCCGCACCGCAGTACGCATAGGTATGCCCCCGCCACTCACTGTACCAAGACTGCTGTACTGGCGCTCTAATCTAGCGGCTCCGATGGTTACCGGTATGTTAGGCTATATATGTGCCACCATATATAGCATGTGCGCAGATAACTGAAAGTGATTGTATGCACATGGGGGTATCGTGTCCTTTCGTGTACACTGCTGCGTGCGCGGGGTGCGGCTGAAGGCATGGACAGCAGGGTAGGCACACTGCAGAGCAACCCGCTACTGCTGCTTGCATACAACAACACACGAGTGCTTACTTCTTAAGGGCAAATCAGCTTAAGAACAGAAAGATGTACGGTACATGTGCACCCTGTATTCGAGAACAACACCTGACTACACGAATGCATAGCCCCTCCGTGTCCCTTTACTGATTAAACGCAACAGGTTGGACCATAAGGCATGCCCCGTTCACATCCCCCCTTTCCCCCACCCCCTCGCGTTTAACGCGTCACCCCTCCCCCTCCCCGAGACCCCCCGCTGGACCCCTCCGATACCTACGCCGGCCGCCTGGTGGTGTCCGGGGACCGGAGGTTTGCTACGGAGGCAAAAATTCAAATTACCAAGGACGCAGCGTTGTGCTTGGTAGGCAAAGCACGCACCGATGAGGCCAGGGCTGCTGCTACCACCAACGGAGGCACCACCCCCAAGTACCTGGTCACGGTGTACGCGCGCCGGGCAGGGGAGCACGGACCGCCAGTGGCGTTCCCGGACGTCGCGCTGACACCGACCTGCGCCGACAGACGGGGACACCTGGCCTGGTACCTCACAGGCCTGGGCCCTCTGCACCAGCACCTGGGCCTGGCCCCCCGCTCCCCCGTGCGGCTGGTGCG
>VFQN01007745.1_pt1 | contig 11351 bp, 20 predicted proteins | sample 3512371 | NCBI WGS metagenome assembly VFQN01 (sample SAMN10412370, study PRJNA504923) | tailings metagenome | isolation source: Replicate 2 from Balatoc abandoned mine | place: Philippines: Itogon, Benguet | collected 2017-08-28
CTCAAATGGGAAGGGGAAATAATTTCATGAGCGATGATATCCCTAAGGTACGGTATGCTAGGGCCTCAATGCCCTGGGTGTGGTGTCTTTGCCGTCGTGGGTGACGTGCATGTAAGTAGGCCACCGGCGGCCCTGTTGGCCACCGAGAGCGGGTTAGCTGAGTATCCCGACGTGGTGATGCAGGTTGTTTGTGGTGCAATGTTGGGCACCATTGAATGAAATGAGCAGTGTCTCGCAGAGGGCGGGTACGGGTCAGCGGCTGTCGGGGCAGGGCGCCTGTGGGTGCGCTCAGATTGGGATACCAGCGTTGTGCGACGGACGGTGCTTGCCCAACGTTGAACAGCTGGTGTCGGTTAGATGATGGTGGTAATGCCGTACTCTGTATCTCTGTGCCAAGGTGACTGGGTTCTTAGGTTGCGACACCTCGGGTTTGCGACACAGACTAGGTACTATATATGGACTAGCAGAATTGGCGCTGATCAGTCCAGCAACATTGCCATGTCACTGAGGGAGCATCATCTTCGTTGAGTAGCCGCAAGACGCATAGACGTTGCATGCCTGCTTGCTCTGTTGGGGCTGTGAAGGGCAACGGGGCCGGGCGTTTGGAGGTTTGGCCGACGACGTGGCTAACAGGGGAGGCTGGTGGCTAAGGAGCTGAGGGAGCCGGCGCTGGGAGGCTGCGCCTTGGCCAGTGCAACTCTCTCGCTTGGGTTCACGCGTGTTACGCCGTTGCAGGTCAAGCAAATAGCAACGCGCTGCTGTTTTGCTTGCGTTTGCTGGGGCATACCGGTGCGGATGTGCGGGTGCGGCACCTGGGAAGTTGCTGTCCGTACTCAGCGGTACAACAGGCGCTTATGCGTGTGTCCGGGCATGCCGAGCATTGCCTACAAACAAGGTTTGACTACTAGTACCACCAACGCACTGCGCTTGCCAGTATCCGGTCGCCATAGGGAGCACAGGCTTCAAGGCTGTTGTGTTTGCGCTGGTAGAACGCGCCTGGTACAATACGCCACTATATGATGGATTTAAAGCTTTAAACTCTTAGCGGCACTTTGCCGCTTGCCAGGCATTTGAGGTGGCGCGCGGTATTCGCGCTCGTTTGGGTTGGCGCAGTTGGTCCGCAGCGAGAGGACCTGAGATGCCAGATCCAAAAGTAGCTAAGCGGAGGCTTGGGAAGGGTGAAGATGGCCAGTTAGGAAGGGACGAGGACACCGCGCGGTCATTGAGTAACTCCATTTCGAGGGACCTCTGGTCCTGGGTCCAGTTCGCCAAAACATTGGCGTTGGTGCTAATATGGTATGCGGTGAGTAATCCCAACTGCAACGTTTGGCCGAATATGTAAAGCGCTGCTGCGCCCGTCCCAGCCTACAAAAACAGCCCGTTGTGCTCTCCAGGTCCCACTTCCCTTGTCCCAACCACCTTCCCCTGCACACCCTAGCTTCCACCCGTCCTGGCCCCCCCACGCCCTCGCCCTTGCTCCCCACTCCTACCCGTTACCAACCTCCATCTCCCTTCCCCGATATTATGCCGACCAGGTCAACATCGCGCTGCTGCTAGCCAACAAGTGGCTCATCTCGCTCACCGGCTTCAACGCCACCAACACCCTCACGCTCTTCCATATGCTGACGTCAGCTGCCGCCAGCTACGCCCTGGTGCACGCCGGCTTCTACCCCGCCAAGCCGCTGACGCGGGCCCTTCTGTGGCGCATTACGGTGCTGGCTGCCTCCTTCACCGTTAGCGTGGCGGCCTGCATGGCCAGCCTGGCGTACCTTCCCGCCAGCTTCGTGCAGGTCCGTGGAGAGGGAGGGAGCATTGTGTTTGGTCTGAAGGGGGCAGGGGAATTGGCGGAACAGAAGGTCCGTGGCGAGGGCGACCGCAGGGCAGCAAAGTAACTGAGCCGGAAACGGTCAGCCTGTGGAGGGAGGGAGCATTGTGTTTGTGTGTAGGTGGCGGGGCAGGGCTCCAACGTGCCCCGAGGTCCGGGGATGCAAGGACGGGAAGTGTGTACGGCCCTGGCTCAGCAAGCGGGGACCCCTGGCGTGCAGCGGGGCGTGGCCGGTTGATGGTTGCCAGTGCTCGCCAAAAGGTGCTTCGCTTCTCCTTGCGGTGCTCGCGGCCGACCCAGCTGTCCCGCCTGGGCCGACCATGACGTGCAAGCAGCAGCACCTGCTCTGCCGCTGCCTCGCATGTCTCTCCCGGTGTGCACTTACAGCGGCTGTCCGGATGTGCAAGGAGCGAGGGCGGGCCAAGCGCCGCCGGCTACCCCCTGCCCGTGCCTCGCCTTCTTGCATGTGAACCCCAAAACCGCGACCCCATTTCACCATGCAGTACTGTCCCGATTCCCGCAACCGCACCTCTATACACTGTTGTCCGCCCACCCCCAGGCCATGGGCTCCACCACACCCGTCTTCACCGCCATGCTGGCATTCACCATGCAGGTGGGTAGAGGATGCGGTGCGGGATGCAGGCAGTATGAGCCCGAGACACTTGCAGGCAGCCAGGATTAGGAGACAAGGTGTGGCAAGGCAAAGCAAGTAGGTGGCAGGTCGGTGGCTGTGATCGCGGTTGCCAGTGCTGTGTCGCTGGAGTACTTCGCTGAAGTAAAAAGCCGGCTGTGTCTGTTGCCATGCTGGCATTTACCATGCAGGTGGGTGTGTGCGGGAGGGTGTAGAAATGTTGTAACGAAGTACCATGTGGACCGGGACGCGGGGGCGTCCTGGATTACACCCAGTCAACCGCACACACTGCACATCAAGCTTCAACAAGCGGCTGTGGACCCCGCACAGGGCCGGCGCAAGGCCCTGGTGACGTACCTTTGTATACGTTTTAAGAACCCGTAATGCCACACAGGGCCGGCGCGAGGCGCTGGTGACGTACCTGTCGCTGCTGCCGGTGGTGGGCGGCATCGCGCTGGCGTCCGGGGGCGAGCCGCTGTTCAACGTGATCGGGCTGCTGCTGCAGCTGCTGGCGTGCTTTAGCAGGAGCTTCAAGGTGCGGGGGGTTACGGGGGGGGCGGGCTAGTGCGACAGGTGAGGAGGGGGACGAGGGGAGGGGTTCCTTCACCTACACTGCTATCGACCCCACGCCCGAGGCCCGATGCAACCTCCGTCCTCAGGCGCAGATGCTGACGTGTCCAGGCAGTACCCACTCCACCTGCACCTGCCACAGCCGGTGCTGCGGCACAAAGCACAGATTATCGCCGTACTAACGCGGCGGCGCATGCTGCCCTTAATACACACCTACCCCACAGACGGTGCTGCAGGCGCTGATGCTGACGGACGAGCGCGACCGCTTCCACCCCATGGCGCTGCTAGCCCACACCAGCGCCATCAGCGCGCTGCTGCTGCTGCCCCTGGCGCTGGCCTCGGAGCCGGGCGCGCTAAGACACGCGGCGCAGCTGCACGGCAAGGACGCGGTGTTCCTGCCGCTGCTGCTGCTCAGCTGCGCGCTTGCCTTCCTGGTCAACCTCACCAACTTCATCATCTCCAAGCAGCTGGGCGCGCTGACGCTGCAGGTGCTGGGCAACTTCAAAAACGTAAGGCGGGGGGGAGGGAGGGTGGTCTGGCGGGAGGGGGCAATCTCCCTCCGTGTAGCCGTGGCGAGGCGCGCCAACACGCTCGTATTGCGACATTGACAGCGGTGCAAGGGTACAGGAGCGTCGGGCACCCTCCTTGTAGCCACATCCCGTCTGCAAGCCCGTCCCTTCTGTGGTAGTAGGGCCCACGGCCCCGCCACTCGCTCTAGCCAGGCCTTCCACCACCTCAAAAGGGCAAACTGCCGTCCACACCACCTCTCCTGCACCTTCTGCCTCCGCCACTGCCTCCGCCACTGCCGCTGTTCCTCCCATGTGTCTGAGCCAACTGCCACCCCCGACCCCAACTCTCAACACAACCTCACCCCTCCCTTGCCTCCCCCACTGTCGCTGCTTTCCCCATGCGTGCCCACCCCACCCCACCCCACCCCAGGTGGTTGCGGCCATTGTGAGTGTGGCCGTGTTCGCCAACCCGGTGACCCCCATGGGCGTTACCGGCTACGTCATCACCACAGTGGGCGTGTTCACCTACTCCAACCTGGTCCGCGTGTACCCTGCCAGTACGGCACGTGGCACCACCCCCGGCGGCACCCTGGCGGGCGGGGGGTCCAAGGAGGACCGGGAGTCGGGGGTTGGTGCCATGGGGGCCCTGACCCCCAATACCATGTCGCTTAGTGACTTGGAGGCGGGCATTGGGGTGGGGAGTGGGGGCTTAGGTGGGAGGGGTGGGAGCGGGTTGGGGCTTGGCGGGGAAGGGACGGGGAGTGGGGATGGGTTGGGGAGGAAGGACCAGGATAGGGGTGGGGGGAGGGAGTGGGAGAGGGAAGGGGAGCGGGAGCCGCTTTTGGGGGTGGTGCGGTGAGGGTGGACGAGAAGGGGAGCGGAGAGAGGTTGTGTGGTGGGTCAGATGGGCATTGTGTGAGCCAAGTGGAAGCATAGTGCATAACAAGACGGTGTTAAGAAGCTGGGTGGAAGCAAAGGTGACGGGCCTGATGGACGGCTGTTCGCGTATACGGTACGCTTACCTGGCAAGACACTGGACGGTGGCAGAGTCAGGCGGGTAACGTACTTGCTGCTGCAGACGCAGCAGTGCATGTAACTGGGCAGGCAAGCAGATTGCGTGGACTGACGAAAGTAGCGTATTACGGGGATGAGGGGGCACGAGTGGGGACTTCACAGCGCAAGTCGCTACGAGCCAACCGCCCAACCGCCGTTACGTGCTGTACATTCCGGCAAGCCGGGAAGCCGGACCGGGTTGTGCCCCACAAGTATTGCGGTATTCCTTTTCCTCTCACACTTATACTAGCGGGTAGCTGATACTGCCGCCATGACAGTCTAGTGCGATGGCCGACGCGGCGACGCTGCTGCGCGTCGTCGTGGCCCATAGGCCGCCGTTCGTGTTCGTAGATGACACAGGCGGCCCAAATGGCACGAGTCGCGTCTACGGGCTGCTTGTTGACCTCTTGTCAAGGGTTTTAGAGACCTCGAACCTCACATCGCGTGCCTTGCCCTCCTACTACCCATCGCCAACAAACGCCGGCGGAACATTTAGTAATGGCATATGGTCAGGTGAGGGCGCGCCTGGAGTTCCCGGAGACGCTCCCATGTGGCATGGCTCGACTGGGCTAGCCCTATATTTTCTTCTGGAGGCATAAATACCGCTATAACGTCTGGTTCTCTGGGTCGGCTGTTCACAGTATACGCACCCTTGCGAAGTCGCACCGGCCAGACCCGCACCGTTGCGAGCTACCGTCGGACGTCTCCAACCCTCACGCCCGAAGCCCCGAACCGCCCTTCAGTCAGAACCCACCTGCACGACTGCCACCCGTTGCTGCTCCCCGCTTAAGCACGGCCCTCCTCTGTCCTCATGGTGGTCCTCAACAGGGGTCGTTGGCGAGCTGGTGGCGGGTCGTGCTGACGTGGCCCTGTTCCCCCTCACCCGCACCGCCTCCCGGCTCACCGCCATCGACTGCACCTACTCATACCTGGACCAGGGCCTCTCCATGCTGGTCATGTGGGTGGCGCAAACACGAGACGTTCCATAGGTGTCAAGAGACGGGGGGATAAGGGGAATCGCACGTGCTGCTGGCCCTGGAGGTGCCCGCCTGGGCCTGGGGCCGTTTCCTGGCCCTGTGTGTGGACAAGCGGGCCCGGCATGCTGGTCTTGTCATACTCAGCTGTCGTGAAGCATGTAAAGCATGGGAGGCTCTTCAGCTGGCACGGGGCAGCACATGTTATCAGGAGCGCCAATTGTAACCAACTGTTGGGGTGTGCTTGCATTGGCATGGCTGTACGCATGGAACTCCCAAGGCAAGCGTCCGCCGCAGCTACCCGAGGGGAGCATAAGCTTTTAAAGGGTTCATGCACCAGCTTTCGAAGGACTCGCTTCGACGCTACGTGCCTGGCCCTGGCCGTGTCTCCTGCGCGCCCGCAGGAACCAAGACACCGACCCCGGCCCGCTGTCTGTGCTGGCCCCCTTCACCACCACCCTGTGGGTGCTGCTGCTGTGCACCGTGTTCGCGGTGTCCCTCCTATTCTGGCTGCTGGACGCGTACGGCAGGTGCGTGGGTGCCATGTACGGCAAGTCTAAGGCAAGGCCGTACGGCGGTTTGGTGCATTGCTGCTGGGCCGTATGGCAGGGTAGCACAGCACAACCAGGCTGTAGGCTGAGAACCGTCTGACGGTTTGCAAGCATCGGTGCACTGTCACCTGACTCCTTACTTGCATTTGTAGACCTCCAAAATCAAGCTGCTGCTTCACGGTTCTGCAACTTGTGCTTGCAGGTATGTGCGGAAGAAGGAGGCGGCGGCTCTGCACCACAACGACGAGCGCATCGTCAAAATCGTTACAGGTGGGTGACTTGGCATGGCGGCGGCTAGGACGGCGTGTTGCATCTTGTCGCCCGCAGCACGACCCACCCACTACACGTCAAGCTGCGCGCTGCACAGCCATGCCGCGCATGTGCCACACCTAACCACAGGTGCTGCACTTTCAGGCGCATAGGTAGCTGCTGAGCACGGACACGCTCCCGCTCGTCGCACCGTCGCACCCTCAAACGCCGGGTGGCTGGCTAAGATGCCCTCCTCCCTCCTGCTGCCTCACGTGTGCACACACCCTGCCGTACGCCATGTGCCCTCGCAGGCCGTCGCAGCCATGTGCCGGTCACTGTTACGAATGGATTTGTCAATGGCATATGGTCTACAACATTGAGCACGGATGAAATGAAGTATGCCACGTGTGCCCCCCGCAGGCCGCCGCAGCCACGTGCTGGTCAGCCTCATGGCGGCGGCGGGGGCGCCGGAGACGCCCGACCGCCAATCTAGCTGGGGCGTGCAGGTGCGTGACGACCGTACGGTTTCAAGGTCAACAGGCCCCGTACTCAGCAAGCAACGGGTAACCCACTCCCTGCCGTGTAGTGCCGGCGCCGTACCGTCTGCCACTGGGCGCGTGTGTTGCCTTTCGGCCAACACCTGGCCAACGCCCGCTTCCCTCTCTTGCTGTCGCACCGTCGCCTTGTCCTGCTGTAGTTCCCTCTTCCATGCTTGTCCCCTTCCATGCTCGTCCATGTTGCCTTGCGCGCTTCATCCTCGTACGGCAGGTGCTGTACGTGGTGTACTGCTTCTGGTGCCTCATCGTGCTGTCGGCCTACACCGCCAACCTCACGTCGTACCTTGCCGTACAGAAGGCCGTCACGTCCATCTCGGGCATGCAGGTGCGGGGGATGTGCGCTGTGCCGCATGCAAGGGAGGGCCTCCACTGCCAGCCTGAAACCTATGTCCGTATTTGCCCATCTCTTTGCGAAAGACGCTCTTGAGCCGTGACGGTGCAACGTACTGCTTACTTAAATGCAGTAGCAACCCTGGAACATGAACACACGGTGCGCCGTGCATGCAGCACGCAATAGGGCTGTTGCGGTGCAGGGCCCGCTGGGTGTACTGCATAGAGGACGGCCAGAGATTGTGGACCGGGCGCCGCCTGAGTGGTGCCTAGAATACCTCGACTGGGGTTGCCCTGTACTAAGCACGAAACAGTCTCCGTCACCGGCCCATTGCTCTGCACCAACCGCTGGACAACCTGCCCCAATTTTAGCGTAATGCACTTGGCCGTTCAGCAGTCCGAGCTGGTACACACCATCACCCAGAAGGACTCGGATTTCTGCGCCACGCATAGTCATTGAGGGAAGCAACCATGTTTGATACCGGTAATCGCAGGACCTGCTCCGCGACAACCTGCTGCTGGGCGTGAACCCCAACGGCTCAACCGCCGCGTACTTCGCCTCGTCGTACGACACACTCGCCACGCAGCTGCAGCCCAACGTGCGATACTGCGACACGCCCACCTGCATGGAGTGGCTTAGGAGCGGGCAGGTGGCGGCGTTCGTGTCTGACCGGCCGCTGCTGTCGTACCAAGCCAACCTGCGGCCGTGCGACCTGGCGGTGGTGGGCGACGACTTTGGGCCAGGTGCGTGGTTTAACGAAGTCCGGTGTGGCGTTGCCCCCCACCTGGTTTGTTGGCAGGTACAGGTAGGTTCCGTAGGCAGTAAGGGTGTAGGACGGATTGAGCATGGGTGCCTGGCACGGCGCCAGGAGCGGGTGATGCATGGTCTTCAGCAGTGTACAAGTGAGAGGAGCGCCTTTCTCAATGCAACCTTGCCCATGCTCCCTACATACCTGGCCGCCTGTACGCTGCAGGCAACCTGGTCATCGGGCTCCGGAAGGGCTCACCGCTGCTGGCTCCCTTCAACGCAGCCATACAGGTAGGGGCTACTACCTCGATTCGAAAACAGCGTAGCCGCGTGGCTTGGTGCCCACCTCTTGGGTGTGACCGGCAGGGGCAGCATGGAGCCACCGTCATGCCGCACGCAGCGGCACCGCAGCGGCTCCTCCCTGAGTTCTTCTCCTGATGCCGCCCTGTGCACTCGTGTTGCGATGCAAAGATGCTCGATGGGCTGTCCTGTGCCACAAGGCCGCCGCCGGCGCTCCCTGGCACTCCCTCCCAGCGCGGACGCCCAGACACACCCCTCCCCTTATCGCCTACCACCGCTCTGGCACTCTGCTTCAGTGGCAGTAACAAAGGTACTGCTGCTGCCGTTTCTCTTCCGCAGCGCTTTGCGGAGGACGGCACGCTCACGTCACTGCGTCGCGCCTGGTTCGACGGCCTGTCGCAGTGCGGCGACGTGGGGGCCAGCCAGCTGGACAACAGCCGGCTGGGCATCACGCAGCTGCTGGGCGTGTTTGTGTTCCTGGCCATAGGCGTGGTGCTGGCCTTCGCAACCGGCACGGTGGAGAACCTGAGGTGGTGCCTCAAGAGGAGGTACCCGGAGGTGGGTCCCTGCGCCGCACACAGCAGTAGCAGCTCGATGGCAAGTCAGCGCTTGTGCGGCATCTCTTACAGCCACTCATGGCAGCGGGTTCTTGCGCCGCACTCCCATGAGGTTCCACGGCGCAACGGGTGCTTACAGACACCCTGCCGTACTCAGCATTAGACTTCACCGTATACCGGTGTCTTGTATGCAAACTGTGCCTTGGAACTCCGAGTTCTGTCTCCAAGCGCGTCCTTCGTCCTTCACCCCCCTCCGCAGCTTGCCCGCAAGCCCTCCGCCTACCTGGCCCAGACCTGGGACCGTGCCTCCAGCTCCCTGCGGCTGCGGCGCAGCAACACTGGGGCCAACAGCGGCTTGCCACGCGCCCCTTCGTCGTCGCCGTTTCCGGGCCGGGGGAGCATCAGCGACATTGCCAAATGCGGCACCAGCGACGTCGACGGCGGCGGCGGCGGCGGCGCGGCGGCGTGGGGCAGCCCGCCTCCGTACAAGTATGCGGACAAGGACGTACGGGTCAGCGTTGGCGACGTGTCCAGTGTGCTGGTTTCGGTGGAAGGAAAGCCCGTGTCGTACGACAAAGGGGCGCCTTCGTTGTGCGACATGTCGTCCGTACGGCAGTTGCGGCATGGCGCAGCGTTGCCGCATGGCGGCGGCGGCGGCGGCGGTGGAGGGAGCAGGAGCAACCCGACGGCTGTCACGTCCCCGTTTGCCGCTGCTGCGGCCGTGGGGTCTGCCGCGGTCGACGCCACACGCCATGGTAGCGGTAGCGGTACAGCGCAGCGGTTGGGTCGGGGCGGGGCCGGCGGGGCGGCGGGTACGGGTGAGGGTGGAGCGGCGTGCAGCCCCGGTCTCGCACTACACCACCGCCTGGCGCTGAGGTTCCTAGGGCGCAGTACACAGCAGCGGAGCCGCAGGGATCCCCAGGGACACATGAGCAGCGGGGAGCAGATGGTGAGGGCCGGTCGCAGCGTGTCGACCTCAACCGGGAGCAGCACGGCCGCACTGCTGCGGCACAAAGCGCAGCAGCAGCAGCACCAGCAGGTCCAGCAGCAGCCATCACAGGGGGTCATTGTGCTTGGCCAGCCGGGCTGGAGGCAGCAGGGGTCCCTGGAGCGGCAGCTTCAGGAACAGCAGCAGCAGCAGCGGCAGCAGCAGGGCCAGCAAGAGCCGTTGGTGGCGGTGGCCATAGACGCCTCGCCAACGCCTGGGGGTAACACGTGGGCTGGCCAGCAAGGGCGTACAGGGCACCGGCAGCAGCGCGAGCAGCATACCAAGGGGCCGGTGGTCCAGATGCACAAGTGTGACAGCCTCATGTCGGCAGCTTCCAGCAGCTACGGGGCCACGCACAACAACGAGGCGGCGTTGCTCACCACGCCTTCGCTGAGGGCGACACGTGGCAGTCCGTCAGAGGCGGCGCTGTGCGCTGAAGCGGTGGTGCAGGAGCAGCGGGAGGAGCGGCCACAGCAGGGGGAGCGAGCACAGCAGGGGGAGCAGGCACGACGGGAGGCTGAGTAGCGGCAGGCGCAGGAGAGGAAGCGGTGTCGGCGGTGATATCTGAGTTGGCCTAAGGAGAAAATGGCGCCGACCGTCGAGTCGACCGTCGAGAGACCCACGGGTCGGCAGCAGGAAAGTGAAGGGGTAGAAACCCTGTGATCCCGTATACCTATGCTAATGCTGAGGCAGCCGAGCGGTGGTGATCAACGAGCTACATGTTTGTGGAGTGAGCGGTTGGAGGGCTTTTGTTGGCAAGGCAGTCGGTGGTGCTGCTTGTGGAGATGACTGCAAAGTCTGGCCAGGGGCTATCAGTCAATGTCTAGTGTCTGCGGGGTGCTGCAATAATGCAGGTTTGCAGACAGGTGGTGCTGTCAGTCCTGGCGCTTTGAATGTGATTCTTGTTGCTTGAGGGTGCATGCGTATGTGCCTAACCCACATCTGAGTTGCACGCTCTGCTTCCTTTTAGTTTATTTGGTGGTGTGGCAAGGCTGACGGTTGGGCTGCATGGTGATCCTACTTATGCTCTGGGACCGGTGCAACGCCCAGATGTTGCCTGTGGTGCACCACCACGCGCGCACGGCCCGACGATGTTCAGTTCCACATTGATATCAATACATGTAGCCATGTTGCACACGTAGCTTGTGCACAACAGCAAACGTGTGGTGGCGATGCTGCAGGTTTGCCTGCACCTCTAGAGCGCGTGGACTAGAGCTCCCGTCATGCGACCTTTGCTTGTGCATTGCGCATGGGCCGCCTGTGGGGTGATACTTCGCAGATACTTGGCGGTTTCGTGGGGCTAGGGCTTTCAGTATGGAATTGCACAACCAGCAGCGGCGGTACACGCTATCTGCTCCTGTTGGGTCATGCACAGGCACGCAACCGCAGGTGTGGTTTTTTTTTTTTTTTTTTTTTTTTCAGGAGAAGGGTTATGGGATTATCGGAGACCTATTTTTTTTGCGGGTAGGGCCTCAAGGTCGTCTCTTCACTTGGCTTGAAGCTGACGAC
>VFQN01007746.1_pt1 | contig 11350 bp, 6 predicted proteins | sample 3512371 | NCBI WGS metagenome assembly VFQN01 (sample SAMN10412370, study PRJNA504923) | tailings metagenome | isolation source: Replicate 2 from Balatoc abandoned mine | place: Philippines: Itogon, Benguet | collected 2017-08-28
GGTCAGGCAGCCTGTACCCGGCCAGCCGGATACCCATGGGTCAGGTGAGCTTGTTCCAGAGGGGGAGTATAACCAAGCAAGCTATAAACAAGTAGCAAAAAGCACTTGGGCGAAATAGCCTGCAGGTCGCAGATGATAAGGCCGAAGCGGTGCACGACATACAAGGCTACAAGTGTACGTTTTGATTGCTGCTCTGCATGGCACTTTTTCGGGTGTGTTTCCAAGGCACCTAGTTTTTCACTTAGGCGAGTCCAAATTGGGCGCTCATTTGTGACCGGAACCATGGACGGCAGCACCTCGCTGTCCCTGGCGCGGAAGGACTCTATACAAACCCTAGATCAAGAAACAGCACTTCACCAGCAAGCCGCGACCAGCTGGGAGGACAAGGGTGGCACCGTGGCGCTGGAGGAATGCGAGGAGCATCTTGCCAGCTCCCCGTCGACTAACAGCAACGACGGCGAAACCACGCAGGACCAAGAGAACAATGCACCCATCACAGCCAGGTAACCGCTTCCCAACAGCCTGAGCGTAAGCCATAAATTCGTCCCATCTTCTCATGGCAACCATGACACCATCGCAGGTACCGCTACCACCTGACCGTCTTCCAGCACATGGCCTTTATGCTTTTCCTCGATGACCTGGAGAAAACGCAAGATCCGCATAAGCAGCGAGTAGCCGGGTCGCTGGGGTCGACGGAGGCTGTCCTCGAGACGCTGGACGTCCTGGAGGCCATCAAGGGACTCGACACCGACGCCGCCAACGCTTACAGGAGTGCTTACGGTTGGGTGAAGCCCGCTTGGGACGCCATCGTGCAGGCCCTGGGCCTCAGCATGGCGGAATATGACGCGCTGATGAAGTTCAAGAAGGAGGGCGTCAGGGTTGACGAGTATGAGGAAGATTACAGGGAGGAGCAGGCCCAGACGAAGGAGAGCCTGCAGGACCTGCAGAGCACCAAGGCTCAGGTGCTGCTGACGTACAAGAAGCCGCTTGTTAGGCTTCTGCGTGTCCTCCTGGCATGAGCTGTTGGTCGGGAGCGAGGGGTTGCTCACGGTCGGCCGTGTCCTGGCAGGCCAGAAGCCAGTGGTTATATGTGGAGCAGGGCAGGGAGCAGCAGCAGTCGCGCATTGCAGTCTGACAGGACAGGACGACAAGGAGGGGGTTAGTCGTGTTCGAGGCAGCGGCGGTGGTGGCTGTCGGGAGTGTGCCGCTTGGAATCAGTGCAACAGCAAGAGGTCAGGAGCTGCAGCAACGAAGACTGAGGGGACACTTCGGCGGCCCCAGGCATGGGTCCAGTAGGTGGCGGTGGCTTGTTTATGGGCATAAGCAAGTGTCATGTGCCGACCATTGACCAAGGCTGTGTGCCTTGCATTCGATTCAGCATGGCACGCAAAGTTGGGTTGTTGCCCAGGGCGTTGAGTCTGCGTTTGGAGGAGGTTCTCTTCCTTCCTTCAGTGAGAAGTAGCGTTTGAGCGTGGTGATAAGGCTGCGCGTGGATGGTAGGGGTATTGTACACTTCACTGATGTTCCGTAGTACATACCATCCTGCCCTGTGCGCGCGTGTGCGCTGACTGACTGACTCAACCGCATGTGTGGCAGAGTGGTGACGAAACGCGCATAGACAGCAACACAGCGCACCATCGAGGGATTGGGTAGGAGGGGGCCGCCAGCTGCGTGCTTCTGTGCACCCGGTTTACCCCTGTGCGGCCGTCAAAAACAGGTATGTGCTGGCGGTGCAGGTGCAGCATAAGCCGGGACTGGGTGCTTGAACGTGGACGTGAATACTTATGGTCGGTCTGCTGCGTATTGCTGGGAGTAGATGTGGTGTGGTGGTGCTGTACGGTAGTGGTGTGCTACCAGCAGCCGCAGCGCGTCTCCCCGGAAAGGTAGCACCGGTAAATTGCCGCTTCATTGATGTGCACGGTCTGTTATTGATATTGTTGCGCGCCCATGACGCATCTACACCTGGAGTGGGAGGTTCCACGCTGCCCTTGTGGCATGCTTTGCCTGGTGCCTAACACTGGGAGGCGGTAGCGTGGTATTGCTATCTGAAGCATCCTTGACGTACGGTTGCTCAGTTGCCGTTGCGCATGCTCAGGTGGACCACCAGTGGGTTACGATATCCGAGTACCGTATCCAACTTCCAATGTGTAAGTCACGTTTGCAGGAGTCACGTGAGTATATGACATGCTGGCTAATATGACATGCTGGGGCCTCACAGTGTCCCTCCGAGTGTCTTGGAACATGAGACCACCGCATCTGGTCCATGCCACGGTCCCTCCACGCAGTATGCCAGCAGCTCCCGGACACTGCGGGAACAAATGAGCCGTCGCTCGCAGTGGAGATCGAACGAAAGCTTTAATCGTGGTACCGGTATGTCAGCGGGCTGTTGCATCTGGTTGGCCGCACTCTGCCCACAGCTGTATTGGCAGCGGTAGGCATGCACGCCGACATGTTGACACGGTATGACAAAAGGCAAGCCTTGCGCGTTACAGTCCGTTGGAGGCACAGGACGAGCAACAAAGCCAATCAATAAATATGGGTTTACAGTTTTGGTCCCCTTCCAGAGCCCAGCCCCATCCCACTTCGGACACAGAGCTGGTCCCGGCCATTAGGGACACGGGATTTGCCACCCCTCTCGCTGTACTAAAAGGAGCCATCAGCTCCATAAGGTGCAGGCCACAACGAGCGGGCCTCAAATTTGCGCTACCACAACCTGGTCCCGCCCCCACATAGCTTCACGTCGAAGCGCACCCACAGAACACAAGCAGCACCTTTATCGCAGTTCCCAACCAGCCTTCTGCCCAGGGGAAGCCAGATACGAGGTAGCTGTACGGGGGAATTAGCCAATCTCGGCCCCCCGCATGCTGCTTTCGCTCCCTCCCCATCTAAAACCCATGGGCCTCCCACGAACACAGGCCCCACTTGCCCTAGAGCCGCCCCCCGTACCGAAGCAACCCTCCACACCCGGCAGGCAAACAAGGCAGGGTACCGTTCGCACAGTACGTGTGCTAGTTCCTGGGCCGTGTCCGCCCTAGCTTTAGTCAGAGTTAGGAGCCTCCGGCCATGTGCAAAGTAGGCGGCCGTCCGTCACCCGAAGCCAGGGGTGGTCTGCGCCAACCTCGTCCCACCCCGTACGTGGCACGCCTAAACTCGCAAAGGCCCGCAGATGCGCCCACATGCACGCGACTGCCCGGCGCGGAGCCTGCGACACCATGGCCTGCCACTGCGGCGCCGCCGTGCTGCCCCTCAGATCTCGCATGCGTGCGTGCATGCACTGCCTTCCCACCTCCATGGCCTCCAGGGCCGCCAGGGCCACCACTTCCCACACGCACTGCTGTACCCCAGAAGGCGCACTAGCTAGCCACACGTGCTCCCTGCGTATGCCCTCCCCCGCCGGCCACCCATCCTGCATGCTCTCCACCACTGCCCGCGCCACCGGGCAGTCCCAAAAGTGGTGCCGCCTGGGTTGCCGACCCCAGTAGTCGGGGCCACCGAAGCCCCCACACCCGCACACCTCCGGCGCCTGCCCCCTAATGTGCGAATTGCCAAGCAAGGGAACGCCGTCGACCGTAAGCCGCCAAAACGTCTCCTTACGCTGGTTTTCCCATCGGATGCCCCACATCCTATTCAGCGCGCCCTGCACATGCTTCAGGCCCGCTTCCTTTGCAGGCGGGTGCAGCGGCGCCTCCAGAGCTGCTTTGACAAAGGCAGCACGTTGCTCGCTCCTGGCTGCAGCAACCTCCGTCAGCTGGAGCACTGTCGCCAGCCGAACAGTCAGGCGCCTAAGTCCCGTCTTACCCAAACTGCCCATGCCCGGCACCTGCCATCCCAGGCTTGGGAGGAGCACCAACAGTGCGTCGCGCTCCGTTGGTGCCTCCCCCTCGCCGCCCTGTTCCTGGCTGCTCCTGAAGGCTTCTGCTGCCCCCTTCCAATCTGATGGAATGTCAAGTAGTAGCTGCTCGAGTCTGGAGCGGAGGAGCTGCTTTTGCGCCCAGCCACACAGGCCCCTTGCTACCGGTGTTTGGGGCTGCAAGCGCCCCTCTGTATGCTGCCGCCATTGCCGATCAACAGCTGACCGGGTCCTGCGCTCCCCCTCCGGCAGCTGCGCCCATGCTGCTTCCTGCTGCTGCAGCAGGGTGTGGAGGGTAAGCGCGTCTCCGATTGTCCGTAACCCATGGCACCCAAGCAGGTCTGGGTACCGGTGCTCCAGGCCGGCCCGGGCAGGTCCCCTGTCGGACGCCCCCGTTCCCTCCCCTGCCCCTAGCCCCGTTCCCCTCCCTGCCCCTGGTGCCTCCCCCGCTGCCTCCGTCGCTGCTGCTGTTGCTGCTGCTGCTGCTGCTGTAAGTTGGTGAGGGAAGTCCCCTCCGTTGTGCGAGCCCTCGGATTATGCATGAAGGGTACAGGCCACCAGCACAGGGTAGCCGGGTCAGCATGATGGTAGCAGCAGGTTGGTGTGGCACAACGTAGCTCGTTGTTAACGGTAGTAGTACAGGGTCAGCATATAAGGCTTAACACAAAAAGCATTCCCCTTATGCGTGCAATGCATGAGTCCCACCCGTGCCGTGCAAGCGTGCGTGTGGTGCAAAAGTGGCTGGCAAGACGCGTTTCGGCCCCCGCCAAAGGGCCTCATCAGTTGCCTTTGCAGCACGTGCGTGGCAGGCAGGTAGGTGCAGTGCAGCATGCGGGGACTGAGGTCTGGGGGTTGCGTTTACCGGTAACGTTTTGTCACTTACGTGTTATGGTCATGCGCTACAACGGGATGTCGTTGTGGTGCAGGGTGTTGGTGTATGGCTGGGTGACGGGACGGAAGCTGGGTTGGGGCCGGAACGGAGTCTTGGTGCAAGCGGAGGGGACGCGGTGTTGGCGACGGTGTGGAGGATAGTCTGTGAACGGTAGTAGTTTCTGTAGTGATCAAGAAAGAAGGTTTGCGTTGGGGCCGTGCGTCACTGTTGGGCATCCAAGGCCGCACACTTTGCTGGAAGCATGCTGGGAGCATGCTCATGCGCAAAAGACTTACATCAAGTAGCGGAGCTCGGGCGTTGTCGCAATGAGACGGGCGCGGCGTGCGCGCGTTCGCGAAGGCGTATGCGGCAGCTGCTGCCATAGCTTTAGTAAGGGTTCTTGCTAGGGACGGCATAATTGTGAGTTTGTACTAGAGGTTCCTTGTTGTGGCTTTTGTGGCCTTCGTTGTCCGGGGCTTATATGCCAAACGCGGGTTGTACGGAGCATGGGGAGGGCGGGAGGGAACCGGATTGAGCCAATCGTGGCAGCATGCCGTTTGACGGAGTGTCAGGGTTGTTGCGTTTACGCGTTGGTTGGAAGAAGTTCGGGAGTAATATTACTTGCAAATGAACTTCGTGTATTAATTCGTTTGTTGCATCGTATTGTACCAGTGTTTGGGCAGCTTCCGTGCCGGTTGCGTGTGACCCACATCGGGAACGTTGCTCGTGTGTTGTGTACTCTCACCTGGTTGTTGAGCAGGAGAGCCCCGTGAGAGGCTGCTGCTGCTGCTGCTGCTGCTGCTGCGTGCTGCCTGGGCTGGTAGGAGCGGGCTGCCCCACAACGGGGCTACCCAGCACCACGGTCCCGTGGCGAGGGGCTCCTCCACTATGTCCGCCACCGGCGGCAGGTGGCCTAGCGCCGCCACCACCCGCTGCAACGCCGGCGGCAGCACCCGCACCCACATCCACGGCCCCTGGCAGGTGGACATGAGCACCGCCAGGGGGTGGAAGCCGGGGTGGCACCGCCGGAGAAACAAGTTTGCCGCCCGCAACCATGGATGCTGCGGCGGCTGTTCTGGCGGGTACAGGACGGACAGGGCTAGCCTGCGTGCCCACATGGCATGTCGTGCCTGAACGTGTTCTCGCAAGGCCAGTGCCCCAAAACCGCCCGCCCGCGGGTGCCCCACTAGAAGGCGCTGCGGTACCCCTGTAGTGCGCTGCTGCTTACTGCTGGGGCCAAGCTGCCGGTCGATGAGTGCTGCTGCTTTTCGTTCTAGGGTACCCAACTCACCGGCTGAGGGCGTACCATCGTGTTCCATGTGCCAGGTGACCAGCTGTAGCCCGTAGGCGGCTACAGCTGCCGCTCGGCCAAACGCCGAAAAACCCATGGCCAGGATCTTTCGCATGCGCCCGTACACCTGCTGTACGCGTGGTTGCCAGTCGACCTGCGGCTGGTGGCCGACGTCAGCGAATGGCAGGTTCAGGGCGGTGGCCTGCTGCACCACACGCAGGCCGCCGATGCTGGCTGGCATGGCTGCGCTGTGCTGCGGTGCTGCTGCTGAGGTGGAGGGACCGTCCGCCGGAGGTGGGGGTTGGGAGGGGGCTGGGGTTCCGAGCGGTAGGAGCTCCACCTTGCTTTGGTTGAGGTGCTGTCCGGAGGCCTGGGCGAACGTCTCCATGCACTGCAAGAAGGCTGGGACTGCCGCCGGGCTGCTGAGGAGCACCTCCGTGTCATCTGCGTATTGCACAGCTGTGGTCAGCTGTGGGCTGTCGGGGTCCAGCTGTACACCGATGGCGTTGTGCTGGAGCCATCGTAGCAGGGCCTGCGCCACGAACAGGTACAGCAGGGGTGCCAGTGGGCACCCCTGCCGCACGCCTGCTGCGATGGGAACCCTCTGTGAGCGATGGCCGTTGACCATGGCGAAGGCTGCTGTGTCTGTCAAAAGGGTCCTGGCCCAGTGCAGTAGACCGGGCCCTGCCCCCATGGCTTCCATAACCGCGAACAGGAAGTCCCGGTTAACTGTGTCGTACGCCTTGGCGTAGTCGAGGAACGCTACTACACGTTATGGTATATGGGCCTAAGGCTGGTGACCAGTGCCGTACGCCTAAGCATCAGGGGAGTGTTCGCGTCCACCCTTGCCGTACCTCAATCGTTATGATGGCGGGGCGCGGGGGCTCAGCATGGGCAGATCAAGAGCGGGTTTGAGACATGACCATGATGAAGAGCACCATTGCAGCCCTTGGTTGCAATTGAACTGCTAATGTCTGAGAGTGTGAGCAGGCGCAGTACACTGCCCAGGTTGGTGACCTGGCTGATGCTGCCTTGCGCATGGCGCGTGGTGTACGGCATGGTCTGGATGCGCGCAACGCGTGTTACATACCGGTACCGGGTATTTGCTAATGACGGTCACGGCCCAGGGCGTGTGCGGTTCAGTGCGCACGGCGGCTTGCTGGCGCAGGCTGGCGCTGTGGGCTGGCCTGCTGCTCGCTGGCTGCACTGTCGTCGCTGTGTGGAGCTGCGGGCCGCGTGTTAACTGCCGTCGTGACCAGTCCAAGATGCATAAGGATGGGCAATCGGGGGCACACGCAATTGTTGACCCAGGTCAGGACAGTGGCAAAGCTGGTGTTGTGTGGAGTAAGCGCAACCTGTTAAGGCCACGCGATTGGTTGGAAGTTGCGTGCTTGCCCTGCTGGCAGGTCTTACGTGCCGCTGCAGTTGGAACTGGCCATGCCCTGGCCCATCTTACCGTGGTCACTCCTCCTGCCCCGATTACCGTAGCTAGCTACCTCGTACCACCCACGGCTTTCAGCTTGGCATCCCAAGTCCCAGGCTATCAAGGCCGCGCGTTGCAGCCCAGCTTGCACAGCCTTACAGCCTTACAGCCCCTGCTTACAGCTACGATCAGCTCAGCCACCCTTCGCACAAACGTTGTGGTACGCCCTCCACAGCCCTACTAGTGAACGTCCCTTTCCGTCAGTCGCAGTTGCCCCCTTGCCCCAGCAGCAACTACAGCTCGGTGAGGCCTGCCGGTACCACACCTTCGCCCTGCGACGCACCCAGCAGGCACATGCAGATCCACCCCCGTAAATGCATACTTGCACCCGCAACCGCACTTGCTGCTACCCATCTACCCAACCTGGCCTCGCAGCTAACCCACGCACCAGGGGCTCCCAGTAGCACAGCAGAAGCCCACCCAGCACCACCAGTGGGGCAGCACACCACCAGGGCACCCCAGCCACGCCCCGCTGGCTGTACCCAGCGCCGGTTGGCTCTTCCCGGGTGGCCCGCATACTCCACGTCACGCCCAAAGCACGTGCCAGCGCGCCTGGCCTCAGTCGACCTTGAGCTTCTGCCGCCGTCGCCGTGGGGCTAAAACCTTTGGGGCGGCGCCGTCCGGGGGCGCCTGGGGCAACAGGGGTTGTTGAAAGCGTGAACATAGTGTAGGCAACGCGCCGTGTGCACCTTACGCTTCCGCTGAAGCGCATGATGCATGGGAGATGGGACCAGGATTAGTGGTTTGCCTGTTTGAGCTAGGGTCAGGTAAGATAGCCGCTTCCGCTCCCATTCCGGGGTGCCGTACCACGCCCACTACCCCAGAGGGCAATAAGTGAACCCTCCAAAGCGATAAGACGCACAAGGGCCAAGGCCGTGTAGCGGCCACGACGACCGCACTGAAAAGCCCCCGGCACGCGCAGTCCACCTGCCGAGCGCCCCAGGTGCCACCACTGCCATGCACTAGACCATATCGTCACAGCAGGTGCACAGGCAAGGCAAAATGCATGAGCGCAAGCAATGCTAGTAGCTAGGAAAGGATTCTCCGCCTCATCCTGCTATCACCGTTGGCCCACACATGTGCTCCATGGCGGGCCCGTTCTGGTGCTCGCACTGCTGCATTGCTGTGCAGCCAGCCCGCCACCCGCTGCCCAACAGGAACATACACAGTCCATGTGCACTAAGACACAACATCATAGTTGAAGACTTGATACTTGGCTTACTCCGCCCTCACCTGTGTGGGCTGCCCGCCTTTCCCGGCGTCACCAGCTGCTCCCTCCTCCACCGAGCGCCGCCTTCGCCGCCCCTCAGCCCCTCCCGTGGCCTGCCGCCCCGGAGGCTCCGGGGGCGGTGGTGCCGTGTCACCCCCACACCGATCGGTGGGCCCGTGCTCTGCGTCCGTTGCCGAAATTGCCTCCTGCTGCTGCTCCTGCAGCTGCTGCTGCTGCCTTCGCCGCCGCACCTGTTGCAAACTCACTGCCCATGTTGCTTCCGCTGCATCCTCGCTCGCCTTTCCCAGCCCTGGCGCGGCTGCCACCGTCCCGCCGCGCTCTGTGGGCCGCGAGTCAGATTGCTGCCTGCCCTCCCCCTCACCCCCCGCCAGCAGCCCCCACACGTACTGCTCCTCCGCCGCCTTATGTCCGTGTAACGCGTTCCACTCCCAGTACGGCACGCTCACCACGTTGCCCTGCCCGAACACACGTGCCAGCTGCCGGTCACGCAGCTTGGTTGGCCCGTCCTTCTGTGTGCTATCGCCCAGGAAGTGCGTGGGTCCGTTCACCTCCACCGCCACCACCCGCCCGTCCGACAGCGGCACCAGTACGTCAACGCGGCTGTGCAGCGCGGGCACGAGCGCCTCGTGCTGCACATCGGCAATATTCATAGAGGCTGTAGCGCCAGGGGTCATGCGTGCGCTGACGGCCAACCCACTGCCTACCGCCTGACCTTCTGTTGGTGCAGCAGGCGACCGGGGCTGTTGCTGCTGTTGCTGACCATGTAGCCGTCGCAGTGCTGCAAACACCCCTTTCTGCAGGTCGGATACCATCGGTGCGTCTCCCAGCCGCTCTTCCTGAGCAGCAAGCTCCATCACGGCAAGCATCGAGCCGGGCCCATGCGCTGTTGCACCGCCACCTTTGCCACTGCCCCGACTGTGTGCGGCAGGGAGGATGGTCGACAGGGCTGCTGGTCCTCCGGCATCCCCGCCCCCCATCGCCTCCAGCTCCAGCTGCACCTGCCACAGCTGCTGCAACTCCTCGAAGGTGAACGGTCCGCGGATCTGCCCAGCCGCCTGCCTCCGCGCCCCGCCCTGCTCCCACCACCGTGCCGCCTCCCTCAGCAGCACCCCCACCTCCCGTGCATGCGCCGCCAGGGCCCCCGGGCCCGTCACTGCCACAGCCCACAGTGCGTTGGCAAGGTCCTGCTCTGTAATCACCACGGCAGCCTGGCCAACCGCTCCTGCTCCTCTGGCCGCTCCCTGCGCCTGTGCCCCCTGCCCCTGCTGCTGCTGCTCCACCAGCTCCGCCAGCCGACCCAGCAGCACCCCCGCCAGTCGCTCCTCCCACACCCCCAGCACCGCAAACGACCACAGCAGTGATGCACACTCCTGCGGTCCCCCACGCCGCACCTGCCCCTCCAGCGCACCTGCCGTACACTCCGTCAGCCCCGGGGGCGGGCGGTGCCGCACGCGCGCCAAGGCGTACCACAGCTGAGCCCACTCCATGGGGAGGGCGGGGCCTGTGAAGGCCGGCCGCTGGCCTGCCGCCACAGCAGCCGCGAACCAGCTTTGGTCCGCGTGGCCCATCTTGGCCAGGGCCCACGTGGCGTTGGAGAGCTCCTGGGGACTGAAGCCCCGGAAGGACCGCCGGACACACTCGCCTGCTAATGCCTCTGCTGATGCGATAAAGGTTGTCGTCGCCGGTCCTCGAACGTTCAGCACTCCTGCGTGTACTGGCGCAACGGTGTCCATAGGCCCATCAGGACCGCCGTTCATCCCTCCATGCGCTGGTGTTGCGGTATCCATGTACGGCTGTAGCAGGGCCATGCCGTACAGCAGGTTGGACAGCTCCTGGCATTTGAAGGCGTGCTGCGCCGTCCTGTTCTTTGGTGTGGCGTTGGTGGGTCTGGACTGCCCCAGCCGCCGCTGGACCTCTGAAAGGAGCTGCGTTACGGCAAGAGCTGCTGTCCCATCGCCACCAGCCCCACGTGAGGGTGCCGTCGTACCGCCGACATCGTCGCCAACCCCTAGCAGCTTGCCCAGCGCCCACACGCTGTTGGACAGGTGCTGCTCCTCCATGCGCCCCGCCTCCGCCCCCGCGGCAGCTGCCAGCAGCTGCACCGCCTCCCCGTCCGCCACCCCCAGCTTGGCACAGCCCAGCAGCATGTTGGATAGGTGCTGCGGTATGAATCCCTTTGCTGCATCCCGCGCCCGCCCGCCACGCAGCCGCCGTACGACAGCGCTCAGCAGCTGACGGAGGTCCTCCCGGTGCGGCACGTGCCCGCAGTCCTCACGCAGCTCCCCCAGGGCGTACAGCGCGTTGGACAGGTGCTGGGCGTCGGGGTTTGGCAGCTCCCCCAGGCAGCGAGTCAGGTGGTGCACCAGCGGCACGTGTGTGGGGCTGTGCCTGAGCCGGGCGCACGCCAGCAGCACGTTGGCGCACGCCTGTGCGTCCATGTTCCCGGCCCCCGTGCCCACCAGGCACTCGGCGGAAGCTGCCAGCAGCTGCTCTTGCGCTGCAACCAACCTGGCGTTCGGTGCTTCCGACAGCGACCACCACAGGCTCGCATGCTCCTGTGACTTTGCCCGCCGCAGCAGCGCACACCCGTCCTCCCCCAACCGCCCCAGCAGCGCCTCCGCCAA
>VFQN01007747.1_pt1 | contig 11350 bp, 14 predicted proteins | sample 3512371 | NCBI WGS metagenome assembly VFQN01 (sample SAMN10412370, study PRJNA504923) | tailings metagenome | isolation source: Replicate 2 from Balatoc abandoned mine | place: Philippines: Itogon, Benguet | collected 2017-08-28
ATGATCACGCCGAGGATCCAGAGGACCTCGCGCGGCGCCTTGTAGGAGCCGTAATACATGCCACGGAACATGTGAATGTAGACGGCGATGAAGAACATCGAAGCGCCGTTGGAATGCAGGTAGCGCAGCAGCCATCCGTAATTCACGTCGCGCATGATGTGCTCGACGGAATTGAACGCCATCGTCTCATGCGGAGTGTAGTGCATCACCAGCACGATGCCGGTGACGATCTGCGCCGCCAGCATGAAGGACAGGATGCCGCCGAACGTCCACCAATAGTTCAGGTTGCGCGGCGTCGGGTATGCAATGAACGAGGAGTGGACGAGACCCGCGATCGGAAGCCGCGCTTCCATCCATTTCATGAACGCGTTCTGCGGCTGATAGGTCGAATGTCCGCTCATTGGAGAAGCCTTTTCGGGAGAACCTTCAGGATGAAGCGCCGGCGTCAGCCGATCCTGACCCTGGTGTCGGATAGAAACTCATAGGGCGGCAGGGCGAGGTTGCTCGGTGCCGGACCGGACCGGATACGGCCCGAGGTGTCGTACACCGAACCATGGCAGGGGCAGAAATAGCCGTTATAGGGGCCGCTATGCGCGATCGGAATGCAGCCCAGATGCGTGCAGATGCCGATCAGGACCTGGAAATTGGCGTGGCCCTTCTTGACGCGGGCCGAGTCCGGCTGCGGGTCGGGCAAGCTCGATAGGTTGACGTCTTCGGCTTCCTTAATCTCCTTCGGAGTCCGGTGATTCACGAAGATCGGCTTGCCGCGCCAGAACACCTTGATCACCTGGCCTTCGGCGACCGGGGTCAAATCCACCTCGACGGGAGCGCCGGCGGCGATCGTCGAAGCGTCGGGATTCATCTGCGGCGATCGTCGAAGCGTCGGGATTCATCTGATAGATCAGCGGCCAAGCCGTGAACGCGGCGCCAACGGCAGCCACTGATCCGGTTGCCACGTAAAGGAAATCGCGGCGCGTATGGGCCGCCGATGCTGCAGTGGATGCCACGGTGATAGTCCCTCTTCCGTCGTGCCGGGGAGCCTGTGCGCTGCAACCGTCGAGGGACTGACCGTACCGTCTCCCGCGGCGGCGCCGCGAACCGACACGTCCGACCAACCGATCCCGACCTTGGGAAGGCCATCGGCGGCGATCCGGCGGCGTGTTATTGGCACCCTTACCGGGGGAGTGCAAGAGTGCCTTTGCAACTCTGATAAAGAGTCGCACAAGTCCTTAGCCAAACGTCTTATTTCGACGTACCGGGGGTGCCGAATTGATCCTTCGCAATGCGCCGGCCATCGCGCTTTATGAGCCGGACATCCCCCAGAATACGGGGACGATTCTCCGCCTTTGCGCTTGCGTGGGCGTCACCGCCCATCTGATCGAACCGGCCGGGTTCCCTGTTACCGACCGTGCATTCCGCCGTGCCGGGATGGACTACCTCGATCAGGTCACCATCACCAGACACGCGTCCTTCGCTGCCTTCGACGGCTGGCGGCGCGAAAACGCGCTCCAGCTCGCACTGTTTACGACGCGCGGGGCCGTCAGCTATTTCGACCACGACTACCGGACCCCGCAGGTTCTCATGTTCGGGCGAGAATCGGCTGGCGTTCCGGACCATGTCGCGGCGGCGGCCGATGCCCGGCTCGTCATTCCGATGCGCGAGGGCCTGCGTTCGCTGAACATCGCGATGGCGGTGGCCATGGCCGCCGGCGAGATGCTCCGCCAACGGGGATGAGCTGAGCCGCGCCCGAACCAGATACGGAATACGACGTTACCGAACCGCCCACGCGACCGACCTGGCCAAGGACTTGCGCTTCCCATGACCTACAGTCCTCACTACGCGACAAGCGAGCCGCAACGTTCGGAGATCGATGCGCTCGAGGGCATCGCGCTTCTCGAATTCGGCAGCAACTGGTGCGGCCATTGCCGGCGGGCGGCCCCGCTTGTGCAAGAGGCTTTGACCGCACATCCGGAGATCCAGCATATCAAGGTGGAGGACGGCAGCGGCAAACCTCTGGGGCGATCGTTCCGGGTGAAACTCTGGCCAACCCTGATTTTCCTGAAACAGGGGAAAGAAGTCTCTCGCCTTGTCCGGCCGACGGAGATCGATGAAATCACGGCGGCCGTGCGCTCGCTCGCGGCGCCAAGCGCAAGCTGAACTCTGGCGACATGAACTGGAATGCCGCAACGCTGCTCGGTCTGCTCGCCGCACTCCTGACAACCGTCGCAAACGTCCCGCAGGTCTGGAAGGCCTGGCGGACCCGCCAGACCAGCGACCTGTCGCTTGCGATGACCCTCATTCTCGCCGCCGGGCTTGGGCTATGGATCGTTTACGGAATTCTGCAGGGCGACGCCGTCATCATTGCCGCCAACGCCGTGGCGATGACCTTGGCGCTGACGCTGTCGGCTTTGAAGCTGCGCTACGGATAGGATAAAGATCGCGGGTTACGACCGTGGAGGGTTGGAATGCGCGATTTCGTACTGACGCGCCGCACTGTAGTGCTCGGTTCGCTTTCGGCGCCACTGGTCGCTGCCCTGCCGCATGCAATTGCGCAAGACGCTCCGGATCTCGAAAGTCTCAAGCCCGGAGAATTTATCTGGACGCCGGAACGCGCGCCGGCCGGCCCTGTCGTAGTGCTGGTTTCGATTCCCGATCAGAGGGTCGCGGTCTACCGCAATGGCACGATGATCGGAGCGTCAACCTGCTCCACCGGAAAGCCCGGGCACGCAACACCGGCCGGCGTTTTCGTGATCCTGGAGAAAGATAAGAACCATCGTTCTTCGACCTACAATAACGCGCCGATGCCGCATATGGAGCGGCTCACCTGGCAGGGCGTCGCGCTGCATGCCGGCAACCTTCCCGGCTATCCGGCGAGCCACGGCTGCATCCGCCTGCCGCCACCATTCGCCCAGTTGCTTTTCGGCGTCACCTCACTTGGCACGCCGGTCATCGTCGCTGACAGCAAGACGGCGACGGCCGATATCCGTCACCCTGGCCTGCTGATCTCCGACCATGTCGACGCAATGGCCCGCGATGCGGTGAAAACCGTTGCCGCCAAGGCGCCTCATCCCACGCACGCGACGACGCAGACCCATGACGCCGCATCCTTTGTCATTTCGACTGCGGACAAGCAGTTGCTGGCTTTTGTCAACGGCGCCGAAGTCTTCTCCTCGCCGGTGACCCTGAAGGCGCCGGAACAATCGTACGGGAACCATGCCTTCTCGCTGACCGGACCGGATTCGGATCCACGGCACATGAAGTGGATGGCTGTCGGGCTCGATCCCGCGAATGCCCCGCAATCCGATCAGATCGTCGCCTCCACCCTGAACATGATCGATCTACCGCCGGACGCCGCGAAGCGGGTGGTCGGGCTGATGCACCCGGGCTCGACGATGGTCATCACCAGCGGACCGGCGACAGCCGCCAACCGCACTGGTCCAGGCTTCACCATCATCACGCACGACGACGCTTGATATGACAACGCGCGATCAGGTGACATACGACCGGGCGGCCCTGACTGGCGCCCTGCCCCCGCTCGACGACGATGCCGTACGGCTCGACGCACGCAAATCCAAAGCGCGCGCATGGTTCGAAACCCTGCGCGACCAGATCTGCGCTTCATTCGAAAAGCTGGAAGACGACTTGCCGGCTGGTTCGCCGCAATCGCCAATGGCGGCCGGCCGCTTTCAGCGCACGCCATGGAGCCGGACCGACCACTCCGGCGAACCAGGCGGCGGCGGCGTGATGTCGATAATGAAAGGCCGCGTCTTCGAGAAGGTCGGCGTCCATTGCTCGACCGTATTCGGGGAGTTCGCACCGGAATTCCGCAAGGAGATCCCCGGGGCGGATCGCGACCCCCGATTCTGGGCATCGGGGATTTCCCTGATCGCGCATCCCTGGAATCCGAATGTGCCGGCAGTACATATGAACACGCGTTTCGTGGTTACGACCAAGGCGTGGTTCGGCGGCGGCGCGGACCTGACGCCCGTACTTCAGGCACGGCGCACGCAAGACGATCCGGACACCCTCGCCTTTCACGCTGCAATGAAGTCGGCCTGCGACGCCCACCCGGAGATTGCGCCCTACGAAAAATACAAGTCCTGGTGCGATGAGTATTTCTTTCTCAAGCATCGCAACGAGCCGCGCGGCATCGGCGGCATCTTCTACGACTGGCATAACAGCGGCGACTGGGATGCGGACCTCGCCTTCACGCAGGATGTCGGACGCGCCTTTCTTGAAGTCTATCCGCGGCTCGTGCGCGCCAATTTCGGGACGTCCTACGATGACCTCAAACGCGAGGAGCAATTGGTCCGGCGCGGCCGCTACGTCGAATACAATCTGCTCTATGATCGCGGCACGATCTTTGGATTGAAGACAGGCGGCAATGTCGATTCGATTCTTTCTTCCCTGCCGCCAGTGGTAAAGTGGCCCTAGCAACCGGCTGGCAGGGCGGCGCAACGGTTGTGCAAACAGTGCGACCGGTCGGAAAACGTGTCGACCGTTCACAGGGCCAACGGAACGTTGTCGCGGCAACCTCAATCGAGACCGGACACGGAATTTTAAGACTGAGACTCGCGGTTATCGGCCGGTTTGCAGGCACTGCTCTGGTAAATAGACTCTGAAGAAAGCTGCCCCGCCGCTACCGGAATTTCTGAAATTATAGTTGCGCAGGCGTGTTTTGTGACATCGGCGACACACTGCCCAACTTCCCAGCCGCGAACAAATATTGTGGCAGATTTGTAGACACTTTTGCCGTAATTGATCCGTACACGCGTATCGAGACGGAACACACCGTACGTCTTCGTGTTTATACACCCGTAAGGAAATGGGGGAGCTCATGCGTAACTTCACAATCGCTGCAGTCACGGCTGCAGGTCTCGCGCTCGGCGCGGTTCAGTCCGCTTCGGCGGCAGACATTGCCCGTCCGGTTTACAAGGCTGCGCCGGTGGTCATGGCCTACAACTGGAGCGGCTTCTACATCGGCGGCAACGTCGGTTATGGTTGGGGCAAAGGCGATTTCGACAACCTCGGAACGTCTGCATCGACTTGGAATCAGGACGGCGTCTTCGCCGGCGGCCAGATCGGCTGGAACTGGCAGGCTCCCGGCTCGCAGTGGGTCTGGGGTGTCGAGGTTGACTCGCAGTGGGCCAACATGAAGGACAGCGTCACCGTCGCCGGTGGCGGCGTCGTTGCTAACGCCTTCAGCGAGCTGAACTATTTCGGTACCGCCCGTCTGCGCCTCGGGTATGCCTGGGATCGCGCCATGCTGTACGGCACCGGTGGTGTCGCATGGGGCACCAACGAAGTCGGCGCCAGCGTCGCTGTTCCGGGTGCCTTCGCTGCGGCGACCGCCTCCAACACCCACGTTGGCTGGACGATCGGCGCTGGCCTCGAATGGGCTCTGCTCGACAACTGGTCGGCAAAGGTTGAGTACCTGTATCTCGACCTCGGCAATGCTGACTACGCTGGTGGACCGGCGGCAGGCGGCTTCAACGTTGACGTGACCGCTCACACCGTGAAGGCCGGCCTTAACTACCGCTTCGGGTACAGCAAGGCTCCGGTCGTTGCGAAGTACTGATCGAGCCTGAGCTCTCTCCTGAACTCGAAAGCCCCGGCGAAAGCCGGGGCTTTTTTCATGTCCGGAGGTTAGCGGCTGCCCGATCGGCTATCGCCGCGACCACTGCGGTGTCGGAGGGAAAGTCCGCGTTAACCCAGGCGGCCTCCGCTGCGCGGAGCGCCATGCCAAGAGCCGGCCCCGGAGCAAGACCGCGCGCCATCAGGTCAGCCGCCGACACCGGAAAAGCGGGAGGCTGCCAGCGCGAGGGCAGTCCGATCAGCTCATGCCAGCGCGAATCCGCTACTGCATCGGACGCGCGGCTGAACGCGAGCAAGGCGCGGTCAACAAATCGAAGCGCGCCCAGACGATAAAGCAACGCCCGGGCCTGCTGCGGCGTCGTTTCGGCGCCGAGGCGCCACCAGCCATCGGCCATACTGCGCAGCCTTTCGTGCTCGGTATTGGAAAGGCGCAAGCGTTCGAACAATCGCTCCGCGTCTTCGGGAATAGCGACCGTGAGCGCGCCGAGTCTGCGAATCGCATCCGGAGGGCCTCCGATCAGGGCCTCGATTGCGATCGTGCGGTCGAGGGACGAGAGATAGGAAACGCCTCCTAATGGCGAGAGCAGGATTCCGGCATCGGCCATGACTCGGATCGATGCAGACGCGCCTTTGGTGACAACCAGCTTCAGAAGCTCCATCCGCACGCGCTCGCGCGACAGAGTTCGGAGCCCGTCTCGCGCCACGATACAAGCGTGAAGCGCGGCAGGGTCTGGCTTCCCCTCTCCGTAGGCGGAATGGAACCGAAAAAACCGCAGAATGCGCAGATAGTCTTCCGCGATCCGCTGAGCAGCGTCACCGATGAATCTGACTCGCCGCGCCTCTAGATCGGCGAGGCCGCCGACATAATCATGCACCACACCATCCGGCGACGCCGAGAGCGCATTGATCGTGAAGTCGCGACGCTCGGCATCGCGCCGCCAGTCACGGCCGAAAGCCACTTTGGCCCTCCGGCCATAGGTTTCCACGTCCTCTCGCAGCGTCGTGACCTCGTATGGGGTACCCTCCACCACGAGCGTCACCGTGCCGTGATCAATTCCCGTCGGCACGGCGCGAATGCCCGCCTGTCCTGCACGGCGCAGCACTTCATCCGGCAAGGCCGTCGTTGCGACGTCTATTTCGTGAACCGGCTGACCGAGCAGCGTGTTGCGGACCGCGCCGCCGACCACGCGCGCCTCCTCGCCGCGATCGTTAAGCATCTCGAGAATTCGCGCAAGCGGCGAGGCAGTCAGCAGCGCCACATCGCGAAGCTGCGGCTGCGTCCGGCTCATTTGAAATGCCCGGGAATCAGTTTGCCGTCTTCCATATGCGGCGGCACGTAATTCGAACTGGCGGGCTGATAATCGAGTTGCCCCAGCACGACGAACCCGCCGATCATCAGGAGGACGGCGGCTGCCGTCAGCCACCCAACGGTTTTGGCCGGCCACGAATCGACCTGCATAACGCCGGACCTGGTGGCAAACAGAAACAGCGCGTAGACCGCGAACGGTGTGAGAAACAGCAGGATCTCGGTCAGGATCGGACGGATCATGAGCCGTAAATCTTTTGCTGGAGATTTCTGAAAATCCCAGCCGTCACGCCCCAGATATATCGCTCCCCGAACGGGATCGCATAATAGGTTCGCATCATTCCCTGCCATTCTCGGCTGTGTGTCTGATGGTTGGTGACTTCCATCATGAACGACAGCGGGACCTCGAAAGTGTTTTCGACTTCACCGGGATTGAGCGTCAACGTGAATGGCGGGCGCACGCGTGCCACCACCGGGACGATCCGATAGCCGAGGGTCGTCATGTAGACGTCGAGATAACCGAGCGGCTCGACGACATCCGCGGAGAGACCGACCTCCTCGTCAGCCTCCCGCAAGGCTGCGGCCAGGGGAGTGGCGTCGTCCGCGTCGATCTTGCCGCCTGGGAAAGCGATCTGGCCTGCATGCTGCGGCAGATGTGCGGTGCGCTGAGTCAGGAGCACCATCGGCTCATCGCGGTCAATGACGGCGATCAGCACCGCGGCGGGTTTTATCGGGCGTAGCGCAGCCATGGCTTTCACCACCGGATCGGCATCATGGTCGCCGCGCAAGGGAAGCGCATCCGGATCGCTCAGGCCGGGGGGCGGATCGAGGGTCAGTCGCGCGCGGGCGCGTTCGAAGAAATCGGCTCGTTGCAATGATGCGGCGGCGAATTCGGTCATTCTCTTAACGCATTCTCGATCGCATCGGCGCGTGCCATGACAAAGAATGCATCGTCGGACGCGATCCCAAAAACGCTCTCCCCATCGATATCGCGCTCCTCTCCCAGTTCAACGAGATCGTAGAACAAGGCGCGCGTGACCTTCGCCCACAGATTGCGGCGGACATGAAGGTAGGGCTTCAGTCCGCCCGATCCGGCCTCACGCTCGAACCGCAACGCATGAGCGGCGTCGCACGCAACCCAATCATCAACGTTGGTCCGGAAAAGCAAGCGCGGCCCGGACGCAGTGTCCTCGCGCCGCATCTCGACGGCGAGAAACGGCGCATCCTCGACGACGATGCCAATCTTCTCCACCGGCGTAACGAGGAAATACTTGTCGCCTTCCCGTTTCAGGACAGAGGCGAACAGCCGCACCAGCGGCGCGCGCCCGATGGGTGTCCCGAGGTAATACCAGGTCCCGTCGGAGGCAACGCGGATATCGAGGTCGCCGCAGAACGGCGGGTTCCACAAATGAACCGGCGGCAAGCCCTTCGTGCCCCGGACGGCCGCGGCGATGCCATCGAGACCCGCGGTATTGTTCTGCCTTTGGTTCGCCATGGTTTGACTTGAGCTTGTGGACAGTCCTTGAGAACGAGGTTGCCGCGCGCAAACGTGATCGACGCACCATAGCCTGCCTAGCTCATAAAATAGCGTAAGCTTCGCTTTTCAGCCGCTGCGCCGTCGGATCGGCGATATGGCTTTAACCCTGAGCAAGGCCTGCCTGCCGCAAGACCCTCGTGTTACCCTGGCGCAGTTGTTGCATCGCTTTCGATAGATATATGGCCCACAATGCCCCAAGGCGACGGGCCGACGACAAGAGGAACAAGACATATGGCGGCAGCCGGCGAAAGCCTCGAAAAGCTCGAAGACATGATCGTTCGCGCTGCAGAATCGACCGCCAGCCATGCCCGGGCCGCCCGGGACGCGATCGGCACGGTTATCTTCGGTCAGGAGCGTGTGGTCGAACAGGCCCTGATCACAATCCTGTCAGGCGGCCATGGCCTTCTTGTCGGCGTGCCCGGTCTTGCGAAGACGAAACTTGTGGAAACCATGGGTACGGTGCTCGGCCTCGACGCCCGCCGCATTCAGTTCACGCCCGACTTGATGCCGTCCGACATTCTGGGCTCCGAAGTTCTTGAAGAGGCTCCCGGCGGCAAACGCAATTTCCGGTTCCTTCCGGGGCCCATCTTCGCACAGCTGTTGATGGCGGACGAAATCAACCGCGCCAGCCCGCGAACGCAATCGGCGCTCCTGCAGGCGATGCAGGAGCTGCATGTCACGGTCGCTGGCGCCCGCCACGACGTGCCAAGGCCTTTCCATGTGCTGGCCACCCAGAATCCGCTCGAACAGGAAGGCACCTATCCGCTGCCGGAAGCGCAGCTCGATCGCTTCCTCATGCAGATCGACGTCGATTATCCCGATCGCGATGCAGAACGTCGCATGTTGTTCGACACCACCGGAGCGGATGAAGCCAAGCCGAAGGCAGCGATGAGCGCGGACGACCTGATTTCGGCGCAGCGTCTGGTGCGACGTCTGCCGGTTGGCGAGTCGGTCGTCGAAGCCATCCTTGCGCTGGTCCGCTCGGCGCGTCCGCAAGCTGGCGAACAGGATGATATCCGCAAGAAGATTGCATGGGGTCCCGGCCCGCGCGCCAGCCAGTCGCTGATGCTTGCAGTGCGCGCGCGCGCCTTGCTTGACGGGCGGCTTGCGCCGTCGGTTGACGACGTCGTTGCGCTCGCCGAGCCTGTGTTGAAGCACCGCATGGCGCTGACCTTCCAGGCGCGCGCCGAGGGTGAGACCGTCGACGCCGTCATTGGGCAGCTGAAATCGCGGCTCGGCTGATCGATGGCGATCGGGCCGGATATCATCAGCTCCGAAGTCGACGCAGTCCGTCATGCTAGCGGGGAATCGCGTTCGCTTGCGGCAAGCCTGCCGCGGCTGATGCTCGAGTCACGGCGGATTGCAGCGACCCTCATCCATGGTTTGCATGGACGCCGCCGCTCCGGATCGGGCGAGAATTTCTGGCAATACCGCCGCTTCTTATCGGGAGAGCCCGCGCGCCGCGTCGACTGGCGGCGTTCGGCGCGCGACGATCATCTTTACGTACGCGAGCAGGAATGGGAGGCCGCGCACACGGTGTGGATATGGGCGGACCGCTCTCCGGCCATGTCCTTCGCGACGTTCGGCGCGCGACGATCATCTTTACGTACGCGAGCAGGAATGGGAGGCGGCGCACACGGTGTGGATATGGGCAGACCGCTCTCCGTCCATGGCCTTCGCATCGCCGCGCATGTCCGAGTCCAAGCTCGAGCGCGCGCTCGTGCTGACATTCGCGATGGCGGAAATTCTTGTCGAAGGCGGCGAACGCGTCGGCGTCCCAGGGCTGATGCGGCCAACCGCGAGCCGCAACGTGATCGACAAGATGGCGCAGGCCATTATTCACGACACCGCCGAACGGACGAGCGTGCCGCCGGGCTTCGCCCCAGCGCCGTTGTCCGAAGTCGTGCTCATGTCTGATTTCTGGAGTCCGATCCCGGACTTCCGGAACACGCTTGCGCAATTGTCCGGCGCGCATGCGCGCATACATGTGATTCAGATCGTCGATCCGGCTGAAGAGACGTTCCCTTATTCCGGCCGCGTTGAATTCCTGGAGCCCGAGGGCGCCGGAAGCGTCACCGCGGGACGCGCGGAAACATGGCGCGCCGACTATCTCGAAAAGCTCAGACTCCACCGCGCAGCCATGCGCGAGGAGGCGGACCGCGTGGCGGCAAGCTTCATCATTCACCGCACCGACCGCCCGGCCAGTGAGCTCGTTCTTGCCCTGCACGCGCGCATGGGCGAAGGCGGCGACGCGCCAGTCGTCACCGTTAGCCGTACGGCGCAAGTGGAGGCCGGCGCATGATCGGCGGATTGCCGCTCGGTTTCGCACAGCCGCTGGTCCTGCTCGGCCTGCTCAGCCTTCCAGTGTTGTGGTGGCTGTTGCGGATGATTCCGCCTCGGCCGCGCCGGATCGAATTTCCCCCTGCCCGGCTGCTATTCGACATCGCTCCGAAGGAGGAGACGCCGTCACGCACGCCCTGGTGGCTCACGCTGCTTCGGCTGTCACTTGCTGCCCTGCTGATCATCGCGGCGGCTGGGCCGATGTGGAATCCCTCTGTCGCAACGTCGGGCGGATCGGGACCACTTGTGCTTCTGATCGACGACGGATGGGCCGCGGCCTCGACCTGGGACACGCGCCTCCGCACAGCTGATGACATGCTGTCACGTGCAGAAACGGACGGACGCGCCGCTGCAATCGTCCCGCTGTCGGAGGCCGGACGCGCCGTGACATTGCAGACGGCGGCCGCCGCGCGCGTGCAGCTTCAGAAGATGACGCCAAAGCCGCACGCGGTCGAGCGTGCCGAAGCGCTGCCGGCGCTGACCCGCTTCCTCGCGACCGCTCCCAATACCGAGCTGGTCTGGCTGTCGGATGGCGTCCAGCTCGGACGCGCGGGCGAGTTCGTGACCGGGCT
>VFQN01007748.1_pt1 | contig 11345 bp, 12 predicted proteins | sample 3512371 | NCBI WGS metagenome assembly VFQN01 (sample SAMN10412370, study PRJNA504923) | tailings metagenome | isolation source: Replicate 2 from Balatoc abandoned mine | place: Philippines: Itogon, Benguet | collected 2017-08-28
CCGCATCCTGATGGCGATGAAGCGCGGCTACACGGCGATGGAATACAAGAGCACCATCCGCAAGCTGCGTGCGGTGCGCCCGGACATCAGCCTGTCGAGCGACTTCATCGTCGGCTTCCCCGGCGAGACCGAGGACGACCATGCGCGCACGATGAAGCTGATCGAGGACATCGGCTTCGACAGCAGCTTCAGCTTCGTCTACAGCGCCCGTCCCGGCACGCCGGCGGCGAACCTCGCCGACGACACGCCGCAGGCGGTGAAGCTGCAGCGCCTGCAGCAGCTGCAGGCGGCCATCGAGGCCCATGCGCGGCGCATCGGCGAGTCGCGGGTCGGCACGCTGCAGCGCATCCTGGTCGAGGGGCCCTCTCGCAAGGATCCTGCCGAACTGATGGGCCGCACCGAGTGCAACCGCATCGTCAACTTCGCGGGTGCAGCGCGTCTGGTGGGGCAGATGGTCGACGTTCGCATCACGCAGGCCTACCCGCACTCGTTGCGCGGCGACGTGGTGACGGCCGAGACGGTCGCGGTCTGACCGATCAGGCCTGCGCGCTGCGCAGGCCGGCCCACCACAGCGCGACAGATCCACCCGCGAGCATCAGCGCGTAGCCAGCCATCTTGCCGTCGCGCCCGAAGATCACCAGCGCGGCCAGCAACCCCAGGGCGCAGCCGCTGCTGGCCCAGGCCGCCAGCCGGACGAAGCCGGTTCGCCGCAGTTCGCGCCGCCACAGCAGCCGCGCCAGTGCGGCCGTGATCAGCCCGACGCCCAGCGCCGGGGCGAAGAAGTTCAGCAGATGCCAGAGGGCGTCGAGGGGGCCCATTCGCCAAGGCGGGAGGTTCGTGGGAAGATGCGCGGCAGCTTGATGGTCATCAAGCTGGTACGGCCCGCCGCTGGGATGATCCAGGGCGACGGGAACGGAATTTTATAATCCGCGCATGAGCGTCTTCGCCCTCGGGCTGAACCACACCACCGCGCCGGTCGATCTGCGCGGTCGGTTCGCGTTCGCCCCCGAGCAGCTCGCGCCGACGCTGCAGGCCTTCCGCGAGAAGCTGCAGCGCACCGGCGAGGTGGCGATCGTCTCCACCTGCAACCGAACCGAGGTCTATGTGGGCGCGAGCCCGTCGCTGCTGACACCGGCGGTGGACTGGCTGGCCCAGCTCGGCGGCGTGAGCAGCCAGACGTTGCGACAGCACTCCTACGTGTTCGAGGGCAGCCAGGCGGCACGCCACGCCTTCCGCGTGGCCAGCGGGCTCGATTCGATGGTGCTCGGCGAGCCGCAGATCCTCGGCCAGATGAAGCAGGCCGTGCGCGAGGCCGATTCGGCCGGCACGCTCGGAACGACGCTGCACCAGATGTTCCAGCGCAGCTTCGCGGTGGCCAAGGAGGTGCGCACCTCGACCGAGATCGGCGCGCACTCGATCAGCATGGCGGCCGCGGCCGTTCGCCTGGCCTCGCAGCTGTTCGAAGACCTGCGCGAGACCAAGGTGCTATTCGTCGGCGCCGGCGAGATGATCGAGCTGGTCGCCACGCACTTCGCGGCGCGCATGCCGAAGGCGCTGGCCGTGGCCAACCGCACGCTGGAGCGCGGCGAGAAGCTCGCCGGCCGTTTCGGCGCCGAGGCGCTGCGCCTGTCCGACCTGCCCGCGCGGCTGGCCGACTACGACATCGTCGTCTCCTGCACCGCGAGCACGCTGCCGATCATCGGACTGGGCGCGGTCGAGCGTGCGATCAAGGCCCGCAAGCGCCGCCCGATGTTCATGGTCGACCTGGCCGTGCCGCGCGATATCGAGCCCGAGGTGGCGCGGCTGTCCGACGTCTACCTCTATACCGTCGACGACCTGTCGGCGCTGGTGCAGACCGCCGGGGAGAAGCGCCAGGCCGCGGTGCAGCAGGCCGAGGCCATCATCGAGCACGGCGTGCAGGGTTTCGAGCACTGGCTCGGCGAGCGCGAGGCGGTGCCGCTGATCAAGGCGCTGCACCAGCAGGCCGACGACTGGCGCCACGCCGAAATCGCCCGTGCGCGCAAGATGCTCGCCAAGGGGGCCGACGTCGATGCGGTGCTGGAGGCGCTCACCCGCGGCCTGACGCAGAAGATGCTGCACGGCACGATGGCCGAGCTGCACGCGGCCGATGCCGCGCAACGGCTGCAGCTGGCGCACACCGTCTCCAAGCTGTTCCTGCGCCAGACCCCGCGCGACCCCGCCGACGAGCGCGGTTAGCGACACGCTGAGACGCCGCCGGCCGCGCATGGCCGGCTCCTCCGCCGGTGCCTGCGAGGTGCCGCCCTCCCCGCCTCAGCCGTCCCGATGAAAGAGTCCTTCCGCCAGCAGTTCGAGCGACTGGCCCTGCGCCTGGCAGAGCTCGACGCCACGCTCGCCGACCCGCGCATCGCCGCCGACATGAAGCGCTTCCGGGAGCTGACCCGCGAGCATGCGGAGGCCTCCTCGCTGGTCGAACGTTTCCGCCTGTTCGAGCAGCGCGAACGTGATCTCGCGACGGCCGAGGAGATGGTCGACGACCCCGAGATGGCCGCGATGGCGCAGGAGGAAATCGCCACGGCGCGCGCCGACATCGACCGCCTGCTCGGCGAACTGCAGGCGGCGCTGCTGCCGCGCGACCCCGACGACGCGCGCAATGCCTTCCTGGAGATCCGCGCCGGCACCGGCGGCGACGAATCGGCCCTGTTCGCCGGCGACCTGGCGCGCATGTACCTGCGCTACGCCGAACGCCAGGGCTGGCGCACCGAGCTGATGTCGGAGAACGCCAGCGAACTCGGCGGCTACAAGGAAGTGGTGTTCCGCATCGAGGGCGACGGCGTCTATGGGCGGCTGAAGTTCGAGTCGGGCGGCCACCGCGTGCAGCGCGTGCCGGCCACCGAGGCGCAAGGGCGCATCCACACCAGCGCCTGTACCGTGGCCGTGCTGCCGGAGCCCGACGAGGCCGAGGAGATCACCCTCAACCCGGCCGACCTGCGCATCGATACCTTCCGTGCCAGCGGCGCCGGCGGCCAGCACGTCAACAAGACCGACAGCGCGATTCGCATCACCCACCTGCCCACGGGGCTCGTGGCCGAGTGCCAGGACGATCGCTCGCAGCACCGCAACAAGGCCAAGGCCCTGGCCGTGCTGCAGGCGCGTCTGCGCGACAAGGAGCGCAGCGAGCGCGCGGCCAAGGAAGCCGCCACGCGCAAGGGGCTGATCGGCAGCGGCGACCGCAGCGACCGCGTCCGCACCTACAACTTCCCGCAAGGGCGGCTGACCGACCACCGCATCAACCTGACGCTGTACCGCCTGCAGGCGATCATCGACGGCGATCTGGACGAGATCATCGACGCGCTGCGGTCGGCACGGGCGGCCGAGCAGCTGGCTGCGCTGGAAAGCGGCCTGTGAGCACGGTGCGCGAAGCGCTGGATGTCGCACGGGCGGCGGGGCTGGATCGGCTCGATGCGCAGTTGCTGCTCGGCCACGTGCTCGGCCGGAATCGCGCCTGGCTGCTGGCGCATGACGACGCGCCGCTCTCCGCGCTGCAGCGGGCGCAGTTCGATGCCCTGGCGACGCGGCGACGCCGAGGCGAGCCGGCGGCCTACCTGCTCGGTGAGAAGGAGTTCCACGGCCTGGCCCTGCAGGTCGATGCCCGCGTGCTGGTGCCCCGGCCCGACACCGAGGTGCTGGTCGACTGGGCGATCGAGCTGCTGCGCCACGACCTCAGCGGGATCGGGCAGCCGGCGGTGATCGATCTCGGCACGGGCAGCGGAGCCATCGCCCTGGCCGTCAAGCAGGGCTGTCCAGCGGCAGCCGTCACGGCCAGCGATGCGAGCGCCGATGCGCTGGCAGTGGCCCGAGCGAACGCACGCCGGACCGGCCTCGATGTGGAGTGGGTGCAGGGGAGTTGGTGGTCCCCTCTGCAAGGCCGGCAGTTCGACCTGGCGCTGTCGAATCCGCCCTACATCGCCGCCGGCGACGCGCATCTGACGGCCCTGGCCGCCGAACCGCTGGCTGCGCTGACCCCGGGGCCCAGTGGACTGGAAGCGCTGCGCGAGATCGTCGCCGGGGCCGGGGCGCGCCTGAAACCGGGCGCCTGGCTGCTGCTCGAGCACGGATTCGACCAGGCGGAATCCGTCCGTGGGTTGCTTGCCGCCGCGGGGTTCGGCGGCATCCGGACGCGGCACGATCTGGGCAGTCAGCCACGCTGCACCGGCGGTCGCCGCTAGCCCCCAGCCCGCCCCTGTGGCGCGCTTGCATCGCCGGAAAGCGTGGCTTCTTGGCGGAAGTGGCCTTGACACCACGGCCAGGGGGGCCAGTCCCCGCACAAGGAGCGGGTTGCGGCGTAGCATGAATCCAGGACTTCACGAGGAGCTGATCATGCAGACTGCCAAGTGGGTACTTACCAGTGTGTTCACCCTCGCCGGGCCGGTCATGGCTGGTCAGGGCGAAGGGCTGAAATGGCAGGACGACAGCCTGACCTGGGCGCGCTGGCAGGCGCGTCTGGCGGTCAGCCAGCCGGCGCCGCTGTGGCGCGCCGGCTTCGGCGAGACGGACAGTCAGGGACTCAAGCCTCGCAGCCTGAGCGTGATGGGTGACTACCTGTTCGCCCGCTCGCTCTCGGATGACGGCCGCGCCAGCGTGCTGCGCGCCACCAGCGGCCTCGTCGTCGGCCCCCGCCCCACGCTGTGGGCCGGACAACCCGGCGGCAGCGCGGGCAACCTCAGCTTCGACCGCGTCGGACCGTACGCCGATCTGCGTGGCGAACCGGGCGCCCTGCCCTATGTCGGCATCGGCTACAGCGGCCTCGGCGGCCGCAGCGGCTGGAATTTCAGCGCCGACTTCGGCCTGATGGCCCTGGGCGCCGGCAACGCCGTCCGGCTGGGCCGTTCCGGCAGCTACCAGGGCTTCGACGACCTCGTGCGCGAACTCCGCCTGACCCCCGTGCTGCAGGTCGGTGCCAGCTACTCGTTCTGAACCTCGCCCGCCCGCGGGGCCTTGATCCGGCCCTGCGGCCGAGGCGGCGCGCATGCCGTATAACCTCGGGCTCTGTCCGATTCCTGCCCGACCCCGACCATGAGCGACGTCCAGACCCGCATCGACGAGATCGTCAAGAACAACCGAGTCGTGCTCTTCATGAAGGGCACCGCGCAGTTCCCCATGTGCGGCTTCTCCGGCCGCGCCGTGCAGATACTCAAGGCCTGCGGCGTGAACGACCTGAAGACCGTCAACGTGCTGGAGGACGAGGCGATCCGTCAGGGCATCAAGGAATACGCCAACTGGCCGACGATCCCGCAGCTCTACGTGAAGGGCGAGTTCGTCGGCGGCTCCGACATCATGATGGAGATGTACGAGTCGGGCGAGTTGCAGCCGCTGCTGGCCGAATGACCACTGCGCGGCGCGTCGTCGTCGGCATCACCGGGGCGACCGGCGCCGTCTACGCGGTGCGGCTGCTGCACCGGCTGCGCGAGGCGGGGCGCGAGACCCATCTCGTGGCCAGCCCGGCCGGCGTGCTCAACGTGCACCACGAACTCGGCCTCGATCGCCGGGCACTCGAGGCGCTGGCCGACGTGGCCTATTCGCCGGGCGACGTGGGCGCGGCGATCGCCAGCGGCTCGTTCGCCACCGAGGCGATGGTGGTGGCCCCCTGCTCGATGAAGTCGCTCGCGGCCATCGCGCACGGCATGGCCGACAACCTGCTCACCCGCGCGGCCGACGTCACGCTCAAGGAACGCCGTCGCCTGGTTCTGATGGTGCGCGAAACGCCCTTCAACCTCGCCCACCTGCGCAACATGACCGCGGCCACCGAGATGGGCGCCGTGGTGTTCCCGCCCCTGCCGGCTTTCTATCACCGCCCGCGCAGCATCGACGAACTGGTGGACGACAGCGTCGAGCGCGTGCTCGCCCTGCTCGGGGTCGGCGAAGCCGCGCCGAAATCCTGGGGCGGTCTCGGCACCGGCTGATTCAGCCGTCGGGGTGCAGCCAGGCCTTGCGCGCGCCGAACACGGCGTTCGGGTAGGGCGCACGCCCGCGGCTGCCGTTGTAGCGGCCGAGCGCCATGAACATGTCGCCGCGCTCGACCTCGAGGTAGTGGCGCAGGATCACGCAGCCAAAGCGCAGGTTGGTCTGCATGTGGAACAGGCTGGTGGGATCGCCGTCGCCGATCAGGCGCGTCCAGAACGGCATCACCTGCATGTAGCCGCGCGCGCCCGCCGAGCTGATCGCGTACTTGCGAAAGCCGCTCTCCACCTGCACCAGCCCGAGCACCAGCGCCGGCTCCAGACCGGCGCGCTTGCTCTCGTACCACAGCGTCTCGAGGAACTCGACGCGGGTGACGTGCTCGGCCTTGCGACGCTGCAAGCGCGTGCTCATCGCCCCCAGCCAGCGCAGGTAGGCCAGGCGCGCCTCGATGGTGTCGAACGCCGGCTTCGGCGGTGCGCTGTTGGCAATCGCTGCGGACAGAGCGCCTCGCACCGAGTCGGCCAGCGGCTCTTCGACCTGCGCGCCGGCCCGGGCGAGCCCGGGCACCGCCATCGCCACGGGCGCCACCACGCCGGCCAGCAGCAGCCGGCGGCGCATGCTCATCGCTGGAGCACGCCCTTCAGGTGGGCCGTCACTTCGCCCACCGCCAGCGGCGTGGCCTGTGTGTCCCGCCGGCCCTGGTACTCGACGCGGCCTTCCTTGAGGCCGCGGTCGGACACCACGACACGGTGCGGGATGCCGATCAGTTCCCAGTCGGCGAACATGGCGCCCGGGCGTTCGCCGCGGTCGTCGAGCATCACGTCGAGGCCCATCGCCGCCAGCTCGTCGTGCAGGCGATCGGCGGCCGCCTTCACGTCGGCGCTGCGGTCGTAGCCGATCGGGCAGATCACCACGGTGAACGGCGCCATCGCATCGGGCCAGACGATGCCGCGCTCGTCGTGGCCCTGCTCGATGGCCGCGCCGAGGATGCGCGTGACGCCGATGCCGTAGCAACCCATCTGCATGAGCTGCGGCTTGCCGCCTTCGTCGAGGTAGGTGGCGTTCATCGCCAGGCTGTACTTGGTGCCGAGGAAGAACACATGGCCCACCTCGATGCCACGCTGGATCGCGAGCACGCCCTTCCCGTCGGGTGAAGGCTCGCCCTCGACGACGTTGCGGATGTCGGCCACGAGGTCGGGCTCAGGCAGGTCACGCCCCCAGTTCACGCCGGTGTAGTGGAAGTCGGCGTCGTTGGCGCCGCAGACGAAGTCGCTCATCGCCGCCACCGTGCGGTCGGCCACCACCTTGACCGCCTTGACGGTGCCGATCGGCCCGAGGTAGCCCGGCTTGCAGCCGAAGTGGCCTTCGATCTCGGCCACGGTGGCGAAGCGGAAGCCATGGTTCAGGCCATGCAGCTTGCCGGCCTTGACCTCGTTGAGCTGGTGGTCGCCGCGCACGAGCAGCAGCCAGACCGTCGTCTTGACCACGTCACCGGCTGCATCGCGCTCGTCGGTGGCCAGCACCAGCGACTTCACCGTGCGCTGCAGCGGCAGGCCCAGCAGCGCAGCCACGTCTTCGCAGGTGCTCTTGCCCGGCGTCGGCGTCTTGTGTAGCGGCTGCGTGGCGGCGGCGCGCGGCGCCTTCGGTGGCAGCGCCTCGGCCAGCTCGATGTTGGCGGCGTAGTCGGAGTCGGGGCAGTAGACGATCGCGTCCTCGCCGGTGTCGGCGATCACCTGGAACTCGTGCGAGCGGTCACCGCCGATCGCGCCGGTGTCGGCCGCCACCGCGCGAAAGCGCAGGCCCAGGCGCTCGAAGATGCGCACATAGGCGTCGTACATCTGCTGGTAGCTGCGGCCGGCCCCCTCGACGTCGCGGTCGAAGGAGTAGGCGTCCTTCATCGTGAACTCGCGGCCACGCATCACGCCGAAACGAGGCCGGCGCTCGTCGCGGAACTTCGTCTGGATGTGATAGAAATTCTTCGGCAACGCGCGATAGCTGCGCAGTTCCTGGCGCGCGATGTCGGTGATGACCTCCTCGGAAGTCGGCTGAATGATGAAGTCTCGCTCGTGGCGATCCTTCACGCGCAGCAGCTCGGGGCCCATCTTCTCGAAGCGGCCGGTCTCCTGCCACAGCTCGGCCGGCTGCACCACCGGCATCAGCAGTTCGACGGCGCCGGCGCGGTTCATCTCCTCGCGGATGATCTGCTCGACCTTGCGGATCACGCGCAGGCCCATCGGCATGTAGTTGTAGATGCCCGCGCCGAGCCGCTTGATCAGGCCGGCGCGCATCATCAGCTTGTGGCTCACGACCTCGGCATCCGCCGGCGCTTCCTTCAGGGTGGAGACGAAGAACTGGGTGGCTTTCATGGAGGCGTCATCGGGCGGGGATGCGGGAAACCCAAGGGGTTGAAGCCCGTCATGCCGATGCAATAATGATTTGAACTAGCAGAATTCGGGGTTGATTATGCTCGACCGTGAGGGGTTCAGACCCAACGTCGGCATCATCCTGCTCAACCACAAGAACCAGGTCTTCTGGGGCAAGCGCATACGGACCCATTCCTGGCAGTTCCCGCAAGGGGGCATCAAGCACGGCGAGACGCCTGAGCAGGCGATGTTCCGCGAGCTCCACGAAGAAGTGGGGCTGAGACCCGAGCATGTCCGCATCGTCGCGCGCACGCGCGACTGGCTGCGCTACGAGGTGCCCGAGCACTACATCCGCCGCGATGCGCGCGGCCACTACAAGGGCCAGAAGCAGATCTGGTTCCTGCTGCAGCTCGTGGGCCGTGACAGCGACATGAACCTGCGCGCCAGCGATCACCCGGAGTTCGACGCCTGGCGCTGGAACGACTACTGGGTGCCCCTCGAGGTGGTGATCGACTTCAAGCGTGGCGTCTACCAGATGGCGCTGACCGAACTCGCGCGATTCCTGCCGCGCGCGCACCACCACAACCGCTACCTGCGCGCGGGCCTGAGGCCGCACCATCGCGCCGACGAAGCCCGGCACGACGAGCCGCCGGAGCATCAGGAACCCTTCGAGGACCGCGAGGACTGACGCCCGCCCTACGCCTCGGCTCAGACGAGCACGAGGTTGTCGCGGTGGATCATCTCCGGCTCGGCGCTGTAGCCGAGCAGCCGCTCGAAATCGGTCGAGGGCTTGCGGGCGATGAGGCGGGCCTCGGCGCTGCTGTAGTTGGCCAGGCCGCGGGCGATCTCCCGCCCTTCGGCGGAGCGAACGGCGATCACGTCGCCACGATGGAACTCACCTTGCACGTCGATCACGCCGATCGGCAGCAGGCTCTTGCCCTCGGCGCAGACCTTCGTGGCCGCACCCGCATCGACAACGACGGCACCGCGCAGCTGAAGATGATCGGCCATCCACTGCTTGCGCGCCGCCTGCTTCGGCGTGGCGGCGATCAGTGCGGTGCCGATGGCCTCGCCGCGCGCCAGCCGGATCAGCACGTCCGGTTCCCGCCCCCAGGCGATCACCGTGCTGGCCCCGCTGCCGGCCGCCCGCTTGGCGGCGAGGATCTTGGTGAGCATGCCGCCGCGGCCGATGCTCGAGCCGGCGCCTCCGGCCATGCGCTCGAGTTCCGGGTCGCCGGCGCGCGCCTCCTGCACCAGCGTGGCCGTCGGCTCCTTGCGCGGATCGGCGGTGTACAGGCCCTGCTGGTCCGTCAGGATGACCAGGGCATCGGCGTCGATCAGGTTGGCCACCAGCGCGCCGAGCGTGTCGTTGTCGCCGAACTTGATCTCGTCGTTGACGACGGTGTCGTTCTCGTTGATCACCGGCAGCACCCGCAGCGACAGCAGTGTCAGCAGCGTCGAGCGGGCATTGAGGTAGCGCTCGCGGTCGGCGAGGTCGGCGTGGGTGAGCAGCACCTGCGCGCTGCCCAGGCCCTGCTCGCGCAACTTCGATTCGTAGATCTGCGCCAGGCCCATCTGCCCGACTGCGGCAGCCGCCTGCAGTTCGTGCACTTCCTTGGGCCGCGTTGCCCAGCCCAGGCGCTTCATGCCCTCGGCGATGGCCCCGCTCGAGACCATCACCAGCTCGCGCCCCTCGCGCGCCAGCGCCGCCATCTGGCGGCACCAGTCGCCGATCGCGCGGGCGTCAACACCTCGGCCTTCATCGGTGACCAGGCTCGAGCCGACCTTGATGACGATGCGTTGCGCGCCTGTCAGCGCCTTGCTCACGGCGCCTCTCCGGCATCGTCGGCCGGCGCGAAGCGCGGGTCCGGGTCGTCGGGCGTGACGTTGCGCAGCTTGGCCACGTGCTCGTAGACCGCACGCACCAGCGGCTCGCAGCCTTCGCGGGTGAGGGCCGAGATCTGGAAGACCGGGCCCTTCCATCGGAAGCGGCGCACGAACTCGCTCACGCGCCGTGCGCGCTCCTCCTCGGGCACCATGTCGAGCTTGTTGAGCACCAGCCAGCGCGGCTTGGCGTGCAGCGCGGCGTCGTACTTCTTGAGTTCGGCCACGATCGCCCGCGCCTGCGCGACCGGGTCGACCGATTCGTCGAACGGTGCGAGATCGACCACGTGCAGCAGCAGATGGGTTCGCTGCAGGTGGCGAAGGAAGAAGTGGCCCAGGCCCGCGCCTTCGGCCGCACCCTCGATCAGGCCGGGCACGTCGGCAACCACGAAGCTCTGCTCCGGGCCCACGCGCACCACGCCGAGGTTGGGGTGAAGGGTGGTGAACGGATAGTCGGCGATCTTCGGCCGGGCATTGGAGATCGCCGCGATCAGCGTCGACTTGCCGGCGTTGGGCATGCCCAGCAGGCCGACGTCGGCCAGCACGCGCAACTCCAGCTTGAGCTTGCGCTGCTCACCCGGCCAGCCCGGCGTCTTCTGTCGCGGCGCCCGGTTGGTGCTGCTCTTGAAGTGCAGGTTGCCGAAACCGCCGTCGCCGCCCTTGGCCAGCAGCACCTTCTCGCCGGGCACGAGCAACTCCGCAATCACCTCGCCGGTATCGATGTCCGTGATGATGGTGCCCATCGGCATGCGCAGCACGATGTCGTCGGCCGCCGCGCCGTACTGATCGGAGCCGCGGCCGGCCTCACCGTTGCGCGCTTCGTGGCGACGCGCGTAGCGGAAGTCGATCAGCGTGTTGAGGTTGCGGTCACCCACGGCGAACACGCTCCCGCCCCGCCCGCCGTCACCCCCGTCGGGCCCGCCGAACGGAATGAACTTCTCGCGGCGAAAGCTGGCGCAGCCGTTGCCGCCATTGCCGGCAATCACATCGATGGTGGCTTCGTCGACGAACTTCATGGTGCTGAACAGAGGACCGAATGGTAGTGCGGCCCCGGAAACGACAAAGCCCCGGCGAGCCGGGGCTTCGCTGAACGGGTCGCGGGAGCGACCGCGTCCGTCAGGCGCCGACGACGCTGACCGTGTGGCGGTTCAGCGGGCC
>VFQN01007749.1_pt1 | contig 11343 bp, 13 predicted proteins | sample 3512371 | NCBI WGS metagenome assembly VFQN01 (sample SAMN10412370, study PRJNA504923) | tailings metagenome | isolation source: Replicate 2 from Balatoc abandoned mine | place: Philippines: Itogon, Benguet | collected 2017-08-28
CCAGGTTGTCGTTCAGGATCGCGCGATCCTTGCCGCGCATCTTGTCCTTGGCGCTATTGGCATAGTTCACGTTGTATGGCGGGTCGGTGAAGACCATGTCCGCCACGTCGCCCTGCATCAGCCGGTCGTAGCTCTCGGCCACGGTCGAGTCGCCGCACAGCAGTCGGTGCTGGCCCATGATCCAAACATCGCCCGGACGCGAGACGGGTGTCTCGCTGACCTCGGGCACTGCATCTTCATCGGTCTGGCCCTCGTTGTCCGGCTCGTCGCCTGCGATCAGTTCGGCCAGTGCGTCGGCATCAAAGCCGGTGATGTCCAGGTCGAACCCTTCGAGCTGCAAGGACTCCAGCTCGATGCGCAGCATCGCGTCGTCCCACCCCGCGTTCTCGGCGATGCGGTTGTCGGCAATCACCAGAGCACGGCGCTGGGTCTGGCTCAGATGGTCGAGCACCACGACCGGTACCCGTTCCAGACCCAGCTTCTGGGCGGCGGCCAGCCGACCGTGGCCAGCGACGATGATGCCGTCGCTACCCGCGAGGATCGGATTGGTGAATCCGAACTCGGCGATGCTGGCAGCGATCTGTGCCACCTGATCTTCGGAATGTGTGCGCGCGTTGCGAGCATAGGGCAGCAGCTTGGCGGTCGGCCACTGTTCGATCTTGTCGGCCAGCCAGTTCATGCCATCACCTCAGTATCCAAGGCGGTGGTGCGCTCGGTGGCGACCTGCTCAAACGACTGGCCGGTGGCGATCAAGGTGACTCGCACACCAGGGTGGTTCTGCTGGAAGCGCTTGATGGCGACATCCACGTACTCCGGCGCAATTTCCACGCTGCGGCAAAGGCGGCCCGTGCGTTCAGCGGCCAGCATCGTCGTGCCGCTGCCGCCGAATGGTTCGAACACGATGTCGCCCGCGTCGGTGTAGGCCTCGATCACAAACTCCGGCAGTGCCACCGGGAACACGGCGGGATGGTCGATGTCCTGACCGATCTTGCCTTTGTGGCGCATCACGCGGATCACACTGTCGGGGATGCGCGTGTCCTGTGTGGGCTGCCCCTTGTGCGTCCAGCCGCCGACTTCACCATCCTTGCCGCGCATTGCTGTGCTTGAGCCATCGGCGCGCAGGTGGGATTCCTGGCCCGCGTGTTTGCATGGCACGATCTTGTGGGGCTTGCGGCTTTCGCGGTTGAAATGAAAAACGAACTCGAAGCTCGGAGCCAGTCGCCCTTGCCAGTCGCCGGGCATCCCCGGCCCCTGATCCCAGACGTACCACGCGAAGCGTCGCCAGCCTTGGGCGCGCATCCAGCCAAGCCACGCATCCCAATACGGGATGACTTCGTTGTCGCGATGGATAAGCCCGAGGTTGACCAGCACCTGGCCGTCACCTCCCATCGGCAGGTGCGCGAACACCCCGCGCATCAGACCATCCCAGTCGGTAATGCCGCCTGAGGTGTAGTCGCGCTGATTGCCATAGGGTGGCGAGGTGAAGCACAGGCGCGCGGTGTCGTCTTGCATCAACGCGGCAATCACGACAGCCTCGGCGGCGTCGCCACAGATCAGGCGGTGTGCGCCGAGTTGCCAGATATCGCCCGGGCGTGACACCGGCACCACTGGAGCATCCGGCACGTCATCGGTGTCCTCGTCTGCGCTGCTTTCTGGGTTTTCTGCTTCGGCGGCGGCTGCGTCGTCCTCAAGGCTAGTGGAGAGCAGGCGCTCAAGTTCGCTGCCGTCGAAGCCAGTCAAGGCAAGTTCGTATCCCGATTCGGACAGTTCAGCGAGTTCGAGCGCCAGCATTTCTTCGTCCCAGCCCGCATCTAGGGCCAGCCGGTTGTCGGCAATGACCAGCGCGCGTTTCTGAGCGACGGTGAGGTGCGCCAGTTCGATCACCGGCACCTGATCCAGGCCCAGCTTGCGGGCAGCGGCCAAGCGCCCGTGCCCCGCGATGATGCCGTTGTCGCGGTCCACGAGCACCGGATTCGTCCAGCCGTACTCGACGATGCTGGCCGCGATCTTGGCGATCTGCGCTTCGGAATGCGTGCGCGGATTGCGGGCATAGGGAATCAGCGCCTCGACCTTGCGGTACTCGACGTTGAGCGTGTTCAAAGTGGATGCCTCAAAAACAAAACCCGCCGACGGAAAACCGTGGGCGGGCGGGATGATGGAAACCTGACAGGGGTGGTAACTGCGTTGCGGGGTGGTAACCGGGGCCGGTAACCTGACCGGGTGGTAACCTGTTTTTGCGGCCTGACGCTAAAAAAGCGTCGCGCTGTCGCCCCCCGCATGGCGATTTGGCCAGGAAGGACCCCTTTCGCCTGGGGCCGACGTCAATCTGTCGCTTGGCCTCGGATCGACGTGGATTTGTCGCTTCGCCTCGGGCCGACGTAGAACTGTCACCGCTGCCCAGAAGATAGCTGAAATACTACCCCCAACTGGGCTGATTTGTTGCAGTCTCGGCGGGCGTCAAAAAGGACAAATGCGGCAAACAGCGGACAAATGCGGCAGGCGTTACCCTGCTTGGCCTAGGATTTTGGAAGGCGCGCGGACGCCTTCGTCGTTGAGCTTCCCGGCGACGATCTCCAGCGCCCGTTGCCAGCGCCGCCATGCCGTGCTGCGGTCGCAGGCGAAGCGAATGGTGATGTCCCGCCAGCCGTAGCGCTTGGCTCGCATCCACACCAGATGGCGTTGCTCGACCTCCAGCCACTGCACCCACGTCATCGTTTCCAGCATCCGGTCGATGGCCTCAGGGCTTGGCGGGAATGGGCGATACACCTTCTCGTCGGCAGCGAAGGTTTCCCATTCCCGGCGCGCGATGGCGGGCCAGCAGTTGAAGTAGCCCTGCACACGCACGGGTGGCAGGCGTCGCCCGGTGCTGGCGGCTTCCTCGAACCGGGCGGCCACGTCCTCAATCGTCCACTCAGCCATGGCGCGGCCCTCCATACAGACGCTCGCCGATCTGACGCACAAGTTCGCGCTCCATCCAGTCGAGGCGTTCGTCGTCGGCGTTGACGACGAGGATGTGCTGGTCGCGCCAGCCGCGTTGCTTGATGGCGTCCACGTCCTGGACATCAGGTTGCAGACGGCCCAGTGGGCATCGGTATTGGGGTGTCGTAATCTTCATCTCACACCTCCTGTTCCAGTGCGTGCTGCTCGATGGCCCAATGCAACAGGGCCAGGGCATCGGCCTCGTTGTCGTCGACTGGCCGGTGGCCACGGGCACGGACGGCGGCGATCACGTCCTCCTTGCCCGCATTGCCTTTACCGGTGGCGTGCTTCTTGATCGTGCCGACCGGCACGCCCTGATACGGGATCTGGTGGTGTTCGCACCACGCGGTGAGCGTGGCCAGGAACCCGCCGTAGGCGTGGGCGGCATCGGTCGAGACGTGGCGGCGCACCTCCTCGAAGTGCAGAAAGTCGATGCCATCGCAGGACTGCTTGATCTCGATGAGCCAGCGCTTGAACCGCAGGAATCGCATCCCGCCGCCCTCGAATCGTTGCGGTTTGAAGCTCTCCGAGCCGCTGGTGATGTGGTCGTCGCTGCCGCGCAGCGCCCAACCGGTGGTGGTGCCCAAGTCCAGGGCGAGAATGGTCGTGGTCATCGTTATTGCTCCAGTTCTGCTGGGCGAGTGACGGATGTGACGGGTTTGTCGGAAAGACTCCATGACGTGTGCGCACGCGCACGCGTGAGAGGTAAACCAGCAAACCTGTCACATCCGTCACTCGACCCTGTTTTCATCGGTTTCGGGTCAGTCATCGCGGTAGGGGTAGGCAGGGCTGTACGGCTTGGGTCGCAGGCTGATACCGGCGATGCCGCGAGCCCCTCCGGTCAGCCGACACTTCTCGAACCGACGCGTGGCCATCAGCTCGGAGAAGCGCTTGATCGAGCCCACGTATTCGCCCGCACGTTCGGCCCACTCGCGCCAGTCGGAGAACAGTTCGGAGACGCCTTCGCGGTGGGGGCTGGCCAACAGGCAGCGCTCCTCGATCCACTGACCAAGCGCGTCCTCGGCCTCGAAATACTCGTCGGTTGCGGCCTGCACGCTGGCGGGCGGCTGCAGACCTTCGCGTTGCCACGCGAGGCAACCGGCCACGGCCCACGCCAGAATCCCATCGCGTTGGGCAAGCAGCTTCTCGGTCAGGCGGCCATCACGCCGCTCGGGCGGAATCGTCACCGTGAACGGGATCAGGTGCATACGCCGCTTCATCGCCTCGTCGATGTTGCGGATGGCGGGTTTGTGGTTGCCGACGATCACCGGCTTGAACTGCGGCGTGTACTCGAAGAAGTCCTGGCGCATGAAGCGCGCGGAGATCTTGTCGCCGCCGGTGATGGCCTTGACCTTGGATTCGTTCCAGCGCCGTCCCTGTTCGGTTTCGATGGCTGAGACGAAGCGCGCGCCGCGCAGCCCGGCCAGATCGGTAGGGTGGCGGTCGCCGCGCGTTTCCACGAACGTGTCCATCGGCGCGGTCGAGGCGTAGTCACCAAGAATGGTGCTGATCACGTTGGCGAACACGCTCTTGCCGTTGGCCCCGGTGCCGTACAGGAAGAACAGCGCGTGGGCGCTGGTCACGCCAGTCAGGCAATAGCCGACCATCCGCTGCAGATAGGACTGCAGATCGGCATCGCCGCCGGTGATGTCGGTCAGGAAGGATGCCCATTGCGGGCATTCGCCTTTGGGCGTGGCCGTGGTGATCTTGGTCATCCGGTCGGCACGCTCGTGCGGACGCTGCCTGCCGGACTTGAGATCGACCACGCCCCCCGGAGTGTTGAGCAGCCACGGGTCGGCGTCCCACTCGTCGGTGGTGGCCGCGTGCCTGCGATCCGCCCGCGCCAGACGCTCCACGCCACCGACCGTTCCGGCGCTGGCCAACTTGGCGGCGACCTTCGGGTTGTCGGCGCGTACAGCCGTCTGGCGGCAGACGCTACGGATCAGGTCGGTGGCGGCCAGCGTGTCCTCGGTGCGCCAGCGTTGCCCGTCCCACACCAGCCAACGCCCCCAGGTCGCCACATAACGCCAGTCGCGGTGGTAGCGGCGGGTGAAGGCCAGCGCCAGCGCATCCTCCGTGCCCCACACCGATTCGTCGCTGCTGACCACCGGCTCATCCACGTCGGCCACGTCGTGCATCTGCAGGCGCGGGCCGTGGGCGAGGAAGGTGGCGACGTCGAAGCCTTCGGCGATGGCATCGGCTACGTCCCAGCCCTCGACCGCTTCTTCAGGCGGGTACAGGATGTGGCAGGACTGTGCACCTGCCGCCAGCACGGCCTGCGCCGCTTGTGCCGCGTACTCCCAGCCCGGCTTGTCGCGGTCGGGCCAGATCAGTACGGCCTTGCCGGACAACGGCGACCAGTCGGTTTTCTCCACCGGGGCGTTCGCGCCGTGCATCGCCGTGGTGGCCACGATGCCCGCGTCGATCAGCGCCTGCGCGCACTTCTCGCCTTCGACCAGCACCACCTGCGCGGCGTTGGCCATCCCCGGCTGGTTGTACAGCGGACGCGGATCGGGCGGGGCCATCTTGCGCCGCTTGGCATCCCACGGACGGAATTCCTTCTTGCGCCCGGGCGGGTCGTAGCGATACACGACCGCGATCAGTTTGCCGGTGGCGTCGAGGTAGTCCCACTTCGCGGTGGCTGGGCCGAGGTCGTCGACGGGGGGAACCGATTTGCCCTTGCGCGCCGGTGCCGACGGTGTGCGACCGAGCAGTTCGGTCGCCGCATCGAGCACACGCGGAAAATCGGTGTGGGCGTTGATACCAAAGTGCGCGGCCAGCAGCGTGAAGATGTCGCCACCATCGCCGGTGGCGCGATCCGTCCACAGGCCCGCCTTGTCGCCGTCCAGCACGACTTCGAGGCTGTCGCCTGGACTGCCGAGCACGTCGCCGACGAGAAACTTACCGCCGCGCTTCTTGCCAGCGGGGAACATCGTGGCCAGCAGCGAATCCAGCCGTGCAAGCAGTTCGGCGCGGATGGTGTCACGCTCGGCATCAAGGTCGCGGGGAGCCGGTTGGTGAGCGTCGTTGAAGTCGATCATTCGCCCCCCTCGTCTGGCTCCTCGCCTTCAGTGGCGCGGCCCTGCGCGACATTGCTGCGAGCAGCCCAGGCGTGCAGTTCGGATGACCGGTAGCGCACCAGTCCGCCGATCAGGTAGTGCGGAATCTTGTACTTGCTGCGCATCTTCGGATCGGCGAACCAGTAGTACGGCAGACGTAGCGCGGCGGCGGCCTGCTTGGCGTCGATCATCGGTTCGACGCCGCAGGTGAATGGGGTGTCGTTGCTCATGTCGGGCTCCAGCAGCGGTCTTGCCACGCGCACATCCGGCATTCGAAGTGGGTGGCGTCATGGAAGGCGCGCGGCAGCAGTTCACCGGCGTCGGTGGCGGTGATGACCTTCACCGCCCGATCCGACATGCGCTGCGCCAGCGCCGCATCGAAGGGCACGCGCTCGGTGTAGATCGCCATCGTGTCGGCGTTGAGCGCGGTGAAAATCGCCGGGTGCTCGTGCAATTCGAGATAGGCTTGGTAGGTCGCCACCTGCGCGGCGTAGACGGGCTTGGAGACGGCCAGCCCCTTCTTCTCCAGATCGCTCCAGGACTTGTTGCCGAGGCATTTGCATTCCCACAGTGCCGGATAGGAGAAGCCCTCGGGGCCAGCGACGATGACGCCGTCGACGTGACCCTGCAGGCGACCATCCGCCACTGAAAAGCCGAATTGCTGGCCATCGGCTTTGCGGGTGCGCAGATCGAAACCCGCGTCCCGCAACCACGCGACCATGCAGTCCTCCATGACGTGGCCACGCTCGAAGATGCGCAGCAGCCGCCCGCCGTGATCACGACCATGATCGACGGGAGCCTTGGCGTACTCGAACTGCAACGCACGCTCGCAAGCCACCCCGAGGCGCGAAGCCCCGAGGTACTGGCGCTCGGTCTGACGGAGCCGGGCCTGCTGCATTCCGCTGTCGATCAGCGCAGTGATCTGACCGGAAAGGCTTGATGAAGAATTGAAATCCAGCATCACGGCCTCCTCAGAACGGAATGTCATCGTCGAAATCGACGAAGGGATTGGCCGCCTCGGGGGCCAACGGATCGGGTGTCGGCGGTAAGCCCCGCACGGGCGGGAACTTGGTGGCCTGGTGGTGCGCGACCATTGCGTCCGACCAGCAGGTGACGATGGCGTCGATCACCTGCAATGCCTCGGCTTCGGAGTAGTCGCCCAATGGCTTCGTAAAGCCGATCTCACCCGCCGCCACGCCGAAGGCCTTGAGGCATTGGCGCATCGCAGCCAGTTCGACATCAGACGGATCGATCATGGCGACCTCCGTCTTGTCGATGCGACCTTCCTTGGCACGCTGCCAGTTGCCGTACATCTGGTGAAAAATGTCCTGGCAGCGGCGCGAGCAGAACACCCAGTCGAGCACGTAGTGGCGCGGATCGCTGTGCTTGAAGCGGCCATCGGTGTGGCCGTAGCCGCGCGCCTGTCGTTTGCAGACCCAGCATTTCATCGGCCTCCCTCATTGCGCCCACGACGGTTTGCCCGTCACGGGTGCGCGTTGTGGGGTCGGTGCCTGATACACAGGTGCGGGGGCAGCGGCCTGCGTCGGCGCGCCGGAATTGCCACCGCCCGTGGTCTTGGGCGGTACGCCCACCAACTTGGCGTAGTCAGGGTGATCGGGTTCGACCGCCGTCTTGACCACGTTGCGATCCAGCCCCTTGTTGTCCTTTTCGATATCGACGCGGGCGAGAAACTCGAGGCCGTCCAGTTCATGGAAACCCTGGATACGGCGCGCGGCGGTGGCCTGCGGGCTGTTGTCCTGCGGATGGACATTGCGGGCGCTGTTAAGGGCGGCGCGGATGAAGGTGCGTCCCATCTGGCCCCAGGTCGGCCCCTTCTGCGAGTGCAGGCCGATGTTCGACCACATCTTGCGTTTGGCATGGTCGCCAGCCGTGACCACGAACTCGGCGGCGAGATAGACCGAGCCGGTGTCGAAGGACTGGGTGGCGTAGCCGCCGCCCCAGCCCTGCGCGGGATCGTCGTGGCCACCGGGCTTGAGAGTCATGCGCACCGGCACCAGCGTGCCCTTGGGGATGAGGTCGAAGCCTTGCTGCTGTTCGGCGTCGTTGAAGTCGTTCCAGTTTTGCGTGGTCATGGCGATTACTCCTGAGATTCGTGGGATTGGGGAATGGCGGCGCTGGCAGGCACGGCGGTGCCCGCGCACTTGGCGATCAGCGCGCCGAGATCGGGTGGTTCGAGCAGGTCGAGACGACCGCTGCGGTCTTTGGCCGGGAAGCCGTAGGGGTTGAGCGTGTGCGTGACGAAGGCGCGGTAGGCGCTGCCGTCCTCGGCCTTGATCTCGGCCAGCGTCACGACCTCGTCGACGATGCCGGGCAGTTCGAGGCTGGTCTTGCTGCCCTCGATCTGCGGCACGAACACCTTGCGATTGAAGTCGTCCAGACGCTCATCGAGGATGGCCACGAACACGACGTTCTTGCCGCGCGCGTGCTGCAGATGGGTCAGCGCGCCGATCATTTCCTGCCCGAGCAGGCCATAGGCCGCACGCAGATCAGGCTTGCCGGAGCGGTCGCTGACGGCACCAGGCTGCGTCTTGCACCACGCGAAGCACTGGCGCGAGAGCTGCGTGATCGAGTCGAGAAAGAACGTGTGGTAGCGGTCGAGCTGTGTCGGATCGCCGAACTTGTCGATGACGTGGTCGTAGTGCGCCTGCGAGAACGCGCTCTCCGGTGGCAGCGACTTGTCCGGGCCCGCGAGGAACACGAAGAAGTCGCGCGATTCCGGCCAGGACGCCGGGCGGATGGTGTCGCCGGGCCAGTCGGCCACGGCCAAGTCGCCGGCCTCGATGTCGAGGAACAGCGTGGTGGCCGGGTCGAGGTCTTTGAGCCGGGTGGTCTTGCCGATGCCGGACTTGCCGAGCATCAGGAGCTTGACGCCCTTGCGCTCGGTCATGCGCTGCTGCGCGGAGATGATCGGGAGGGACATCACGCCACCTCCTTCATCTCACCGGCGACGGCGGGATTCCAGAGAATCTGGTAGCCGCTGTGGCCATTGCGGGAGTAGGGCATGGCTTCGGCCCACGCTTCACCAGCCTCGGTGAGTTCCCATTCGTCGCGGTCGTTGCGGAACTGGAAGCCGACTGCCGCCAGCAACTGGTTCGTGCCCTTGGCCGAGCGGTTCAGCAGCTTGCCGAGCTGGGTGGCGTTGAGCGCGCAAATCGGCTCATTGGCCGAGGGCAGCGCGCGGCGCAGCACCTCGGTGGTGATACCGGTGTTCTCCTGAATGCAGGTCAGCGTGGCCGCCGCTGCGATACCCGGTTTCACGCCCGGCACCTTGGCCACGGCCTCGCCGATCAGCAGGATCGCGGATACTCGGTCGTGGGTCGGCGCGGGCAAGGCGGCCAGTGCGCCGGGAGCGGCGTAGCTACCGGTCTTGCGGATCTCGGGCAGCACCTCACTGGTCACCCAACGCTTGAAGCGTTTGGCGGCATCCTTGGTGCTGCCGAGGATCAGGGCGTAGAGGCCCGACTCGTTGATGTGGTTGGCGCGCTGCTTGCGCCCGAGGTTGTCAATGGCGTCCAGTTTTTGGACGTCATCCGAGTCAACGTGCGATTCAATCGCCTGACGAGAATTGCCGAACTCCAAAATGGAACAGACATCGGCGGCGTTGAACCACGGAAGGCCAGCACCATCGACCTGGACGCGCACGGCGTGTGCTTCGAACTGGAATGGAATGATTGCGCTCATGGCCATTACTCCGAATCAAGGGAAAGGGTGAAAGACGGCTTGCCGGAATCCACGGTTCGAGCGGCGGCGAACTGCTGTTGCAGCGCCGGAGGCCAGTTCGTGTAACGGGATTCGGAGACGGACAATTTGATGTCGAGGTAGCCCTCGACCTTCTCGCCCGAAGCCACGATGCGCTCGGCGATTTCGGTCAGTTGCTGCTGGTTCCAGCTGACCTTCTTGGGCAGCTCGAACTTCAGGTGCAGCGGGCCATCGCTGATGTGGGCGGTGCCGAAGTCGCGGCCGGATTCCCGCAGTGCGGTGCGGGCCTGCTCGCCGTAGGCGCTCTCCAGTGCTGCGTCGAATTTGGTGCGGGCTTGCTTGAGCCAGCCCATGGCCTGATCGAGATTGCGGGAGATTTCAGCCTTCTGCTCGACGGGCAGTGCTGCCAGCTGGGCAACGGACATATCGGCGATGTCGGCGGGGAAGATGGTCAGATCGTTCATGGCCGCCCCCTCACTGGTACGCACGAGTGAAGGTCGAGTGCCGCGAAACGCGACGCTCGAAGGCTTCGATCTCGGAGATCAGGTAGGTGACGCGCGCGCCGAGCTTGCAGAAGACCGGGCCGAGCTGTTCCTGCCGCCAGCGGCGCAGGGTTTTGACGGAAAGCCCCCAGCGGAGGGCGAGCTCGTTTTCGTCAAGGGCGATGCGCGTGGCACCGTCCGGATGGGGCCGGAGGGGAATCCGGCTGGATTGAATGGAAGGGACTTGGTTTTGCATGAGGAGCACTCCTTTCGTTGAAGTGCTCCTACTTTCTTACCGGAGGGCTTGCGATATTTCGCAGCCTTCCCGCAGAAATCACGCAGAAATTACAAGGGCCTGTGCCTCAGGCAGTTTCTGGCTCCGCTGGTTGGTCGTCCGTTGCCTGCCCGGCCACCAGATAGTCGGGCGTGCCGATGTTCAGTTCCCAAATCCGGGGCTTGGCATTGCCATCGGCACCACGGAAGTACGTCTGCCATTCCGGTGCGCCACGGAACAATTCGGCCATCGTGCGAATGGAAACGCCCGCTGTCGACTCGATCTGCGTCTTCGACCACTTGCGCCGTCCCGTTGCCCAGCCGTTGACGAATACCTCGACTACGTCGAGCCATTCCTTTTTGGTCAGCGTCCACGGATCAGGCCACGGCCCGTGCAACGTGCCGCTGCGCGCGTCATCTTTGATGAGACGCGGGGTATCGGTTGCGGTGGCCTCGGTTTGACGGCGACGAATTTCCGCCTCGACCGGGGCGAGGTCAATCGACACTTTCCCGTTGACGTCCTTGGCAAGTGCATCCAGTGATACCACGATGCCGGGCCCCAGGTAGCGACGTGGCTGGCCTGCTGTCGTCGACAGCACAACGGTGAGGCCGAGGTTGGACTGCCGCAGCTTCGTGTCCAGTTTGTCGGCGTGCTTGGGGTCCCACAGCCGAGACACCAGCGCGACCGGGATGCGCTGATCGCCCATCCGGTAGTTGCCGAGCACATAGGGCTCGTCTTCATCCACGGTCAACGGTACGTCGATCAGTTGAGGTCGGATCAGCTCGTCAAGCCGTTCGCGTAGATAGCCCTTGCTGATTTCGTACCGGCA